>JAABUM010002767.1_pt1 | contig 22870 bp, 22 predicted proteins | sample 5559161 | NCBI WGS metagenome assembly JAABUM01 (sample SAMN10711868, study PRJNA513369) | rock metagenome | isolation source: Antarctica rocks | place: Antarctica: Victoria Land, Siegfried Peak nord
GCTTCGCGGCGACCTCGTCGGCGCTGCCCAGGTACTGCTGCGAGACGATCCGTGGCTTGCCGTTCACCCGGGCCGACTCGACCAGGTAGTAGTACGTCCTCCCGTCCTGCTTCTTCCCCACGATCGACGCCATATCTAGGTAATACACTATCGGCTATGAAAGGCCAAGCACCGCAAGGAAGACACGCGGATCACTCAGATAGCCCGGAAACTCCCGCTAGGGCGTACCGCCCGATCCCGCACAGTAGGGCGGCGCTGACGATGCGCTCGGGGTTCAGGCCGTGGAAGAGCGAGGCGAGGCCTTGGTGGGCCGTTCCGACTAGCGCCGTGTCGTCTACCTGGACCCCGTCCAGGGTGAGCATGAACTGGCGCTCCGGCGAGGTGACCTCCACCGGGATCGCCTGACGGCCGAGTCCAGGTGCGCCCACGTCCACCAGGAACAGGGACAGCGCCGCCCTGCCCATGTCGTCGGGCTCGGCGGTCCGCGCCACGACCAGAACCCCGTCTGCGTTGTCCAGATGCGACACGTAGCACTTCGTCCCGTCGAGCCGCCAGCCGGTCTCGGTACGCACCCCCTTCGCGCGAATATTGTGAGTGTTGCTGCCCGCGTCAGGCTCGGTGATGGCAAAGGCCAGGATCTTGGCGCCGGAGGCCATTCCTGGCAGCCAGGCGGTCTTCTGCTGGAGGGTGCCGCTCTGGCCGAGGATGCTCGCGCAGACCGCCGGTGACAGGGCCAGCAGCATCAGCGGGATACCGGAAGCGGCCAGCTCCTCGGTGACCAGGGACAGGTCACGCAGTGTTCCACCACCACCGCCGTACTGCTCAGGGATGGCGACGCCGAGCAGACCGGCGGTGCCCAGCTCGGACCACAGCCGGGTGGGGCTCTGCCCGGCGCGAGCAGTGGCGAGGAAGTACTCGTGGCCGTAGCGGCCGGCGACCGCGCGGACGGTGGCCCGCAGTGCCCTCTCCTCCGCGGACTCGTCCAGTGGCAGGCTCGGCTGTTCAGTCGACATCGGCTCCCTGCCTGAAGGTGGCGCGGAGGGGATACGTGTCATGACGATACCTCTGAGGATTGAGCCCCAGCTGTCTGACAAAGGTACCCTTAGCAGCACAGCCCACTGAGGGGCGCGTGCGCGTCACTCCGGCGCCCGCGTGGCACGGGGAGCCGATCAGGTGAGGGTCGATGACGGTCGAGACTGCTAAGCCAAGGCGCGTCGATGCGGTGAAGGTCGCCTCAAAGGGCGGTGCCAGCCTGTCCACGCGCAGGGCCAGCCTTCCCGTTCAGCGGCTACGGCCCGCCTACCAGCAGGTGGCCGACCAGCTCCGGACGCTCATCATCAAGGGCGAGCTGGCCTCCGGTGACCGGCTTCCCCCCGAGGGTGAGCTGGGTTCGTCGTTCGGGGTTAGCCGCAGTACCGTCCGTGAGGCGCTGCGGGCGCTAGCGTCCCAGGGGCTGACCGAGACACACCGGGGAACCACCGGTGGCACGTTCGTCACCCGGATCAGGCCAGCGGCGGTGAGCAGCTACCTCGAGACCAGCATCGGCCTCATGTCCGGCACCGAGGATCTGACGCTGACCGAGCTGCTGGAGGCGCGTGACCTACTCGAGGTTCCCTCGGCCTCCATGGCCGCCGCGCAGCACCAGCAGCACCACCTGGACGCGCTACGCGAGGCCATCTCGCGGGAGAAGGCGAGCCCCGGGCGCAACGGCAAGTTCTCCGAGCACCGCCAGTTCCATGGCCGGATCATCGCGGCCACTGGCAACGGGCTGCTGGGGATCCTGACCGACCCCATCTTCCGGGTGCTTCAGACCCGCTTCTTGCAGCCCGTCACGGTGGAGGGCTTCTGGGCCCAAGTTGACGCCCAGCACGAGGAGCTGGTCGAGCGCATCGCGGCAGGCGACGGCGAGGGTGCCGCAGCGGCCATGCGTGAGCATCTGGACCACATCCGTCTGGCGTACCACGACTGAGGCTGCGGCCAGCTGTGGTAGAGCACGAAACGACTTCGACCCGCGGACCACAGGGACGGCGGCTTGAGCTCATGGCACATCCCGACCGGTGCTGCGGAACGAGGTGAGCCGCCGGGCTGCCTGATCCTGCCCGTGACGGGCGCGCAGCATAGCCAGCCCCAGCCGCTCGGCGCTCGCCCGCTGCTCCAGCACGGCCGACCAGACGGTTTCCATCGACGTGCGCACCAGCTCTGGTGGGTGAGCCGCGATCACCTGGGCAATCTCCAGCGCCCGTCCGAGCAGCATGTCGTCCGGCACCACCTCGGTAACCAGGCCCAGCTGGTGGGCGCGTGCGGCGTCCATCCGGTAGGCGCGCCCGCTGGCGACCATCCGCAGCACCTCGGTCAGGGGCAGCCGGCTAAGCAGGCCGACGGCCTCCTCAGGGTTGGTGAGGCCCACGTCGATGTGCGTGTCGAAGAACGTCGCGCGCGGGGAGCACAGGACGACGTCCGCGTCGTTGACGAAGTGCCAGCCGCCGGCGCAGCAGTATCCGTTCACCGCGGCTACCACCGGGGTGAACACACCGACGTCCTTGCTGGTCAGACTCACCCGGTTGTCCTGGTCGAGCGAGGGGCTGACGGCACCCGACCGCAGCGTGTCGTCGACGTCGAGTCCTGTCGAGAAGCTGCGGGTGCCTGCTCCGGTCAGAACCGCCGCGTTGAGGTCCGGGGACTGGCCCAGGAAACGCCAGACGGCGCGCAGCTCGCTGACCATCGCTCGGTCGTACGCGTTGAGCACGTCGGGGCGGTTCATGACCACGACCAGCACCGGTCCGTCACGGCCGACCGTGAGGGCACTGAGCTGGCCCAGCTCAGGTATCCGCACGAGCCCGGCCATGACGTCGCGTGAGCAGGCTGGGCCCTGGTCTTGTGTCACGCTTGGTCCTGACATCGGCCGAGCAGGCAGACGCAGCGCATCGTTGGCCAGCGCTGGTCGTTTCGGTGGGACAGACCGTCCCAGACCTCCCTGAACGAGCCACCGCCTGCTCGGTCGGTCTGGACGGTGAGCACCTGGTCATGAGCGCAGACCGTGTCGCCGGCGACCAGCTCAGCCTGGTGGCTTGCCTGACCGATCCCCAGCCCGGCCCGACAGCCCGGCCCTGCCGCCGCCCACGCTGGGTTTGTCGGGAAGCCAGACGGGCTGGCGGCGGTCGCGAGCCGGCCCTCGCCGACGCGCATCCCGGTGAGCGGACCCCCCGCACACATCACCTCAGCGGGGGTCGGGAGCCTGCCGTCGGTCACCGTCGGCGCCGGTGACGGGCGCTGCACGCTGCGCGGGAACGGTTCCGGCAGATGAGGCGTCGTTGCGGTTGTCACCGAGTCAGCCATCGTGCCCTGCCGCTGTCCGGTCTCGCAGAGACCGCTTGAGGACCTTCCCGTTCGAGTTGCGCGGCAGCTCGGCCACGACGTGCCAGGAGCGCGGCGTCTTGTAGCCAGCGAGCCGGGCACGAAGCTCAGCCTCAAGCTTCGTCACATCCAGGTGCCTCCCCGGCACGGGGACGAGGAAGGCGGCGACCTGCTCGCCCCAGGTCTCGTCCGGCAGTCCGACGACCGCAACGTCCTGCACGCCGTCGCAGCGGTAGAGCACGTTCTCGATCTCGCCGGGGTAGATGTTCTGGCCGCCGCAGATGATCATGTCCTTCTTGCGGTCCACGATCCGCACGAAGCCCTCGTCGTCGGACACCGCGAGATCCCCGGACGTGAGGAAGCCGTCCGGGCGCAGTGCCTCTGCGGTGCCCTCGGGATCGTCCAGGTATCCGTTCATGTTGAACGGCGACCGTCCGAACAGCTCACCCTCTTGGCCGGTGGCCACCGGGTTTCCCCCCGGGTCGACGAGCAGCACCTCCGTCATGAACCAGGGATGCCCGACCGTGCCAGCCTTTCGGATCGCGTCGACGGGCCGCAGACTGGTGACAATCCCGGCCTCCGTGGACCCGTAAAGCTCGTGCACGCCGACACCCGGGAAGGCATCGACGACCCACTCCTTCAGCGGTACCGGCAGCGGCGCAGCATTGAAGTAGAGAGTGTGGAGACTGGAAAGGTCATAGCGGTGCGGGGCAGTCGCCATGGCCTGCCGAAGCCCGACCGCGTGGGTGGGTACCAGGAACACCGTCTCGATGCGGTCCGTCTCGATCATGAGCAACAGCGCCTCCGGGTCCCACTGACGGAGCATCGACGTCTGGCCGCCCATGAACGAGCCGGCGTACCCGAACGCGAACCCGGCGCCCAACGCCATCGGTGCCACCGCCACGGTGCGGCAGCCGGGGCCGAGGCCGTAGTCGACGGCGCAGCCATACATGGTCAGCACCCTGGACCGGTGGCTGATCAGGGCGCCCTTGGGCGTCCCGGTTGTCCCGGACGTGTACTGCACGACGAAGGGATCGGTCTCGGCGACCTCCACAACCGGGTCGACGGCCCGCGCAGTGCTGATGACCGTCTCGTAGTCGCGTCCCGCCTCCGTGCGGCCCAGGGTGAGCAGCAGCGGAAGCTCCTGAGCGGAGTCTGGCACGGCATCAACCAACGCGTCGTCGGCCACCAGTGCCTTGGCGCCGGAGCGGGCCAGCAGCGAGGCATGCTCATGAGGACTCCCACGCGGGTTCAGCGGCACCATCTGCAAACCGGCCTTCGCCGCGCCCGCCGACAGCTCGACGAACTCCAGACGATTCCAGCTGAGCAGGGCGACCCGGTCGCCCACGTCAAGTCCCGACGCGAGCAGGGCGCAAGCGAAGCGGCTGCTCCGCTCGTGCACCGCGGCGAACGTGAGCGCCCGATCACCGTCCCTGACGGCCACCTGTCCAGGACTGGAGCGTGCGAATTCCCGCACTCCGCTGGCAATGTTCAATTGACGGGGCACAGGGCTCCTCCTTCGTCATGAGCGCTGGCACAGCCGACGCGGGTGTGCGGCTGAGTTCTAACGTGGCGGCCGGGCGGCCTCGGCCACCTCCACCGTTCTTCTGGCGGACCGGACCACGGCGAGGTCGACCAGGTGTCCGGCGTCGTCCAGCAGCACGCCTCTGCCGGCGGCGACAGCCGCGTCGAACGCGGCGACGGTCCGCGTGGCGTCGGCGACCTCCTGCTCGGTGGGTGTGAAGACGTCGTGCACGATGTCGAGCTGGGCCGGGTGGATGCAGCAGCGGCCGAAGAAGCCTTGGCGCCGCAGACGCCGGGTGGAGTCCTCGAAGGAAGCGAGGTCGGAGAAGTTGCGAGAAACTGGCCCGACCGGGAGAGGCAGGCCAGCTGCCGCGCTGGCGAGAACCACGTGGGCCCGCAGCGGCCCGAGCTCGCCCTCGTCCGGCCCCGGGTCGATTCCGGTGTCGGCGCACAGGTCGACCTCCCCGAGCTGCAGGTAGCTCACCCGCGGCTGCTGGGCGATGGACGCCGCGGCGATGACCGCGCGCGCGGTCTCCAGCAGCGGCATCAGCGCCGTCCTCGTGTCACCGGCCGCGTCCAGCAGAGCCGCCACGGCTGCGACCTCACCCGGGTCCTCGGCCTTGGCAAGGACGATGCCCGTCAGGTGCTCGGCTCCAGCCAGCGCGGCCACGTCGGCGTCGCGGGCTGCGCCGCTGTTGACACGGACCCACACCTGGCACGGCTGGGGGTTCGCCCCGTCCAGCCAGCTGATGACCCGCGACCGGGCGGCGTCCTTCCCGGGGTCCGGGACGGCATCTTCGAGATCGAGGATGAGCGCGTCCGCTCCGCGATCCAGCGCGCGGTCCAACTTTTCCGGGGCGTTGCCCGGCACGTAAAGGTAACTGCGCGGCGCCGTCCAGGCTCGGTCAGCAACGCCCCCGGCGGTCATCCGACTGTCGTCTCGCCGCGGATGACCGACTTGGCGACCACCATGCGCAGGATGTCGTTGGTGCCCTCTCCGATGCTCATGAGGATGGCGTCCCGGTAGAGCCGTTCCACCTCGTACTCGGTGGAGTAGCCGTAGCCGCCGTGCACCTTCATTGAGTCGATGGAAGCCTCCAGGGCTACCTCCGAACAGAAGATCTTTGCCATACCGGTGACACCGTCGGCCCGGCCGTGACGCACCGCGTCGGCAGCGAAGTAGGCCATCAGGCGGGCTGCCTGCACGTTGGTGGCCAGCGTGCCCAGCTTGAGCTGGATCGCCTGGAACTCGGCGATCGGCTCTCCGAAGGCCCTGCGTTGTTGAGCGTACGAAACCGCCTCGTCGTAGGCGCGCTGGGCGATTCCGACGGAGCGAGCCGCGATGTTGACCCGGCCCCACTCGAGCGCGGACAGCACCTGCTGCAGGCCCTGGCCCTCGACGCCGCCGAGAAGGTTCGCGGCCGGGACGCGGACGTTGTCGAACACCACCTCGCACGACTCGGTGCCCTTGTAGCCAAGCTTGGAGATGTCCTTGGTGACCTTGTAGCCGGGGGTGTCGCTGTCTATCAGGAGCACGCTCATACCGCGGTGGGTGGGCGTCGCGGCCGGGTCGGTCTTGACCAGAACCGGCAGCGGGTCGGCGTGCCTGGCGTTGGTGATCCACATCTTCGTGCCGTTGACGATGTAGTGGTCGCCGTCGCGGCGGGCGGTCGTGCGGATACCCTGCAGGTCGGTGCCCGCGTCGGGCTCAGTCAAGGCGATGCCGGTGCGACGCACCCCGGTCGCCAGGTCGGGTAGGTATCGGCTTTTCTGGTCCGCGGTGCCGCGGGCAGCGATCATGCGGCAGGCCAGGGTGTGGCTGCCGAGGATGCCGGCGATCCCCATCCACCCTCGCGCAATCTCCTCGAAGACCAGCGCGAAGGAGATCGGGTCCAGATCGAGCCCGCCGTACTCCTCGGGAACGGTTATGCCGAACAGCCCCATGTCTTTCATGCCCTGGACGATCTCGGTTGGGTAGCGCCCGGCGTGCTCCCACTCACGGGCGACCGGGACAATCTCGTTGTCCACGAACCGACGCAGCAGATCGCGGAACGCCTTCTGGTCCTCGCTCAGCTCAAAGTCCACGGCGGTACCTTCCTATCGGTGGATCGGCGGGTGGCGGCCCGATTGGGAAACGGTCGGCTCAGACTCCCGGCCGGAAGATTGGAAGTGCCCGCCCGTCGGCGAGGTCGACCCAGTCCACCCGGACCTCGTCGTCGATGCGCCAGGCGTACGGGTCGTCGCGTCCCTCCAGCCGGCTCAGCAGGACGACCCCCTCGTCGAGTCGCACCCGGGCGATCACGTACGGGACCTCGAGGTCCCGCACGGGTGCCAGGTGTGTGACGGTGAACGAGTCCACCACACCGCCGCCTTGGCAGTCCTGCAGGAACAGCTTGTCGGTGAGCCCGCAGTGGATGCACACCGCTCTCGGCGGGTGCTGAGCGGCGCCGCATGCGCCGCAGGTCTGCACGGTCAGGCGGTGCTCGCCGGTGGCCGCCCACCAGCTGGCCGTGACCTCGTCCGCGGGTGGGACGTCGACGGTCCTCATGAGTCAACCCCCAGAATCACGGTGGCATGGGTGGACAGGATGCCGCCGGTCCCGTGGGCGAGTGCGTGCCGGGCGCCGAGGACCTGGCGTGCGCCGGCCTCACCGCGCAGCTGTCGTACCGCCTCGACCAGCAGCAGGACTCCGAACTGGCCCGGGTGGCAGTAAGAGAGTCCGCCACCGGAGGTGTTCACTGGCAGCTCGCCGCCTGGCCGGATGCGGCCTTCGGCGATGAAGTCCAGTCCTTCCCCGCGGCCGCAGAACCCGAGCGCCTCAAGCGTCAGCACGGTCGTGATGGTGAACGAGTCGTAGACCTCCGCCACGTCGATGTCGGCTGCGGTGAGCCCGGCCCCAGCCAGCGCCTCAGCGCCGGACTGGACTGCGCCGGTGACGGTTAGGTCGCCCTGTGAGGTCATGGACGCGTTGGTGGTCCGTTCGGCGTATCCGAGGACCCACACCGGCTGGCGGCGCAGGTGGCGGGCGCGCTCGGTGGAGGTCAGCACGACCGCTCCCCCGCCGTCGGTGACCAGGCAGCTGTCCGCGACGGTGAGCGGGCTTGACACCATCCGGGCGGCGAGCACGTCCTGCTCGCTGATCGGGCCGGCTTGGTACCGGAACGCGGCGGGGTTGAGCAGCGCCCACTCGCGCGCGGCCACGGCAACTTCGGCCAGCTGGGCGCGGGTGCCCCCGAAGACATGCAGGTACCGCTGGGCGGCCATGGCGTAGTAGGACAGCGGGAAGAGCGGCGCGTAGGGGACCTCGAACTGGGCCTGCGGCACATGCGTCTCCACGCCGCCGTCCATGGACCGGGATCGGGCGGAACGCTGGTTCGACGCGAAGCTGATGACGACGGTCTTGGCCTGGCCGGCCTCGATCGCCTGGGCTGCCCGCGCGACGAACATCTCGAACGCCGATCCGCCAGCGTACGTCGAGTCCGTCCAGCTCGGCTGGAGCCCGAAGTAGTCGGCGAGCTGGGTCGCCGAGAACCGCGACACGCCCGTGGTGGCGATGCCGTCGACGTCGCGCAGCGACAGGCCGGCGTCCGCCAGCGCCCGGGTCACCGCCTGCGCCTGCAGGCCGAGGATGGACCGGTTGGTGACCCCGAGGTCGCTCTCGGCGGCACCGACGATGGCCACGCCGCTCACCGGGCACCCGGGCCGTCTGCCGCGCCGAGCAGCACGCGGGCACCGGCCCGCTCCACTGCCGGGCGCCCGGCAGTCCCGTCGGCGTTGATGACGCCGACGCTCAGCGCGAGGGTCAGCCAGCCGTCACCGACTTGTGTCACGATGCCCTCACAGCGGACGGTCTCGTCAGCGAAGACCAGGCTTTTGAAGCTGAAGTGGAGCGTCTGGACGAAGCACTCGGGACCAGCCCAGTCCTGCACAGTCTCCACGAGTAGCGCCCCGAACACCTGACCGTCGACGACGGGACCGGGGAGTCCGTTCGCTGCCACGAACTTCGGGTCGTAGTGCAGCCGGTGCCAGTCCCACGTCGCGCCTGCGTAGGCGATCATCGAGGGCAGCGTGATCGTCCGCTCGAGTGGGGGGACGCTGTCCCCAGCCGCGGGGGTCGGCCGGTCGCTGCGCTGCCCGCTGGCGGTCACCGGCTCGTCTCCAGCGACACGAAGATCAGGATCTCCTCGTTGTGCGCCAAGGGGCTGCCATTCTGGTCGGTGTAGTCGGCGCGGGAGGTGACGATCAGCATGTCCTGCCCGGAGCGGGTGGCCTTCTCCTGCATGCCGGTGATCGTCCAGGTTGCCGTGATGATGTCCTCCGGTCGCACCCGCCGGTGGAACGTGTAGGCGTTGCCGCCGCGAACCGTCCGGGTGCCAGGCACCTCAATCGGCCACTCGTGACCGGCGTACCCGTCGGCCGACATCGGCAGCGCTGCGTACTGGTTGGTCTCGCAAATCAAGGTGGGCGGAGCGGTGACCCCCCTCAGGCCGTACTGCCGGGCGAACGCGGAATCGACGTACAGCGGGTTGTCGTCGCCGACGGCGAGAGCGAAATACCGTCCAGACGCGGCCCCGAAAGGCTCCGGAGCGGTGTAGGCGCGCGTCAGACCCACCAGCGCGAGTAGCTCGTCGGTCAGCAGGGTCATCGGTTTGCTCTGCTCGTGTTCCCGTGTACCACTGCCGGTGAGTGAGCTTCCCCGCCCCCTGGTCGCCCGCTTCCTTGGCCGGGGTCGCATCCTCCACGTAACCGGATGACCGAGTTCCTCCCTTCGACGTCGGATGGGCCTGCGGCGCATCCCTTTTCGGCGCAGCGAAGGACCTCGCTGGCAAGCCCGGGCGCGCGGGCCCCTCGACTTCCCGTTTCCACCAACAAGCCCGTACCGGAGGCCCCCGTTATCCGCGCGGCATACCAATCCTGGCCGGCGCCCGGCTCCACGCCTCCTGGCTGTACGAAAACGACCGCAGGCCCGATTCCCCGGCCAAGTACGTCGTTCTCCAACGCCTGACCAACCAGCTCCAGGCCGACCACAGCACCACCCGCCAACGCACGGCTCCTCATTGCTGCTCCTGCGGGTAGCGTGCGGTGGGCAGGACCTCGAGCAGGAGCTCCGGGCGCAGGAGGGCCTTGCAGATGTCTCCGGTCGAGGCTGGCCACGGCGGCGAGAGAAGCCTCTCGCGCACCTCCGCGACCTGCCGGTAGGTGGGCAGCGCGGTCTCGACGCAGAACTCGACCGTACGCAGCAGGTCCGCCGGTCCTAGGCCGGCGTGTCCCAGCAGCTGCAGCACGGCGCTGTAGGCCACCTCGGCCTGCGCTCCGATGTCGCCCGGGTGCAGGGCTTGCTGGGTATGCATGTCGAGCGCGGAGAGGCCCGACATGTACAGCATCCGACCGGCCTTCACGCCGGGGGCGTAGGTGAGCGTGTCGTACCGGGGCCAGCCGGGGTTCACCAGCTCCAGCCGGTGCCTCGAGGCGGTGATGTCGATCGCGACCAGCTGCCCCCGGTGGTGCAGCCGGCTCATCAGGATCCCACCCGCTACCGGGTAGACGCCGCCGCCGCCGAGCCGCTCCTGGCGCACCCGGTGGCTGCGGCGATAGACGTCGCGGCTGGCGGGGGTGGAGAAGTCGAAGGTCGCCACGACGTTGTCCAGCGACAGGCCGACCTCACTAAGGAGCGCGGCGGCGCGATCCAGGCAGTACGCGTACTGGCCAACGAAGTCGCCTGGGTGCACCACCTGGCCCTGCTCGTCGATGGGGACCATGGTGGGCAGGTGAACCGCGCCGTCCGCCTCCCGGACCGCAGATGGCGTCCACGTGCCCGCTTCGCGGACCTCACTGGCGGCTCGCAGCTGGTGCCCTCCGCCCCTGACCGCGTGCAGCTCGACCTCCAGCATCGCGCTCCGGCGGACGAGTCGCTCCACGACGACCGTGGAGACCGTGGGCGAGGACTCCTTCAGTATCTCGGTGCGCACCTGCGCGGCCGCCTCGTAATGACTTATTCCGGCGACCGTGACATTCTCGGTCACGTGCACGACGTCGGACGGGCCCAAGCCCTCGGCTTCCAAGATGGCGAGCACCTTCGAGTAGGCGATTCGGGCCTGCTCGACCATCGTTCCGGACACGGTCATCTTCCCGACCGCGGGGTCGAACGCCGCCGACGTGTGCCCCGAGGTCCACGCCGAGCCACCATCGCTCAGCCCCAGGCTGAACGTAAATCCCTCGTAGGGGAACCAGGGAAACTGGGCGGGTCTGATCGCCGTGAGCGTCATTGGCTGGCTCTCGTGTCGTCGGGGGTCGGAGCGGGTTCACTGGATGCCGCGCCGGTGTACTGGTCGGCGACAAGGGCAGCCCTTTCCAGCAGAGTGTCCAGGTCGATCTGGTCGGCAAGGGTCGCTAGCGTGTTCGCGAGCGACATCGCAGTGCGCCGTTCGCCGCCAACGTTGCTGAGGAACTTGGCGGTGAGGTCGTCCTCGCTCATGGCAAAGTCGCCGCCGCCACTGCTGCGGGGCACGGCGCCGACGACGTCCCGGCCACCGCGCAGGCGGACCAGGACGTGGCCTGGCGCGTCCGCGGCGACCGTGGCGGTGGGTGGCAGCAGCGTCCAGCGCACCCGCCTGGCCAGCTCCTCGACGTCCCGCCTGCCGATGGACGACGGCGAGAAGGTGTCCAGGGTGATGGCGCCGTCCTGAAGCATGGCGGCCACGCTCCACGGCAGGGAGAACTTCGCGGAGTACGGGCTGGCAGGACGACACAGGTCTCGGGAGTCGTCGCACACGACCGCCGCGGAGTCTGGGTGAACCTGGGCGATCACCTCGAGCACCTCCTGCGGGGCAAAGCCACCCTGGTCGAGGGCCACCCGGGCTGCCTCGATAGAGGCGTGCGAGAGCTGGCAGGCGGCGTACGGCTTGATCCCGATCCGGGTCGTCTCCCAGCGGCTACCTAGTCCGTCGGTGATGGAAGCGAGATCTATCGGACCGATCGCGAGAGCGTCGAAGAGCCCGTTCGGTCCGTCGAAGACCGTCTCCGGGCCTGACGCGCCGGCCGCGGCGAGGCGCGCCGCGAGGATGCCCGACTGTGAGGCCAGCCCGGGGTGCAGCTGCTTCGTGGAGGCGCCCGTACCTAGGAAGGCGAGCAAGCCTCCGGCCTGACTGCCGGCGATGCCCAGGGCGTTCGTCGTGCGGTCCACATCAAGGCCCATGAGCCGTGCCGCGACAATCGCCGAGCTGAACACCCCGCCGACCATCGTGGCGTGCAGTCCCCGCGCGTGAAACCCATACGGTGCGGCTGCTGTCACCCGGCACGCCGTCTCGTACCCGGCGACGGCGGCGTCCAGCACGGCGGCTCCGCTCGCCCGGGTCTGCTGCCCTACGGCGAGTGCGGCGGGCAGCACCACCGCGGTGGCATGGATGAGGCCGCCAGCGTGCGTGTCGTCGAAGTCGAGCGCGTGCGTGAGTGCGCCGTTTGCTAGGGCGGCTGCGGTCGCGCCGATGGCTCGGCGGTCGCCCAGGATGACCGCCTCGGCAGGACCGCCGAGACCTTGGGCCACCGTCAGGGCTGGCTGCACCGCGCTCGTCCGCAAGGCGCCGAGCGCAGTCCCGAGGCCGTCGAGGAGGTGACGAAGGGCTGCTGCTTGCACATCGGCGGGGACCCGCAGTGTCCCTGTCGCCCAGGTCGCGAGCTGGCGGGCGATCATCGCGATGCGGCCTCGCCGCCGGCGAGGCTGTCGGGTCCGGTGTCAGCGGGGCCGAAGGCGCCGGCAGTGCTGGCTTGACGGATCCGCTCATCGTCGTACTTCGCGATCTCTCGCAGCACGTGGTCGAAGTCCTCGTTCCGGCGGGGGGCCCGGCGGTAGGTCGGCGGCTCGCTGCCCACCCGAACCGGGGAGGCCAACTGCTCGACGGTGCCGAAGAGAGGGTGCTCGGTGGTCACCCGCATGCCCCTCGCGATGGTGTGTTCCTCCCGCAGGGCCGCGGCGACGTCGTTGATCGGAGCGCAGGGGATCGATGCGGGTGAAAGAAGGTCCAGCCACTCCTGCACGGTCTGGCCGAGAAAGATGTCCTCGAGCATGCCCAGCAGCTCCGGTGCCCGCGCGCCACGCTCAGCGAACGTGGCGTACGGCGAGCCCGGACGCGCCCATTCGGGGTGTCCGAGCACATCCGCGAGCCGGACCCAGAACTTCTCCTTGGCGCAGCCGACGACGAGCCACCCGTCCTTGGCCTCAAAGGCCTGGAAGGGAACGAGGGATGGGTGTGCCGAGTGTCGGGTGCGTCCCGGGTCGAACCCGGCATTGAGGTGCCACACCGCCGGGTAGGTGAGCATGCCGATCGCTGTGTCGTACAGGCTGACGTCGCAGTCCATCCCGACCCCGTCCCGGCGAGCCGCGTGCAGTCCTGCCAACAGGGAGATCGCGGCAACGAAGCCGCCCGAGTAGTCGACGAGGGAGAGTCCGGACTTGGTCGGCGGGCCGTCCGGCTCACCGGTCAGGTCCATCCAGCCTGCCAGGCCCTGAAGCACATAGTCGTACCCGGGCTGGGCAAGGCGCGGGCCGGCCATCCCGAAACCGCTCAGGGAGACGCAGACGATGGCCGGGTTGAGGTGCTTAAGGTCTTCGTAGGTGATCAGGATCTTCTTCGGAACGTCACCGCGCAGGTTTGAGTAGACGACGTCGCTGACCTTCACCAGCTCCTCGAAGACCGCCCGGCCATCGGGGACGGACAGGTCGAGGGAGACGCTGCGCTTGTTGCGGTTGAAGGTCTCGAAAAACAGGGAGTCCTCCCCCTGCCCGTACGGCGGTACATAGCGGCCCACGTCACCGCCGACGCGGGGGTCCTCAATCTTGATGACCTCGGCCCCGAGGTCGGCGAGGTGGACGGTGCCGAACGGGCCGGCGCCGTACTGCTCAACGGCGAGGATCCGGACGTCCTGCAACGGCCTCATGAGGCACTGCCGGTGATGTCAGCGATCAGGGTGATCAGCTCGCTCTGCGCGCCGCGAGTCTCCTGAGCGGTCAGGCCGTGGGTCGGGGGGCTGATCTTGATGGAGTCGGCAATCCCCTCATACTCGAAGATTCGCTGGGCGACCTGCTGCGCCGTTCCGGCGAAGGTAAGGGCGTGCACCATCTGCGGCGTCACCAGACCCCCCAGCTGGTCGGCACTCCGGCCGGTCCGGAAGGCCTCGATCACCCGCTGCTGCTGCTCGGCCAGGCCGTGGAAAGCAAAGAAGTCAGCATAGGTGCGCACGCTGGCGTAGAAGCCGACCAGGCCCGACATGCGTGCCACCGCCCGCTCCTCCGTGTCGGCGACGGAGCAACATGCCGAGACCACCACGTCGATGTCCTGGCGTGTCTTGCCCGGGCTGGTGGAGATACCGGCCTCCAGCTGGGGCACGATTCGCTCCGTCATGTACATGGGCGAGCACAGCTCATGGCTGATCCAGCCGTCGGCGATCGCACCGGCCAGGCGGGTCATGGCGGGCCCCATCGTCGCGATGTAGATGGGAATGCCGGTGCGGAGCGGCGTGAACGGACGCTGGTAGCCGCGGATGCGCATCGGCTCCCAGTCCCCGGCCAGGTCGATCGGCACCCCGCTCGCGCAGCGCCGCCAGAACTCTCGCACGTCCCGGACAGTCTCGCGCAGGTGCGTGACTGGCTTGCCGAACCGGGCGTTGTGCCAGTCCTCGTTGAGCCTCTGAACGCCAGACCCGAGCCCGAGCAGGAACCTGCCGCCGGACAGCTCATCGATGTCCAGCGCCTCCAACGCGGTGATCATCGGGCTACGCGTGAACGCCAGTGCGATGGCGGTACCGACGAGAGCCCGCTCGGTCGCCGTGGCGATGGCTGCGGCTGCGACTGTGGCGCTGCGGTGCAGCTCAGGGACCCAGAGCGTCTCGGCGCCGGCCCGCTCCGCGCGACGTGCGACGTCCATCAGCTCATCGAGGCTCTCGCCCCATGGGGCGAAGGTGATCCTCATCGACTCACCTCACCCCGTCCACCAGCGGAGTCTTGCCCTGCGGGAAAACGTCCGTCACCTGCTGCGCCCCACGCTTGTAAACGTAGAACGTGCGCTTGAAGGAACACACCTCGACACCGTCCTGGTTGAGGGTGCGGGTCTTCACCGTGACGATCCCAGCGTGCGGCCGGGAGGCGGACTCGCGCTTGTCCAGGACGAGGGACTCGCTGTACAGGGTGTCCCCCGCAAAGACGGGATGGGTCATCCTGATCTCGTCCCAGCCGAGGTTGGCGAACGCGTTCTGGGTGATGTCGGTGACACTCTGTCCGACGGCAATCGCAACCGTCAGCGTCGAGACAACAAGCGGCCTGCCGAACTCCGACCTGGCCGCGTACTCCGCGTTGAAGTGCATCTGGTTGGTATTCATCGTCAGCAGCGTGAACCACGTGTTGTCGGCCTCGCTCAGCGTGCGGCCCAGCGGGTGCTGATAGGCGTCACCAACCGCGAAGTCTTCGAAGAACCGTCCAGTCCAGCCGGCCCGCATCCCCATCTTGCCTCCTAAGCACTGCCCCTGAACATTCACCTTCATACGTCTGATGTATTATACTCTCGGTTCCGGATTCCGTCACGGGCGCCCGACGCCCACCACCGGGACGCGCCGGGGTCGCACTTCCCCGGTGGCATTCAAGGTGCGGCACGCGAGAGGTCACTGGCTCATCGGCCGCGTAGCCCCCAGCTGACTCGAAGACCCGCCGCCTTGAAGGTACTCAAGACCCGTCATCGCGGCCAGTATCGAGGCGTCCGAGCCGGGCGCTCCAGTCCATTGCAGGCCCAGCGGCATACCGTTCGCGTCCCGGCCCATGGGCTGCGTGCCAGCGGGAAGGGCAGCGAGGTTGGCAAGAACGTTGTAGCGCAGGTGGGCGTCTGCGACGCTGACTGCTACGCCGCCGATGATCAGCGACCCGGACGCCGCCTGGTCCGAGAGCGGTGCGCCGCTCGGCATCGTCGGAGTGAGCAGTAGGTCTACCGTGCTCAAAGCGGTGAGGACCTCGTCTCGCAGGGCCCGGCGCACCCGCTGGGCCCTGACGTAGTCCGCCGCACTCACCTGTTCGGCGAGGGCGAGGGTGGTGCGGACGTCGCCGCCGAACAGCTCCGGTCTGCATACCCAGCGCTCCATGTGGTAGTCCAGACCCTCAGCCAGAAAGATCACCACTCCACAAGTCACAGCCGCCCACGCGTGGTTGATGGTGACCCGGGTCGTCTGCACGCCCGCCGCTCGAAGCAGCGCGACTGAAGCCTCGAAGGACGCCCCGACGGCGGAATCGATCGGCTCATCCAACGCGTCGTGGGGAATGCCGACCCGCAGTCCCTCCAGCGAGCGCACCGCCTGCGCTGGCTCTAGGGGTGGCTGTGGGGTGGTCGTCAGAGCCGAGACTGCCCAGGCCAGGTCCGTCACGTCCGCCGTGATCAGTCCCACTCGATCCAGGGACCGAGCGAGCGGGACCACGCCGTCCCGGGGCAGCAGCCCCGCGCTGGGGATCAGCCCGACCGTGCCGCAGTAGGACGAGGGAATACGCACCGATCCGCAGGTGTCCGTCCCAACCGCCAGCCGCACGTGCCCGGCCGCGACCGCGGCAGCCGAGCCGCCCGACGACCCGCCCGGGGTGCGACGCAGGTCGTGCGGGTTGCACGTCGGCGGCGTAGTGCCGCCGAAGGCGAACTCGTGGGTGCGCGTCTTACCGAGGATGACAGCCCCGGCCCGGCGCAACATCGTGACCACCCCGGCGTCCGCGACCGGAAGGCGCTGGAGGCCTGAGTCCGCCCATTGACGCGAACCAGCACCGGTCGGCTGTCCAGCGATGTCAATCAGGTCCTTGACCCCGACGGGAACACCATGCAGCGCCCCACGAGATAGTCCGTGTGACCGCTCGTCGTCCAGGGCCGCGGCGACAGCGTCGGCACCGTCGTCCAGCCGTACCCAGGCCCGCACCCGGGCATCCGACTCGGCGACTCGCCGGCGCGCGGCGGCTGTGGACTCGACGGCGGACATGGCGCCTGACCGCCCGAGGCCTTCAGTAGCGGCGCGCTGGGGGCCGTCCACTGGCTGGCTGGTCGGGGCCGTAGCGGTCGGCGGCTCGTTCACGCTCAGGGCGTCAGTCGAATCGGCGACCGGCGCCGCATCGAGAAACAGCTCGCCGGGCATTCCGACGTCGTCGAGCGGGTCGCTGCGAAGACGAGCGAGATCCTCGGCCAGGGTTGCTGAGACCGGTGACGCTGTGTTCAGTTCAGGGTTCATTCGCCCAGGTAGGCGGCGCGGACGGCGTCGTCGCGTGTCAGCTGGTCGATGGGTCCATCCACGACCACGCCGCCCTGACGCATCAGGTAGCCGCGGTCCGCCAGCTCGAAGGCAAGGGGGGCGTTCTGCTCGATCAGGAGGATCGAAAGTCCCTGTTCGCGCAGCGAGTGCAGTGCGTCAAAGACCTGTCCGGTGATCTTCGGGGACAGCCCCATCGAGGGCTCGTCAAGAATAAGCAGCCGCGGCTGGGACATCAGGGCCCGTCCGATGGCGACCATCTGCTGCTCTCCTCCGGACATGGTCCCGGTGCGCTGGTGGGCGCGGGCGCGCAGCGCCGGGAACAAGGCGAGGATCTTTTCCAGGCGCCCTGCGAGACGGGCTGAGCTCAGGCTCTGCCGGTAGCAGCCCAGCTCAAGATTGGCGACGACGGTCTGCTGTACGAACAGGTGTCTAGACTCGAGGACGCTGGCCACACCGGCGCCGACCACCTCGTGGGCCCGGTGTGGCAGCGGCTGGCCGTCGAGGAGGACAGTGCCCTTCTTCGGGGGGTAGAGACCGCCGGCGACCCGCGCGAGGGTCGTTTTTCCCGCGCCGTTGGGACCGATCACGCAGACGGCCTCGCCGACCGCGAGGCGCAGGCTAACGTCCCGCAGCGCGCTGATGGCCCCGTAGCTGTAGGAGACGCCGCGCGTCTCAAGCAGGGCAGTGGTCGGCTCGGGCATCTCGCGACGCTCCTTGTTACTCGTCGGTACCGGGGAGCGGGAGCTCGCCGACACCGGGGCGTCGGCCGCCGAGGTAGGCGTCGAGCACCTTCGGGTCTCGGGTCACCTGGTCCGGCGTGCCCCGACTGATCACCGCTCCAAAGTCCAAGACGGTGACCGTCTCACACACCGCGTGAACAAGGTCCATGTGGTGCTCGACGAGCACAATGGTGATGCCGCGATCCCTCATGACGCACAGTAGCTGCGCGAGGTTGTGCCGCTCAGTGGGGCTGAGCCCCGCGGCTGGCTCGTCGAGTAGCACCACGGCAGGGTCGGCCACCATGACCCTGGCCAGCTCGACCCGGCGTTGCAGTCCGTAGGACAAGGCGGTGGCCGGCTCGTGGGCGTGCTCGGTCAGTCCCAGTTCCTGCAGGATCTCGGCGGTGCGCGCGTGAGCCCGCTTGCCCGCATGGACCGTCCCGGCCGCGATCTCGACGTTCTCGCTGACGGTCATGCTGCCGAACAGCCGGACGGTTTGAAAGGTGCGAACCAGACGAGCCTTGCTGACTAGCTGATGGCCAGGCCATCCCGTGACCAGATGTGGGCCGACCCGCACGGTGCCCTTGGTGGGCCGTTGCAACCCGCTGATGACGTTGAGCAAGGTGGTTTTGCCCGCGCCGTTGGGACCGATGAAGCCGTGGATTACCCCGGCAGCCACAGAAATATTGACGTCGTCCACCGCCGTCAGACCTCCAAACCGCTGGGTAACGCCAGCGATCTGGAGTACCCCTTCCATGGTCACGAGGCCGGCTCCTGTTCGTCGCGGGTCGTCGGATCCTGCCGGTTCCGCTGGCTGCCCGGTCCTAGCCGCTTAGGGCGGTAGCGACCGAGCAGACGCACGATGCCAGCCAGTCCGTCGGGAAGCACCGCCATGAAGATCACGACGATCCCGCCAAGGATGGTCAGAGCCCACGAGCCGTTCCCGGACACGTTGGTGATCAGCCAAGTCACGAGCGCGGCGCCGAGGACAGCTCCGTAGATGCTTCCCAGGCCCCCGAGGATCACCATGACAAACAGCTGGAGCGACACCGCAGGTGAGAAGAGGAACGGGTCGATGGCGCTTTGGATGGGCGCATTGAGGGCTCCTGCGAGGCCGCCGAGCAACGAGGTGACGGCGAACACCTGCACCTTGCGCCTAGTGATATCGATTCCGACCGAGCGGGCTGCGACCTCGTCGTCCCGGATGGCCAGAAGCTCTCGACCAGGCCGCGACCGCAGCAGGCGCCGAGTCACGACGAGGACGATCACCAGCGCCCCCGCGACCAGGTAGTACTGCTCGGCCGGCTGGATGAACGGGTGACCGAAAAGGCTGGGTGGCGGGATCGGTGCGTAGCCGTTGGCGCCACCGAGCAGGCTTGGCAGTACCAGCACCGCGTAGATGGCGCTGCCCACTGCCAGCGTCGCCATCGCCAGGTAGTTGCCTCGAAGGCGCAGGGCGATGTAGCCGACCAGCGTTCCGACGGCGACCGTCACGATCAGGCTGGCGACCAGCGCAACCGGGAAGGGCATGCCACGGTCCTTCATCAGGTACGCGGTCCCGTAGGCGCCGATTGCCATGAACCCCGCCTGGCCAAGCGCGAGCTGGCCGGCGGTGCCGATCGTCAAGGTAAGCCCAACGCAGGCAATGGCCGCGACCGCGATGTTCACGCCGACGGCGAGCCCGGCCACGGACGGGTAGACGAGGCCGTAACCCAGGATCAGGACCACGGCGACGATCATCGGCGCCTGCTGGCGGATCTGCGACGCGGCTCGCTTCCCGTCAAGCAAGACGCCTCCGCAGTCCGGAAAGTCCGTTGGGCATCAGCAGCAACACCACGATGAGAAGGGCAAATACGGCCGGGTCCACGTACCCACTGGGCAGGAACACGGCGATCTGGCTCTCGACCACCCCCAGCAGCAGCGCGCCCACGACGACTCCGGTGGTGCTGTCGAGGCCGCCCAAGATGGCACCGGTGAAGCCTTTGAGAGTCAGCGAAATGCCCAAGCTGCCCCCTCCGGCTAGCGTGATCGGCGCGACGAGAACCCCGGCCACCGTGGCGAGCCCGAAGGCTAGAGCGAAGGAGATGGCCCGAGCCCTGGTGACGTTGATCCCGACGGCGGTAGCAGCGAGAGCGTCGGTGGACGCGGCGATCATGCCGCGTCCCACGCGGGTGCGCTCCATGAGGACGCCCAGACAGATGGCGACCAGCGCCAGCACCAGCCAGACGGCGACGCTCTGATAGGTGATTCGCAAACCGGCGACATCAATGGTGCTGTCGACGACAGGCGGAAACGGTCTGGCGTCCGGGCCCCAGATGAGCGAGTGGCCGTTGGCAAACACCAGGCTCATGCCCACCGTTGCGGCGACCGCGGCGATGGCTCCGTGTCGCTGGGTGGGGAGGATGGCCACCCAGTCGTAGATCACCCCCAGGACCAGGCCGATCGCCAGTATGACGACCAGCAGGATCGCGGTCTGGCTCAGCCCGGCGTTCAGCAGGGTCAGGCCGATGAGACCACCGAGGACGACTTTGTCACCCTGTGCGAAGTCGATAATGCCGGTCATCCTGAAGACCAGGTTGAAGCCGAGAGCCACCAGCGCGTAGATCGCTCCCAGGGTCAACCCGGACACCAGTAGGTTCAGGTTCTGCATAGCAGCCAGTGCCTCTGTTTGGGGCGATGGTGGACGCTGTTAGAAGATGGGTGGTGCGTACAGCCCGCCCTTGAAGCTCACCGGCTTGAAGGCCTCGGGGGTCTGCGGCCCTCCGTGCCAGTCCTTCGTGTACGCCATGGTTCCGACCAGGCTCTTGAAGTTCAGGTCCTGGATCGCGGCAGCGATCGCAGTGCCGTCCATACTGCCCGCCTTCTCGATCCCGGCGGCGGCCAGTTTGACGCCGGAGTAGGCGTAGGCGGCTAGGACCGTAGCGTCCTCGTTGTACGCGCCTTTGTAAGCGTCGAGGAACTTCTTCTCATCTGGGTTAGGGCTTCCGAAGTTCACCGCGCTCAGGGAGACCACGGTGTCGGCCGCCGCACCGGCCGTCTTGGGGATGACTGACGTGGAGTAGGCGAGGTCACCGATCACCTTTCCCTTGTAGCCAGAGTCCCGTACCGCCTTGAGCAGCAAGGCGTCGCTGGTACCGCCGGCGCCGTAGAGGAACACCACGTCCGGGTTGCTCTTGGCCACCTTGGACGCCTGAGCCGTAAAGTCAAACGCTGCCGGGTCCCAGCTTTCGCTGCTGACGATGCTGATGCCCTTCGCCTTGGCCGCCTCGCTGACGTCGGTGTTTCCCTCCTGGCCGTACGGGTTGTTCGCGTAGATCAGAGCACCGGTCTTTGCGCCACCCTGTTTGGCCGCGTAGTCCACCATGGCCTCAGAGTTCGCCTTGCCGGGGGGTGGGATCTCAAACACGTTCTTAGTGCCGTTCGCGACCACCGGCTGAGCAATGAACAGGACGTTGGCAACTCCGTACTGGTCGGCTAGCGGGGCGATGGCCTTCGCCGACGCCGAGATGCCCGGGCCGAGGATCACCGCCACCTTGTCACCGGTAGCCAGCTGCTTGAAGCCCGATGTCGCCTGGTTCACCGAACCCTGGTCGTCGATCTGCTTCAGCGCCAGCTGGTGCCCGCTGACCCCGCCCGCGGCATTGATCTCCTTGACCGCCAGTTCCATCCCCTTCTGCTCCTGCTGACCCACGGCGCCGAGGTTGCCGGTCAGCGAGTTGAGCACGCCGAGGGTGTACGTGGAAGCCCCTCCGGAACTGCCGCCCGACGGAGAGGCCGCGTTCCCGCTGCAGGCCGAAACGCCCAGGAGCACAACGGCGACACTGGCGCCTGCCAGGGGGGCCCGCGATCGAATCCTCATTCTCGTCCCTTCACACCGATGGTCGGACGCTGCGCAGGCTCCCGCACCTGGCACCGGGTCAATACATCTGATGTTAGCGTCAAAGGGCTGCTGCAGACCTTGCTTGTTGCTACATACCGGTAACAACTTGAGGGCGCGCCCCACCCGGTCGACGGCTGAAGACCTAGCGCCTGGTCGGACGCCTTGGTAGATTCGTCAGACGCTTGGGTCTACAGGAGGATTCCGTGACGCTCAGCCGCTCGGCGACCGCGCTGGTCATCATCGACATGCAGAACGGCTTCCTCGACAAGAACGGCTCCATGGCCAAGATCGGGCTTCCCTACCAGGAGCTGCAAGGTGCAGTCGAAGGTTGCAGCCGCCTGGTGGAGGCTGCTCACCAGGCTCAAGTGCCGGTCATCTACACCCGCTACGTCTACGAGCCGGGCTTCGCCGACGGAGGGCTGTTGCCGACCGAGCTCGTGCCCGCCATGAAGGATGTCAACTCGCTGGTACGCGGCACCTGGGACGCGGAGATCACCTCGGCTCTCGCACCGCACGAGAACGAGATCGTCATCGACAAGTCACGGCCCAGCTCCTTCTACGGGACGAGACTCGAACCGTTCCTGACCAGTCTGGGCATTCACTCACTGGTTCTGGCCGGGGTCACCACCAACATCTGCGTAGAGACCACGGCTCGCGACGCGGGACAGCGCGACTACCGAACCTACGTCGTCAGCGATGCGACTGCCGAGTATGAGAAGGCGCGCCACGACCACGCCCTGAACACCATCGCTTTCACGTTTGGGTGGGTCACCACGGTCGACGACGTGATCAACGCCTGGCAGCAGTAGGTGTGGCGAGGCGTTGCGGAGCAGGCGTGCTGTCCCAGCGCGGGTCACGCCCAGGTGGACGGCCCGGCTAGCAGCCCTCCGAGCGGTCGACACATCGAGGACATCGCCTAGTACTACAGCCGTAGTTAGTTTGGTCGTGCCCCGCGTGTCGCCTGTGTGAGACTGGGATTCACCGAAATCGTTGCGTGTGTGACTCATGAGGTGGATGTGGCCGAGGTCGAGGAGTGGGCGGCGGGGCTGGCGGAGTTGCATGCCCGGATCTCGCCCCGGTTCGCGCGCTCGGAGCCGCGGGAGCGGGTGCTGGGTTACGTGCGTGGACTGTT
>JAABUM010002769.1_pt1 | contig 22839 bp, 21 predicted proteins | sample 5559161 | NCBI WGS metagenome assembly JAABUM01 (sample SAMN10711868, study PRJNA513369) | rock metagenome | isolation source: Antarctica rocks | place: Antarctica: Victoria Land, Siegfried Peak nord
TCCAGCTCGCCGGGGCGCTAGCTTCCGCGACAACGCCCGTCAGCGGCGGAGGGAGAGAAACGCCGTGCGCCAATCAGACCTGATTCTGCACCACTATCCGTTGTCGACCTATTCCGAAAAGGTGCGGTTGGCTCTTGGGTTGAAGACACTCGACTATAACGAGGTTATCACGCCGATCGCCATGCCGAAGCCGGATCTCATCCCGCTCACCGGTGGCTATCGTCGAGCGCCCGTGATGCAGATCGGAGCCGACATCTATTGCGACACCCAGCTGATCTTGCGTAAGCTGGAGGCGTTGCATCCCGAGCCGACCCTCTTCCCAGGCGGCTGCGAGGGTGAGGCGACCGCGATCGCCTGGTGGGCTGAACGCTACATCTTCATGCCGGCGCTCGGGTTCGTGGCCAACGTCAACAACGATCTGTTCAAGCCGGACTTCGTGGCCGAGCGGAAAGAGTTCGGCTTCATCCTGGGCAAGGAGGACGTCCGGCCGCAGTTCGGACGGCACGTGCAGCAGCTCGTGGCGAACCTCGGCTGGTTCGTGACCATGCTGAAGGACGGGCGACCGTTCATGCTTGGCGACCAGGTGAGCGCAGCCGATCTCGCGGCCTATCCGACGATCTGGTTTCTGTGCCTGTACGGCGGTGCCCAGGCTGAACGCATGCTGCCGGTCGCGCCCTTGCGCGGCTGGTACGAACGGGTAACCGCGATCGGCTATGGCACGCCGACCGAGATCGCCAGCTCCGCAGCCCTCGACATCGCGCGCGACGCCTCGCCGGCGGCGGTCGACCTTTCCGCAAACGGCGATCCGTCGGGCATCAAGGACGGGACGCCTGTGACGGTGACGCCGGACGATACGGGACGCGACCCCGTCGCGGGCACGCTCGTGGCGGCGAGCGACCAGGAGGTCGTGATCCGGCGTACGGACGATCGCGTCGGCGATGTGCACCTGCATTTCCCGCGCGCCGGATACGATGTCGTGCCGGTCTGATGGATAATCCCGGAGGAAAAGCATCGATATGAGCGTAGAACTGGCCGGTGCGCGGGTGATCGTCAGCGGGGCCGCGGGCGGCGTCGGCAAGGCGACGATCGACAAGCTTCTGGCGTGCGGGGCGCGCGTCTGCGCAACCGATATAGATCCCGCCGTCACCCAACACGCCCGACAGGGAAGCCGAGGCGAGGTTGTCACCATCGTGGCCGACGTCACGAAGAGTGCGGACGTCGACCGCATCTTCGCTTGCGCCGAAGCGGCTTTCGGCGGCGTCGATTGCGTGGTCAGCAACGCCGCGAGCATTGTCACCAAATCCGTCCTCGACACCACCGAGGATGATTGGGACCGGATGCTCGACACCAATGCGAAGTCGCTCTTCCTGATGCTGAAGCGAGCCCTGCCGACGATGATGGCGCGTCGCGCGGGATCGATCGTCGCCACCGCATCGATCTCTTCCGTGGTGGGCCTGCCGACCCAGGCGGCTTACGCGGCCAGCAAGGGAGCGGTGCTGCAGTTGATCCGCCAGACCGCCGTCGAATATGCCGGGACGGGCGTGCGCATCAATGCTGTCGGTCCCGGCTCGATCACGCGGACCAAGATCCTCGACAGCTATCTCGCGGGGCTGGACGATCCGGACGCGGGTGCAGCAGCGATAAAGGGAGCGCACCCGATGGGGCGGTGGGCTGAGCCCGAGGAGGTCGCCGATGCCATCGTATTCCTGGCCGGCCCGACCAGCACCTTCATCACCGGACAGATCATCATGGTCGACGGCGGCTTCACGGCGCGATGACGCCGCCGTGCGCGGCCCGGCATCCAAGGCTGAATTCCATTCATTCAAGCGCCAATAAAATTCATTTGAACGGGTGCAAGCCGGCCGCTAGCGTCCGCTCGAATAGAAGCCGCATCAAGCGGCTGGGGGAGGAATTCGGCCATGGCGGCAGCGCTTCGCTGCTGTCGCGGTCTGTGTCCTGGCCGACGCCATCGGCCTCCCTGGTCATCGTTGCAGTATCGACACCTGCACGTCCGCCCTTCGCGACGGACCGTGCTGGCGCAGCCTGAACACAGGCGGCGGGGGGAGAGATGATGTTGCGACGTGATGTGCTACGCTATGCCGGCGCCGGTGGGGGGAGCGCCTTGTTGAGCGGGCCGTTGAGCCACCTGGCCTGGGCCGATGCCGCCCTCGACCCGAAGGCGTGTTTCGCCGTTCGACGCCGCGCAAAAGACCTTCGAATGGAAGACGAAGCCCGGTCCCTACAAGGTCGCGGTAGCCAACTCCTTCGTAAGCAACGACTGGCGCGCCGGGGCCTGGCTGATCATGCTCACGTTGCAATCCACCCTGTCGGTCGCGCAGATCGCGCAGGGGGGCAAGGACATCATTCTCGGGCTCCTCATTCTCGGTACCATCGTGGCCTACGGCCGACGTGACGTTGCGCGGGCGTAGCCTTCATCGGGAAAGGACCAACCATGCGGATCGGTTTCATCGGGCTCGGCTCCATGGGGACGCCGATGGCGCGCAACTTGGTCAAGGCCGGCTTCGATGTCGCGGGCTTCGACACCAACCCCAAGGCGCTGACGGCGCTTGAAGCCAGTGGAGGCCGGCCGGCGTCCTCCGCGGCTGACGCGGCGCAGGGGGCCGATGCCCTCGTGCTCATGGTGGTCAACGCCGCCCAGGCCGAAGCCGTGCTCTTCGCCGCGGGTGCGCTCGATGCCTTGCCGCCTCATGGCGTGGTGATGCTCATGGCGACGTGCCCACCCGGCGCCGTGACGGCGCTGGCTGTCCGCGTGGGCGAGACCGGCCGGACTTTCGTGGACTGCCCGGTGTCGGGCGGCACCAAAGGCGCGGAAGGCGCGACCCTCACGATCATGGCGGCCGCCGACCACGCCACCTTTGCCAAGATGCGGCCGATCCTCGATGCCATGGGCGACAAGGTGTTCCACGTCGGCGCCGAGGCGGGCCAGGGCGCGGTGGTCAAGACCGTGAACCAGCTTCTCTGCGGCGTGCATATCGCGGCTGCGGCGGAAGGGCTCGCCCTGGCCACCAAGGTCGGCGTAGACCCCCACGTCATTCTCCAGATACTGGGGGGATCGTCCGCCGCGAGTTGGATGCTGAACGACCGTGGCCCGCGCATGGTCCAGGCCGACCCGCCCGTGTCGAGCGCGGTCGACATCTTCGTCAAGGATCTCGGCATCGTTCTCGAAGCCGGGCGCGAAAGCAAGGCGGCGTTGCCGCTCGCGGCGGCGGCCTATCAGATGTTCCTCGCCAGCAGCGGCCGCGGCGACGGCGCCGCCGACGACAGCCAGGTCATCCGGTCCTATGCGGTCCTGAACGGCACCCGAAAGCCCGATTGAGCCCGAGGAGACTCGTCACAACGCGATCGGCACCAGCAACCTCTCTACGCCAGAAACGCCTGCACGCTCGACAATTTTGTTCGGACCGGCGGAAGCTTTGTGCGCGCCCTTCGGCCGCCGAACACGAGCAATGTCCGCGAACTCTCGGACAAACGTAAAAAGTATGGCGACGGCATTGAAGAAATGACTGGACGTCTCTGTTTCAATCTTGCAGAATTGTGGCGTTCGCGACAACTCCGAGCGCCTGCACGATGAGCAATTGCGTCGCAGAGCTAAGACAGGGTGGAGGAAACGATGAAGAGCTTGACCAAGCGCACACTTCTGGCTGCCACGGCGGCGGCGTTCACCGGGATGCTGATGGTTCCGGCCGGCCATGCCGCGGACAAGAAGCTGATCGCCTTCGTGGTCAATGTCCCGGCCGACTTTTGGGTGATCGCCCGCCGCGGCCTCGAGAAGGCCGCCGCCGAGTTGCCGAACTACGACGTCCAGATGTATGTGCCCGGCGAGATGTCGGCCGCCGCGCAGAAGCGCGTTATGGAAGACCTCCTGGCCAAGAACGTCGCCGCCATGACGATCAGCCCGGTTAACCCGGACAATTCGACCGAGATTCTGAACCAGGTCGCGGCCAAGGCCGCCCTGTTCACCGTCGACGGTGACGCGCCGAAGTCGAACCGCATCATGTACATCGGCACCGACAACACGGCGGCCGGCCGCTCGCATGGCGAACTGATCAAGAAGGCGCTGCCCAACGGCGGCAAGATCATGCTTTTCGTCGGCACCATGGACGCTGCCAATTCCCAGGAGCGCGTGAAGGGCATCAAGGAAGTGCTGGCCGGCACCAAGATCGAGATCATCGACATCCGCACCGACGGCGGCGACCAGGCCAAAGCCAAGGCCAACGTCGAGGATACGCTGACCAAATACCCGAACATCGACCTCCTGTCGGGCCTCTGGGCCTACAACACGCCCCAGATCTACAACGCCGTGAAGGCCGCCGGAAAGGAAGGCAAGGTCAAGATCGTCGGCTTCGACGAGGACCAGCAGACCCTGAAGGGCATCTCGGAAGGGGTGATCGAAGCGACCGTCGTGCAGCAGCCCTACGAGTTCGGCTACCAGTCGGTGAAAGAGCTGGCCAAATACGTGGAAGGCGACCGGTCCATGGTGCCGGCCGACAAGCAGCAGATCATTCCGACCAAGGTGATCGACAAGTCGAACGTGAAAGAGTTCGCCGCCTCTGTCCGCGAGATGCTGAAGAAATAGACGATCAAGGCTTGCACCGGCCGGCTCGGCTCAGGTGACGGTACCGTCATCCCTTTTTGGGAAGGCAGTACCGGTTCTTGAACGCTCTGCCAAAGAGGACTGGAAGCCTGTGCAAGACATCCGCCGCAGGGTTCCCTTCGCCCCGCTTGCGGGGAGAAGGTGGCCGATAGACCGGATGAGTGGTCGGCTGCCCAAGCGTCCCTCATCGGCGCTTCGCGCGCCTTCTCCCCACAAAACGGGGCGAAGGGATCTTGATCGAAGCTCAGTCTTAGCATCGACATGTCACTCGCAACGCGGGTCAGTCTAAGGTGTATCCTGCATCCTAGCCGCCTCGCATCCGACGAACTGGTCGACGTCGTTGTTGGAAATGCCGGATCGGCACGCCGGCCCGACCAACGTCTGCCCGCACTGAACTGGCCATGTCCGAAGCCATTCTCGAACTCCGCTCCATCGCCAAGACCTATCCGGGCGTCGTCGCGCTCGACGAGGTGAGCCTGTCGCTCGCCCGCGGCGAGGTGCTGGGACTCATCGGCGAGAACGGCGCCGGCAAATCGACCATGATGAAGATCCTCGGCGGCGTCGTGGCCCCGTCGGCCGGCGCGATCGTGATCGACGGGACGGCGCACGCGGCCTTGACCGTGACCGAGGCCACCCGGGCCGGCATCGCCTTCGTGCATCAGGAACTCAACCTCTTCGAGAACCTGGATGTCGCGGCCAATGTCTTCATCGGGCGTGAGCCGGGCCGCGGCGGCTTCCTCCACCTCGTCGACGAGCGAGCCATGCATGCGCGGGTCACGCCGATCCTGAAGCGCCTCGGGGTCGAGTTCGGGCCGGACGAGATGGTCGAGAACCTGTCGATCGCCGAACGCCAGATGGTCGAGATCGCCAAGGCGCTATCGTTCGACGCGCGCATCATCATCATGGACGAGCCGACCTCGAGCCTGACGCTTACTGAGACGGACCGACTGCTCGAGGTGATCGCCGACCTCCGCCGGCACGGAGTGTCGGTGATCTACATCTCGCACCGGCTCGCCGAGGTGAAGACCTGCTGCGACCGCGCCGTCGTGCTTCGCGACGGGCGTTTCGTGGGCGCCCTCGCCAAGCACGAACTGACCCACGCCGCCATGGTGCGGCTGATGATCGGGCGGGACCTGAAATCCATCTACATCCCGCCCAAAACCACGCCGCGGCCGACGGGCCTCGCGGTCGAGGATCTCGTGACCGACGCCTTTCCGGACCGGTCGGTGTCGCTGTCGATCCGCTTCGGCGAGATTTTGGGGCTCGCGGGCCTGATTGGCTCCGGCCGCACGAGCCTGGCCCAGACCATCTTCGGCGTGCAGCCCCCGCTCGGCGGCACCATCACGCTCGACGGGGCGCCCATCACGGTCAGGACGGCGCGCGACGCCATCGCCAAGGGCATCTACCTGATCCCCGAGGACCGCAAGCGCACCGGACTCGTGCTCGATCTGCCGATCGTCGAGAACATCTCGCTCGCGGACCTCGCGACCTACACGCGCGGCACGCTCATCGCGGGCGGGCGCGAACACAAGGCGGCCGAAGTCCAGAGCCGCAGCCTCAGCATCAAGGCGCCCTCGGTCGACACGCCCGCCGTCACCCTGTCGGGCGGCAACCAGCAGAAGGTCGTGCTCGGCAAGTGGCTGTCGATGCGCCCCAAGGCGATCATCTTCGACGAGCCGACCCGCGGCGTCGACGTCGGCGCCAAGGCCGAGATCTACGCCATCATGCGGACGCTCGCCGATGCCGGCGTCGCCATCCTGATGATCTCGAGCGACATGGAAGAGGTGATCGGCGTCAGCGACCGCATCGCCGTGATGCACGAAGGCCGGATCAGCGGCTTCCTGGAGCGTCGGGACTTTTCCGAACACAACGTCCTGATGCTCGCCGTCGGGCAAACCCCACACGAGGATACCGTCGCCCATGCTTAAGAAGGAGCTTGGCCTCGCCCTGCTGATCCTGGTGATCGGCGGCGTCACGGCGGCCATCAACCCGCAGTTCGTGTCCCAGGTCAATCTGATGAACCTGGCCAACCAGATCGGCCTCTTCGGGTTGTTTGCGCTCGGCGAGGGGCTCATCATCATCACGGGCGGCATCGACCTGTCGATCGGCTCGATGCTGGCGCTGCTCGGCGTGATCTTCCTCGACCTTTTGGTGAACCACGAGCTCGGCTGGCCGCTGGCGCTGTTGATCACGCTCGCGGGCGGCGCTGTGCTCGGCGCCGTTCATGGCACGCTGATCACCCGCCTGAAGCTTCAGCCCTTCGTGGTGACCTTGTGCGGCCTGCTGCTCTATCGCGGGATCGCCCGCTGGTACACGGCCGACTCGACCCAAGGGTTCGGCTACGCCACAGACTATGAGGGGCTCGAATGGCTGACGTCAGGGCGCACGTTCAACATCCCCCACACGTTGATCTTCCTGCTGATCGTCGCCGCGATCATGTCGGTGCTGCTGCACAAGTCGATGTTCGGCCGCTATCTCTTCGCGGTCGGAAAAAACGAGGAGGCGGCGCGCTTCTCCGGCATCGCCACGTCGCGCGTCATCACGGCGGCCTATGTGGTGGGCGGGCTTCTGGCCGGCCTGTCTTCCGTGTTCTTCGTCTTCTACACCCAGTCGGTCTCGCCCTCGGCACACGGTAACTTCTACGAGCTCTATGCCATCGCGGCGGCGGTGCTCGGCGGCTGTTCGCTGCGCGGCGGGGAGGGCTCGATCGTCGGCATCGTGCTCGGCATGGTGCTGCTTCAGGTGCTGCAGAACCTCGTCAACATCCTGGGCATCCCGTCCTCGCTCAATTTCGCGGTGATGGGGGCCGTGATCATGCTCGGCGTCATCGCCGACCGGCAGTTGCAGCGGCGCCGGCGGTCCCAGCTCGCCCAGGCGAGCGCCGAGGCGCGGAGCCATGCGCGTCGCTCGGCCGGCGTGCCGGCCTGATGGCGCAGGATCACGACCGATCGGCGTCGCCGGTCGACCCACGCCGCAACAGCCGGCGTCTCCTCGAGGGTGCCGATCGCGCGGTGGCACGTGGCATGATGAAGGCGGTGGGCTTTACCGATGAGACTCTCGGCAGGCCGCAGATCGGCGTTGCCCATTGCTGGATCGGCACCATGCCGTGCAACTGGAACCACCGCGAACTCGCGGCGCTGGTCAGCGAGGGCATTCGGGACGAGGGCGGCACGCCGCTCGAAGTCAACACGGTCGCGATCAACGACGGGATCACTACCGGAACGGAAGGCATGAAGACCTCGCTCGTGAGCCGCGAGGTCATCGCGGACTCGGTGGAACTGGTGGCGCGCGGCCATATGTTCGACGGGCTCGTGACCATCGCGGGTTGCGACAAGACCATTCCGGCCATGGCCATGGCGCTCGGGCGGGTGAACATTCCCGGCCTCCTGCTCTACGGCGGTTCGATCCAGGCCGGCCGATGCGCGCACAAGGGCGGCCCGTTCGGCGACCGCGCGCTGACCATCCAGGACATCTACGAGGCGATCGGCGCCTTCCACGCCGGCCGGATCTCGGCCGCCGAGCTCAAGGATGTCGAGGATCACGCCTGTCCGGGCGCGGGCTCCTGCGGCGGCCAGTTCACGGCCAACACCATGGCGACGGCCTGCGAGATGCTGGGCCTGTCGGCCGTCGGTCTGAACGACATCCCGGCCACGAACGAGAGCAAGGCCGAGGCGGCACGCGCCGTCGGCAGGCTCGCGGTTCGCCTCGTGAATGCGGGCACGACGCCGCGCACCATCGTCACCCGGGCGAGCTTCGAGAACGCCATCGCGGGCGTGATGGCGACGGGCGGCTCGAGCAATGCGGTGCTACACCTCCTCGCCATCGCCCGCAGCTTCGGGGTCGACCTCGCGCTCGGGGACTTCGACCGCATCTCGCGGGTGACGCCCGTCTATGCCGACCTCCGGCCCTGGGGCACCTATACGGCGCCGGAGATGTTCGCGGCGGGCGGCATGGCGGTCGTCGGCAAGCGGCTGCTCGCCGCCGGGCTGCTGCAGGGGGAGGCCGCCACCGTCACGGGGCGTACGCTCGGCGCCGAGATCGCGGCAGCCGACGAGCCCGCCGGCCAGCAGGTGATCCGTCCGCTCGGCCAGCCGCTGAAGCCGCAGGGCGGCCTCGCCATCCTCAGTGGCAACCTGGCGCCCGGCGGCTGCGTCATCAAGCTGTCGGGGCAGAGCAAGGCGCACCACAGCGGACCGGCCCGCGTCTTCGAGCGCGAGGAGGACGCCTTTGCGGCCGTCCGCATCGGCACGATCCAGCCCAACGACGTGATGGTGTTGCGCAACGAAGGTCCGCGCGGCGGACCCGGCATGCGGGAGATGCAGCTCGTGACGGGCGCGCTGCAGGGCGCGGGTCTCGGCGCCACGGTCGCGCTCATCACCGACGGGCGCTTCTCCGGTGCTACCCGCGGCTTCGTGATCGGCCACGTCGTGCCCGAAGCCGTCGACCGCGGCCCCATCGCAGCGCTGCGCGACGGCGACCTGATCACGATCGACGTCGAGACCCGCCGGCTGGAGGTCGCGCTGACGCCCGACGAGATCGCGGCCCGCCTCGCGGACTGGCAGCCGCCGCCGCCCCGCTACACGACGGGGGTTCTCGCCAAATACGCGCGGCTCGTGACCGATGCGTCGCAGGGGGCGGTGACCGATGCCTAACGCCCTGCCGGTAAGGCATGCGCCGATGAAACCCGGTCTTTCAACGCGCCAGGTCCTCGGGATCTTCAGACGCAACGTCGATACCGTGAAGGTGGCGGCCGTCCATGACGGCATGCTTTCGACCGCCGACCATGCGGCCGGGCTCGTTGACGCGGACGGGCGAGCGCTGTTCCCGAAGGCCGAACTCGTGGTGCACGAAGACGACCTGTCGTTCTGGTAGGAGGGCCGCAGCCTCGCCCGTCTGCGCGACAGTCAGAAGGTGGATTTCACCGTCGCCGGAACCGTGCTGGCCGCCTATGCGGATCGCCTGCGCCCGATCCGAGCCGGAGGTCGCAGCCCACATCACCGCGGTACCGACACCGGGGCACGCGACCGAGCGCATTCCCGTCGCCGGCGTCCACCTCGACTTGCTTCGGCCACGTGGACGCGCGATCCGGCGGCGGTTTCGCCTACGCGCCGGACATTTGGACGTAGACGCTCTGTACCAGGGCTCCGCCCCTTATTTCGGCATCTCCGCCCGCCCACTCCCCGCCGCCGCATAGGCGGCCTCGGCCACCGCATAGGTCTTGAGGTTGTCGGCCCCGCTCGTGTCGGCGTCACGGCCCGCGCGCCACGCCGCGATGATGGCGCGCTGGGTCAGCAGCACGCTTTCCTGGGCGATGTGCCAGGGTTCGGCGGTCCAGGGGAGGAGCGGCGAGCCGACGGTGCGCTCGGTCACGGCGCCGGCGGCCGTCACCACCATGCGGAAATCCTCGTGCAGCTTGATCGAGCCGCGCTCGCCTTCGATCGTCACGAGGGTCTGCGGGAACGGGTCCGGGATCTGCCGCGCCTCGTAGGTGGTCTCGGCGAGGCTGACGGCGCCGGAGGTGTGGCGCAGCAGCATGGTCGCCGTGTCCTCGCCGACGTTCTTCGCGTTGCGCCGCTGGGTCTCGCAGGACACATGGGCGACCTCGCCCATGAAGAATCGCGCGAGGTCGAGGACGTGGACGCCGGTATCGAGGATCGCGAAGCGCGTCTCGTCGTGGAAGTAGGGCTGGGTCCGGTAGACGTCGAAGCCCGTGCGGAAAGCGAAGCGGCCCCAGGTCGCCTGCCCGATCACGCCGGAGTCGAGCGTCTCGCGCACGCGCAGCATCGGGGTCTGGTAACGGAAATTCTCGTGCACGGCGAGCGGCACGCCGGCCTCGGCGGCGGCCCGGACCATGGCGACGCAGGCCTCCCAGGTCGGCGCGAACGGCTTTTGCACGATGGTGCGGATGCCGTGCCGGAGGGCGAGCATCACCAGGTCCTCGTGGGTCTCCATCCGGGTCGCGATGTCGACGAAGTCGAGCTGCTCGGTGGCGAAGAGCGCGGCGGGATCGGTGTAGTGCCGCGGTATGCCGAAGCTCTCCGCCGCCGCCTTCGCCTTGCTCGGATCGATGTCGCAGACGGCGACGAGGTCGACGCCGTCCGCCCGCATGTCCCGCCAGGCGTTCAGGTGGTTCTGGGCGAAGAACCCGCACCCGATCAAGGCGCCGCGCATGATGGTCTCCTCAGTCTCGTTCGCGTCCGAAAAGGCCCAGCGGCCGTCAGACGTCAGATCGACGTCGCCCCGAGCTGCTTCAGCAGGCCGAGCGTATCGACCATAGCCCAATGCTCGACGAGCTTGCCGTCTTGCAGGCGGAAGAGGTCGAAAACCTCGACGTCGATGGCGTTGCCGGTCGGCTTGTGGCCGAAGAACTCACCCTTGTGGGTGCCGCGGAAGCGGAGGCAGACCAGAACCTTGTCGTCGTCCGCCATGACGATATGGATCGGCAGGTTGAGGTCGGGCACAGCGCTCAGGAGCACGTCGTGGTGGTGCTGCAATCCGGGCGGCCCGACGACCTCGTAGGGCAGCCCCGGATCGTGCCGCTTGAAGGCGGGCAGGACGTTGGCCTCCCACCACGCCTTGTCGCCCTTCACGAAGGCGTCGAAATATTCGAGCGCGATGCGCTTGTCGCGGTCCTTGTCGCCCATCGTTTCCTCTCTTTCGATCAGCCGGCCGTCGCGGCGAGCTTGCGAAACGCCGGCTGCCCTGTGCCAGCGGTCAGGCCGCCATCGACCACGAGGTTCGAACCCGTGATGTAGGAGGCGTCGTCGGAAGCCAGGAACGCGATGGCGGCCGCCATCTCGTCCGACGTGCCCATGCGGCCCATCGGCAGCCGGTCGTCGAAGCCCTGCATGATGGCCGGAATCTTCTGCATCCACGCGGTCGAACCGGTCTCGGTGACGCCAGGGCAGATGGCATTGACCCGGATGCCGTCGGACGCGTGGTCGATCGCCATGGCGCGTGTGAGATTGCAGACGCCGCCCTTTGCGGCATTGTAGGCCGCGAAGCCGACATCGGCCACGAGACCGGATATCGAGGCGGTGTTCACGATGTTGCCGCGCCGGGCGATGAGATGAGGCAGCGCCGCCCGGCTCGCGTAGAACACGGACGAGAGCGTCGTCGCGATCACTCGGTCCCAGGTCTCGGGAGTGATCTCGGTCACATAGCCGAAGGCGCCGACGCCCGCATTGTTGACCAGCACATCAAGGCCGCCGAAGGCTGCTACGGTGTCGGCCACGAGCGCCTCGATCTCGGCGGCTTTCGACACGTCGACGCGCGCCGTGCGCAGCCGCTCGCGCGGCAGGTCGAGGACGCGCCCATGCTCCTCTAGGGTGGCGAGGTCGATGTCGGACAACGACAGGATCGCGCCTTCGGCCGCAAAGCGGCGAGTGGCCGCCAAGCCGATGCCCGATGCAGCCGCGGTGACGATGACGACCTTGTTGGCGAAACGGGACATGACAAACCTCAGACGAAACCGAAATACTCGCGCAGCCGGGCGACGGCCGCGACCGCAATCAGCGTGCCGCCCCAGATGGCCAGGGTCAGGAACTGGCTGAAATTGAGGAGGTTGAAGGCCGTCGAGATCAGCTGGAGGATCACCAGCGCGAAGACGAGCCCCACGACCTTGCCGAAGCCGCCCGACGGTGACACTCCGCCGAGCACTGCCGCCAGGATGGTGACGAGGAGATAGCTTTCACCGTAGGCCGCGTTGGCCGAGTTGAAGCGGGCCATCATCACGATGCCCGCGATGCCGGCGAGAAAGCTCGAGGCCATGTAGACCTTGACCAGCATGCGTCGGGTATCGACGCCCGAGTAGCGGGTCGCCGCCTCGTTCGAGCCCAGCATGTGCAGGATCTGACCGAAGGGCGTCCTGTTCAGGATCAGCGCCATGAAGGCCGCCACCGCGACGAAGATCAGCACCACCACGGGGATGCCGACCACCGAGCCGTTGCCCACGAAGACGATCGGCGACGGAAAGCTCGACAGCACGTCGCCGTGGGTCAGCCCGATGCTGATGCCCTTTATCAGCGTCATGGCCCCGAGCGTCGTGAGGATCGGCGACACTTCGAGGTAGGCGATGATGAAGCCGTTGACCGCGCCGATCAGCAGCGCCAGGGCCAAGCCGGCCGCGATGGCCGCGACCTGCGCCGCACCCCAGGCGAAGCCGGGGTCGGTGGGGACGATCGCCCCGAACAGGAACGCGATCGTCAGCGCCACAACGTTGGCCGTGGCGATGATCGACAGGTCGAGGCCGCCCGACAGCAGCGGCACCATCATGGCGAGCGACAGGAGGCCGAGCTCCGGCAACTGGAACGCCATGGACCGGAGCGACGCGCCGCTGAACAGCCGCTCGCCCAGAAGCAGGCCGAAGACGACCAGCAGCGCTACGAGAAGAACGATCAGCCGCCGGTTGACCGGCCCAATCCGCGGCGCCAAATTCTTCAGCATCGGCGTGGAGGTCGAGGGGCTCAAGCGGTGGCTCCGATCACGCGCCGCGTGGCGCTTCGCTGCCGGCGCCGTTCCCAGGCGATCATGGTGACGGCGAGGAGAAACACCGCACCGGTGAAGCAGTCGGCCCAGAAGGACGAGACGCCGAGCAGGATGAGGCCATTCTGCAAGATTGCCAGCAGCGCGAGACCAAGCGCCGTGCCGAGCACCGTGCCGACGCCGCCCGTGAGGCTCGCGCCGCCCAGCACCACGGCAGCGAGAACATCGAGTTCGCGGCCGACCAGCATGTTGGGCACGACCGAGCCGGAGACCTGCGCCTGCACGAGCGACGCGAGCCCCGCCGAGAAGCCCATGAAGCCATAGGCCACCATGTTGAGGCGCATGATGTTGAAGCCTACCCGCTTGGCGGCCTCGGGGTTGCCGCCGAGCGCGCGTAACTGCCGGCCGACGCTGGTCCGGTTCAGCAGGATCCAGCTCAACAGGAAGCTGAGCACGAGGCCGAGCATCTGCATGTTGATGATGTAGGGATTGCCATGGGTGTCCGTGCCCACCACCCAGGCCAGCCCGTCGAGATACCAGCCAGGTAGCGTGTTGATCGGGTTGCCGCCACTCAGGAACATCAGGGCGCCGTAGTAGACGTTCAGCATTGCCACGGTGACGATGATGCTGGCGATGCGCAGGGTGGTGACCAGGATCGCATTGAAAATGCCGAGCAGCGTGCCGGTGCCGAGCGCCACCGCGAAAAGCCCGAACCAACCGATGTCGTACCGGCTCGCAGCTGCGACCGCGAGGTATTGCGCGATCGAGGCAACGGCCGTGAACGAGATGTCGATCCCGCCCGCGACCAGCACGACCACGAGGCCCGCAGCCAGCATGCCGGAGAATGCGTAGGAGGTGAGGAGGTCGATGCCGTTCTGCACCGACAGGAAGTTGCGCGTGGTGAGCGATAGGATGATCGCGAGGGCGACCGTGACCGCGAGCAGGCGGCCTTCGTGCGTCCGGGCGAAGCGGCGGACCCGCTCAGGCATCGACCGCCTCCCGCAGCGTGTCTTCCGTGATGTCGATCGGCCGGTACTCGCCGATGATGCGGCCATCGCGCATCACCAGCACCCGGTGCGCGTGGCAGAAGACTTCCGGGATCTCGTCGGAGATCATGATCACCGCGGGCCCGTCGGCGGCAAACTGGCGGACGATCCGGTAGATGCCGTCCTTGGCGTTGATGTCCACACCCACGGTCGGGCTGTCGAGGATGAGGAGGCTGGGCTTCGTCGCAAGCCACTTTGCCAGCACGACGCGCTGCTGGTTGCCGCCCGACAGCGTGCCGACCGGGTTGTCGGGACTGGCGACCTTGATGCCGAGATCGTCGATCCAGCGGCGCACCGCGCCGTCGCGGCGCTCGGTCTCGACGAGGCCGTAGCGGTCCGACAAGCCGTCGAGGACCGGGAGGACGATGTTGGACGCGATCGGCTGCGGCATCACCAGCCCAAGCGACAGCCGGTCCTCGGACACGTAGGCGATGCCGTTCTCGATGGCGTCCCGGTTGGAGCGGAGCCGCACGGGCCTGCCGTGCATGCGGATCTCACCCGTGTCGGGCGGGTTCATGCCGAACAGGGACAGGGCCAATTCCGTGCGCCCGGACCCGAGCCGTCCCGTGATGCCTAGGATCTCGCCTTTGCGAACCGACAGGGAGACGTCATCGAAGTCGCCGGCACGCGACAGGTTCCTGACGTCGAGCACGGCAGGCGCGCCGTCGAAGTTCGCCACCATCGGCTTGTGGTTGAAGGTCTTGCCGGTCATGAGCTCAACAAGCCGGCGGTCGGTCATGCCGGCCGCCTCGAACGTGCCGACCTTCTTCCCGTTGCGCAGCACCGTCACGCGTTCGGCGATCTCAAGCACCTCGTCGAGCCGATGGCTGACGAACACCACCGCAACCGACCGCCGCTTCAGTTCGAGCGTGAGGGCCAGGAGCGCGTCGACCTCGTGCCGGGTCAGCGAGGCCGTGGGCTCGTCCATGATGACGAGACGCGCATCGTTGGCGATGGCGCGGCAGATGGCGACAAGCTGGCGCTGGGCGATCGACAGGTCTGCCAAGTAGGCCGACGGATCGAGCGATACGCCGATGCGGTCCATCGCGGCCTGGGCGGTCTGCCGGATCACTTTCCAGCGCAGCAGATGCAGGCCGTGGTGCTGCTCGACCGCGATGTTCTCCGCGACCGTGAGGTTGGGAAACAGCGACAGGTCCTGGTAGATCACCTGGATGCCGCGCCGGATGCTCTCGGCTGGCGTCAGGTGCGAACAGGCCTGCCCGTCGATCAGGATCTGCCCGCCGGTCTCCGGCGGCTGAACGCCGGAGATGATCTTGATCAGCGTCGACTTGCCCGAGCCGTTCTCGCCCGCGAGGCAATGCACCTCACCGGCCGCGACCTCGAAATCGATGCCCGACAAGGCACGCACGCCGCCGAACCGCTTCGAGATCGATCGAAGTTCCAGAAAGTTCGGCATGGCGGCGTCGATCGCTCCGCTCAGATCCCGAGTTTCTCGAGCTCAGGCAGAGTTTCCTTGTTGAGCGTCAGCATGCGCGACACGCTGATGATCTTCTTGTCCGCGTCGACCGTCGCCTTGCCGATGCCAGGGATGTCCATGCCGGTCGTGAACTCGGCCTTCTTAAGGGCCAGGCTCGCGACTGCCACGAGGGCTTGGCCAACCTCCTTGGGACTCCACAGGAAGGTCTCCTGCAGGGCGCCGGCTTCGATCAGGGGCTTGGCCTGCGACGGCAGCGCGAAGCCGGTGACCGACAGCTTGTTCTGGAGGCGGCGTTGGCGCACCACGTTGCCGGCCCCGATCGGGCCGTTCGAGCCGAAGCCGATGACGCCGCGCAGGTCCGGATAGGCCTGCAGCGCGTTGCGCACGACCTTCTCGGTCGTGTCGATCTCGTCGGCGCCGGGGAAGCGGTCGGTCACGAGCTTCATATCGGGGAAGTTCTTCTTCTGGTACGCGATGGCGGCGTCGCACCAGAGATTATGCAGCGGTGTAGTCAGGGTGCCGACGATGCAGATGTAGTCACCCTTGTTGCCCATCTGCCGGGCGAGCGACTTCATCATCTGCTCGCCGAAATAGGTGGCATCGACCATCTCGACGTCCCAGGTGCGCCCTTCCATGTCGGGGCCTTCCTGCGTGACGACAATGATGCCCGCGTCGCGGGCGCGCTGCACCACCGGGGCCAGCACCTTGACGTCCAGCGGGATGAGGCCGAGCACATCCACCTTCTTGGCGATCGTGTCCTCGACGAGGCGAACCTGCTGGGCCGGATCGACATGGGCTGGTCCGATCATGGTCGAGTCGATGCCCATTTGCTTGCCGGCCGCCTCGAGGCCAGCCTGCAGCAGCGAAAAGTAGGGCACGCCGACGATCTTCGCGACCGTGGTCATGGTCGGGTTGGCCGCGAAAGCCGGGCGGACGAGGCCCATGCTGCCGAAGGCCGTCAAGCCTGCGGCGGATTTCAGAAGGTCACGACGGTTCATGGGTGTTCTCCTCCAATGATGCGCGATCTGCGCTGTTTGTCGACATCTCGGCCGCGATGGTTCTCGGTCAGCCTAGGCCGAGCTTGGGGCTGTGCAAGGGCAGGCCGCCACACGGAACCGGCACGGCCTCGATCTGCCCCTTACCGACCTCGGTCACGAGGAGCGTGGTGCCACTCTGCGCAAAGGCGCAGTTGGTGGGGTTCGGCCCATCGAGCGGGAGTCGCTCGACGACCGCGCCGGTCGTGTCGACGACCGAGATATTCCCCTGACCATAGACCGTGCAGTAGAGGCGCCCGTCGGTGCCGAACTTCATGCCGTCCGGGCCCTTGAAGCCGTCGCTTTCGTCTGCCTGCAGCACATTCCCGAACAGCTCGCGCTTCGGGGCGCCGCCGCCGAACACGTCGTAGCGGTAGATCTCGCCCGGAAAGGACGCATTGGCGTAGAGAGCGCCCTTGGCGTCGAAGGCGATGCCATTGGTGAAGCGGAGGCCGCGGTCGAGCCGGCCGATAACCCTGCCGGCCTTGGGATCGATTTCAAACACCCGGCCGTCCCAATCGAGGTCGAGGTAGTCTTCGACGAAGTTTTGACCGTCGAGAAAGTCCGTCACCTTCATGCCGGAGTCGGTCATGTAGAGATGGCCGTCGGGTCCGAATGCGACGTCGTTCGGGAACAGGAACGGGCCATCGTCGTCACCTTCGAGCCGCAAGATCTCGCGACCGTCCGGCGCGATGCAGATCAGGGCCTGCAACCCCGCTTCCGCGATCCAGAGATTGCCGTCGCCGTCGCTCGTCAGCCCGTTGGGGCGACCGCCGGTCGTCTTCACCACGCTGCGCCGGCCCTGCGGATCGAGCCGCGTCACGCAGAGCGTCGATCCCGACATCTCGGTGATGTAGAGGCCACCATCGGGCAGCGTCACAGGACCCTCGGGCGCCCCGATGCCCGTTGCGAAGATCGTCTCCGCCATGTCGTTTCTCCCAAATCGGCACCTTGAGGTGCCCATATCGTCGTCGGCGCCTCTCGGAGAGAGCTACGCGGCCCGTTTGTGTTCCGCCCCTAGAACGGCCGTTTCAAAGCCATGCCTTCACGGCCTTGACGACTTCCGTCGTCGAGAGCCCGTAACGATCGTGCAATGTCGGCAAAGCGCCGGCATCGAGGAACTCATCCGGCAGACCGATCTGGCGGAAGGGCACGCTCACGCCACTGCGCATCAGCACCCCCGCCACAGCCTCGCCGAGGCCGCCCACCACTGTATGGTTCTCGGCCACCACCACAAGCCGGCCACCGCGCCGTGCTTCGGCCAGGATCGTCTCGGTGTCGAGCGGCTTGATCGTGGGCACATGCAGCACGGCCGCCCGGATGTTGTCGGCCGCGACCGCCTCCGCGGCCTCGAGCATCCGCATGGTCATGAGCCCGCTCGAAATGAACAGGACGTCCGATCCGTCGACGAGGCGCTTCGCCTTGCCGAGCTCGAAACTGTAATCGTACTTGTCGAGCACGAGCGGGACGTTGCCGCGCAGCAGCCGCATATAGACCGGGCCCTTGTGGGCCGCGATGGCCGGGACGGCCTGTTCGATGTCGAGCGCATCGCAGGGGTCGACAATCGTGAGGTTCGGCAGGCCGCGAAAGATCGCGAGATCCTCGGTGGCCTGGTGGCTCGGACCGTAGCCCGTCGTCAGGCCCGGCAGCGCGCAGGCGATCTTGACGTCGAGGTTTTCTTCCGCGATCGCCATGCAGATGAAATCATAGGCGCGCCGCGAGGCGAACACCGCGTAGGTCGTGGCAAAGGGCACGAAGCCCTCGCGTGCGAGACCCGCGGAGGCCGCCATCAGCAACTGCTCGGCCATGCCCATCTGGTAGAACCGGTCCGGGTGGGCATTCGCGAAGATGTGCATGTCGGTGTATTTCGCGAGATCTGCGGATAACCCGACGATCTCTGGGCGGCTCTTCGCCAGCTCCGCGAGCGCATGGCCGAACGGCGCGGGCCTCGTCGGCTGGTCGACCCCGGCGATCGAGGCGATCATGGCCGAGGTCTTCAGGCGCTCTCCACCCCGACGCGGCGGCGGGCGCTGGTACTTGTCGCGCATCATGCCGGCCTCGCGGCGTCGAGGATATCCAAAGCTTTGGTCCACTCATCCGGTTCGACGCGCAGGAAGTGGTTGCGCTCGCGCTCCTCGAGGAAGCCGACACCTTTGCCCATCTTGGTGTCGCAGATGACGATGCGGGGTTGCTTGGCGTCCGAGTGCCGGGCTCGGTCGAAGGCCGCCACCACCGCGTCGATGTCGTTGCCGTCGACCCGCTGCACGAACCAGCCGAAGGCCTCGAACTTGGGGACGAGCGGCTCGAAGTTCAGCACACCCGTGGATGGTCCGTCTGCCTGCATGTTGTTGACGTCGACGATGCCGATCAGGTTGTCGAGCTTGTAGCTGCCGGCCGACATGGCGGCCTCCCAGGTCGAGCCCTCGTCGAGCTCGCCATCCGAGAACAGCGTGTAGACGAAGCTTATCGACTGCTTGCGCTTGAGGCCGAGCGCTACGCCGATGGCGATCGGCAAACCATGGCCGAGGGACCCCCCGGTGATCTCCATCCCGGGCGTGTAGGCCGCCATGCCGGACATCGGCAGACGGCTGTCGTCCGACCCGTAGGTCTCGATCTCGTCTTCTGGCAGGATGCCGGCCTCGATCAGGGCGGCGTAGAGCGCGATGGCGTAATGGCCGATGGACAGGAGAAAGCGGTCGCGGCCCTCCCATTCGGGGTCGTTCGGCCGGTAGGACATCGCGTGGAAATAGGAAACGGCGAGAACGTCGGCGATACCAAGCGCCTGGGCGATGTAGCCCTGACCTTGAACCTCGCCCATGCGCAGCGCGTGCCGCCGAATTCTGTAGGCGCGTCGAGGAAGGCTGACGTTCGACAGATAACCTGACGACCCCGCCGGCGTATCGGCCTCATCCATGTTCGCACGATCCTCCCAGGATCATGCGCCGTTCGCCGGCGCATTGTCTGCCGATAGGCTCGGCTTTTTGCTAGTCGCCACGATTGTCGGCGTAGCGGTCGCTGGCCGCAAATGCAAAGTTTACAAGTGTCGGTGAAATGCGCTCAACTGACCTATGTTGAGGAATGTCTCCCTATCGGCGGTTCGGGCGTTCGAGGCGGCGGCACGCGCCGGGTCGTTCCGTGCCGCGGCGCTCGAACTCAGCCTGTCGCCGAGCGCGATCAGCCATGCCATCGTCAAGCTCGAACAATCGCTCGGCACGGCCCTGTTCGAGCGGGACGGGCGCACCATCCGTCTGAGCCCCGACGGCGAGCAGTTGATGCGTCACGTCGGCAGTGCCTTCGAGGAGCTCCGCCGCGGCGTCGATGCAGTGAGCAACCGCGGCTCGCAACTCCTGCGGCTCCATTCGGCGCCGAGCTTCGCAGCGCAATGGCTGTCGCCGCGGCTGTCCGGCTTTCTGGCCGCCAACCCCGAGATCAGCGTCCGGCTGGCGGCCAGCACCGATTACGCGTCGTTCACGAGCGACGAATGCGACGTCGACATCGTCTATGGCCCGCCCCGAACGGACGGGCGTGTGGTCCCGCTCGGCGAGGAAACCGTGACCCCGGTCTGCGCGCCGTCGCTCGCGCCAAAGCTCCGAACAGCCACCGATCTCCTCGCCCTCATGCTGATCCAAAGCGACCGCAAGCAGGTGCGGTGGCCCGACTGGTTTGCCGAGAACGGTATTCGAGCCCCGTCTCAGCAGAGCGGCATGCGGTTCGACCGTAGCTTCCTCGCCATAGCGGGGGCGGCAGACGGGCTCGGCGTTGCCCTTGAGTCGACCCGGCTCGCGGAGCGGGAGCTTGCCGCGGGCCGGCTCGTGGCGCCCCTGATCGAGAAAGCCCGCAACATTCACTATGTGGGCCACTATCTTGTCTGCCATCACGCAGGCCTGCGTCGGCGTCCGGTGCGCGTGTTTGCTGAGTGGGTCTGCGCCGAACTTGGGCTGCCAAGCCCGGACAGGTGAAGTCAGCTCACCCTTACGTGCGATTTCCTCGTTTGCTTCCTGCTTGGGCGACGGCATCGTAAACGCACTGGTGCAGGTCGGGCCGCATGGCCGAAAAAAATAGCCGCACCTTCGAAGGGGAGAGAAGCATGCGCACACATCGTGCAGACAAGAATCGTTTGTCGTGTTTGGATCCTGCAGAACCTGTTGACCCTGTCGCAGATCGCCGCCTTCTGGGTCGACGCCGTTTAAGGGGCGATCATCCTGCTCTCGCTCATCATCGCCCGGCTCGGTGGCCAGAAGCCCCGCTCCTAGAGCACGAGGAGCTTAGATCAGAGCGAAGCTTTGTTCTAATCTGCTGAACGGGTTCGCTATTCTACACTGGAGCGAAGCGGGCCAAGGCCCGCTCGCGCCAGCCGGCCAGCGCCGTCGAGCCGGTTCACCAGCCAGAGGAACAGCACCGTGCTACTCAAGGACAAAGTTGCCGTCATCTCGGGTGCCGCGAGCCCGCGCGGGATCGGCATGGCGACGGCACGGCTCTTCGCCGAGCACGGCGCCACCGTCGTGATCCTCGATCTCGACCAGGGCGCCTCCGAGGCGGCGGCGGCGTCGCTCGGCCACGGCCACATGGGCTTTGCTTGCAACGTCACGAACAAAGACGCGACCCGCCGAGCAGCCGAGGCCGTTCTTCAGGCATTCGGGCAGGTCGACGTGCTGATCAACAACGCCGGCGTCACCCAGCCGGTGAAGATCATGGACATCGAGCCGGAGAACTACGACTTGGTGCTCGACGTCAACCTGCGCGGCACCCTTTACCTGAGCCAAGCCTTCATCCCGCATATGCGGGCGCGTAAGATGGGATCGATCGCCTGCATGTCGTCCGTCTCGGCGCAGCGCGGCGGCGGCATCTTCGGCGGCCCGCACTATTCGGCCGCCAAGGCCGGCGTGCTCGGTCTCGCCAAGGCGATGGCGCGGGAACTCGGGCCCGACGGCATCCGGGTCAACAGTGTCACGCCCGGGCTGATCCAGACCGACATCACGGGCGACAAGCTTACAGAGGCCATGCGCGCCGACATCATCAAGGGCATCCCGCTTTCCCGTTTGGGGGATGTTCGGGATGTCGCCGGAGCCTTCCTGTTCCTCGCCTCCGATCTGTCGTCCTACACCACGGGCGCGACCATCGACGTGAACGGCGGCATGCTGATCCACGGCTGATGGACCGCGCGCCAACCGTCAGGTCGTGAAACGAACCTGAAGGGTGCCGAACGCACCGTAGTCCGCGGCTGCATGGTCGAGCATCGCGGGCTTGCGACCAACGATCCGCTCGTCGACCAGCTGCAGCGCGGCATTCGACCCCGGCCGGTCGAGCACGCCGGCATAGACCACGGCATCGCCGGGCCGGAACAGTGTCACGCCCGGCCCCACGGCCTCGACGATCCCCGACGTATCGTAGCCGAGCACGAGCGGCTGGTCGGGCGAGGCCGCAAATGCCTTTCGGCTCTTCAGGTCGCGCGGGATTGACCGAGACCGCATGGACCCGGACCAGCAGGTCGTGCGGCCGCCACGGGACGGGATCGGGCCATTCGATCTCGACGAACGGACCCGGATCTGCTGCGGTTTGCGGCTCTCCGACAAAGGCAACGACCTTCATGTCTTGTCTCCAGGGTTGTGCAGCGCGCTCTCCTTCCGCGGACTGGTGGCTTCGTCGCCTTTGAGTTGCCAGTAGAGCGTATGGCCCCGGGTCAGGTGCGCCCGCAAGGCGCGTTCAGCACGATCAGGGTTGCAGTCGCGGATCGCGTGAAAGATCTCCTCATGCTCGCGGTACGCGATGGCGATCTGGTTCGGCACCTGCAAGGTGATGCTCCGCTGGGCGTAGAGCCAGTCGAACATCGCGTCGTGCATGGCGAGGAAGACCGGATTCTGCGGGATCTGGGCCAGGACGTAGTGGAAGGCGACATCGGTCCGCTCGAAACGCGTCACCGCGCCGAGCGCCTCCTTGTTGGCCAACAGGGCCTGTTCCAGGCGGTCGAGATCGGCCGGCCCGGCGATCGCGGCGGCTTCCCGCACGATGCCGACCTCGAAGAAAAGGCGCGCCTGCTGGAAATGTCGCAAGCCCCCGGGCTGCGCCATCATGCGCTGCACCGGGCCGCGGATCGAGCCGAGCACCACGTCGTGGGTCGGTTCGATTACCTTGGGGCGCTCGCCGGCGCGGAGCACCAGCAATCCCATCGTCTGGAGCGCGAAAAGGGCTTCGCGGATCGCTGGCCGCCCCACGCCGAGTTCG
>JAABUM010002770.1_pt1 | contig 22827 bp, 15 predicted proteins | sample 5559161 | NCBI WGS metagenome assembly JAABUM01 (sample SAMN10711868, study PRJNA513369) | rock metagenome | isolation source: Antarctica rocks | place: Antarctica: Victoria Land, Siegfried Peak nord
TTGCCCTCACCTGTAATCCCGGGATGGAACCGGGACCCTCGGGCTTGAACCCTGAGCTTCGCACCCCACCGTTACCAGCGACGCACGTCAGGGCGGGCACGGACCATCGAGCACCGGCCCGGAACTACGCCACCGACATCATCAGTCGGCCCTCCTCCTGCGAGTTCGCTCGCAACGTGAGACCTCGTGTCGCAACTTGTGGTACTGCTTGATGGTGGCGTGTTTGTAGTCGGCGTGCAGGCTCGGGGTGACCCCGTCGGTGATCACCCGGGTCGGCGAACCGGCCCGGCGTCGCTCGCGGACCTTTCGGCGAAGATCCGTCGGTTGAAGATCAACCCGACCTGATCGGGTCGGCCGACGTCGAGGTTGTCGCGGATGACCTGTTCGAAGAACACCCGCCCCGACGTCGGAGTGTCCAGCCGCTGCGTCAAAGAGAACTCCACCTGCAGCATCGACAGGTCATAGTCGTAGCCAGCCACGCCGTCGGCGTCGGTGAACGGGTTCGGCAAGACCGCCAGCCACTTGTCCAACAACGCCTGGATCTGCGCCGGGCCTAGCCGGTCGCAGATCCGCTGCAACGCGACCGGGTCGTCGACCTGCGCGAACGCGTTGTCCAACGGCACAAACCCCAACCCGGCCTTCGCTGCTTGCCGCTGCGCCCAGTGGTTGCCGTTGATGCACAACTTGGCGTTGTACGGGAAGTAGGAGCAGAACTTGAGGAAGAACTGACCGAAATCGGAATCCACACAATAGAAGTAGAAGTGATTCACCATCCCGGTCGTTTTCACGATCCACGGATAGGCCACCCCGTCGGAGTGACGACGTTTCTCGGTGCGGAACACCGGGGTCTTCTCCTGCGCCCGGCCGATGAACACCACCCCCTCGTTCGCGGTGAACCCGGCCAGGTGCTGGCCCATGACGTCGTCCTTGCGCTGGCCCTTGACAAAGTCGACCCACGGGATGCGCTCGGCGTCGGCGAACCGGTGCACCGCCGCGACGAACCGGTCGGTGATCTTGGCCAGGGGCGCCGTCGAAGCGATCGGCAACCCCAACTGCCGGTGCACATACCCGACCAATCCGGCGGCGTACTCCCAACTTCGGCTGATACACGTTCAGATACATCCGGTCGATGCACTCCACCTCGAAACTCACATGCTGGGACAAGACATCGGCGACACTGCGCGCTACCGTCATCTCAAGGCTCCGGTCGGAGAACAGGTCGGCCAACCACCTTGGCCAACTACTGCCACAGCGCAGTCATATACCCGTCCGGCCCCGCCGTCACGGGACTACCTGCCGACCGGAGCCCCCAACAGATCACGCCACGACGGCACGCCTCGTCGGGCTGGGGCGATGCCCCGTTAGTTCTCCATGGACGCTTCGCTCCGCCATGGGGCAGAAAAAAATGTGGCGTTCTGCTGACCTTTCGGGCTTTGACATGGCAAAACGTACCAAGGCGTGCAGATCTGCCAACCCGTCCGCCCACTCCTGCACCTGCGCCACACACAGATCATCACCCATCAGCGCGGGATCGGCCCAATTCACCGCTCCTGCGACGGCACGCCGACAAGATCACAATAGGCACGGCTGTAGTACTTGCCGCCCTGGCTGTCTCAGCGAAACGTACGGACGGACCGAACGACGAAAGGATGAGTGTCAGATCCGGGCATTTGCGACTTCGTTATTGTTCTGACCGTGCCGCTTGTTCATACCGTCGTGCGCTGCAGAACTTCGCCGGTCATCTGTCCGCGCTGTGGTGGCGACCACCGGCGATCCAGCGGTTCCGCCGACCGAACCTATGCGCAAGTGCTGCTATGCTGTGGCAATGCTGGCTCCTATTAGGCCCCTACGAGGTCGTTGGCCAGGCTTCTTCGAGCGACACGCCGACCGATTTTTCTGGTCCGACCCACGAGTTATATTAGCTGACGAAGTGAGCCCATCGGATTTTTGTTTGGCAATGTCCGCTATTCACGTGGGTGACACCATTAAGATTACCGGAGCAAGTCGGCACCCGAATGCAGATGCATTGCTCATTGAGCACGTACTACTTGACGAGGCCGATATCGTGGACATAGGCGCGTCGGACGGTTCAACCTCGGTCGACCTGATCAACTCCCTGCCGAACTTCAAGTCGTTCGTAATCGCTGACCTGTTCTTTTATATCTCTGCTAGCGTAACTGCAAAGAATGCCGTATTCTTTGATAATGACGGTCTGTGCATTCTTGTGGTCGGAAAGAGATATCTTGCCTGGCCGTCCCAGTCCAAAGCTATACAATTTCTTTTTCGTTCATTGATTCGAAGGTGTCGCTCGAAGAGTCGTCAAGACGTACTGCTGCTGAACCCCGCCGCACGCCAATTGCTTGCTAACGATCCAAGACTCACCTTCAAGGTTCATGACATATTTGACCCTTGGCCCGGTTCACCGCCGACTGTCATCAAGGTCGCCAACCTTCTACGCCGTTTGTACTTCAGTGACGAGGCGATTCTTAGGGCATTGACTGCTCTGATGAACAGTCTTGCTGACGGCGGTTACCTCCTGATGGTCGACAATCCTCGGATCGCAGGCATGCCGCCACGTGGAGGGCTCTACCAGAAGAAGAGCGGCAAGTTCGACCTGATCGCCGATACGGGCAATATTCCTGAGATCGACGACCTGATCCGCCTAGTGGATGTCTGATTTCATGCATTCGGGTAAGAAAGTCTGGCGATCACAGAGACGGCGGTCCGACTGAGACACCCGAGGTGAGTTATCGTGAAAAGTCGGACGCAAACGCGTGCCCATCTGCGGTCGGCGTCGGCAAGACCCACCTGGCAACAGCTCTCGGACACATCGCGATACGCCGACGAATGACCGTGCACCTGGCCCGCGCCGACAAACTGTTCACCCGCCTCCGCGCCGCCCGCCTCGATCACACCCTGGACGCGGAAATCCGTCGCATCACCCGCGTCGACCTGCTCATCATCGATGACTTCGCCCTGCGCCCACTGGATGCCACCACCACATCGGACTTCTACGAACTGATCGTCGAACGGTACCGCCGAACAGCCACGATCCTGACCTCCACCCGAACTCCCGATGAGTGGCTCCCCCTGACCACAGACCCACACCTGGCACAATCCGCTGTCGACCGACCGACGTCCAACGCGCACACCCTGATCATCGAAGGACCGTCCTACCGCCAACGCCAACCCACCAACAACCGCGTCAACTTTGTCCACACCACCGGCAACCGGTCATGATCGAAAACGCACCACGGTGGTCCCATGACGCTGGCAAACAGGGGTCCCATCATCGTGGCAAGCGACAACGATGGTGAGAGTGGGAGCGCGGCGGTATTCGCCGGGTCGCGGCTGAACCGGCTGGCGGGGTGGCCGGCGGCGGCCACGGCCGGGACAGCGGGCTCCAACGCTTTGGTCAGCATGGAGTCGATCTTTGCCGCCGACACCACATCCAGGGAAAGTGCGGCGCCGCAGGCGGTGTCGACCGGGCCGGCGCCGTAGCGGCGGACCAGTCCCAGCAGCCGATAGACCGGCCGCATCCGGGTCCAGGTAGCGGGTCGTCCAGCAGTCGGGCGGCGTAGATGCCGATGTTGTCGCCGTGAGTGGCTGCGGCGGCGGTCAACCGGGCGAGGTCCCGCACGGCGTAGCCGACCTGTTCGGCGGGCAGGTCGTTCGGGTCGGTCCATCGCCCGCTGGGCGGCGTCGGGTGCATTTGACGTCCGGGCGCACCACATCGCCACCGCGGCCTGCGCCTGAGCGAGGTCCTTGAAGCTCTCCCGGCGAAGAAGTTGATCGAGGTCGCCAGAACAGCACAGCCTCCTCGCTGGCGGGCAACGCGTCGGCCCAGGATTATGTGCCGGTGTCGGTCACCGGTTCGATCGACGCCGCGACGAATCCGGCGCCTGTCGCCAACGGCGTCGTCGACTCCTCACTCTCTTACATTGGCACCGGCTTCAACGTTGGCGGCATGCTCCTGATCGGCGCCGTCATTGTGCTGCTGGGCGTTGGACTATGCGTCATCGGGGCCAAAATGTCGAAGCGGCGCTCAGCCTGAAGCCCGCCGGACCGTCGACATGGAGCAAAATACGCCCGGATGGGCACCCCAGGTGCCCTCCGGCCTAGTTCTGCATGATCGTCGGGGGTGGAGCGCCCGGACTGAAAATTTCAGCTGCCGGTCGTCATCGGCTCGGACTTACGTGCACTCTCCGGAACCAAATTCAGCAACACCGTCTCGCAGAAGATCAACAGCTCGAGGTCCCGGAGCGGCTCTGCGGCCAACCGGTCGGAAGCGGTGGGCGGCCGGAGGGTGAGGGTGTTGGTCAACGGGCGGTACTTCGATCCCGGATACAGCCGAGCCGCGCGCAGCTGGGCCGACTCTGGAAGCACCAGCGGCGAGAACCGCAGGCCCTGCGGACCGAGTGCCACCTCACCGACGCCGGCCGACCGACACACCTGCCGGAAGGCCGCGACCGCCAACAGGTTCTCCGCCTCCGTCGGCAACGGGCCGTATCTATCGATCAGCTCGGACCGAACGGCCACGATGTCCGACTCGGAGACGGCGCCCGCGATCTTGCGGTAGGCGTCCAGCCGGAGCCGCTCTGACGGCACGTAGTCGTGCGGGATGCTGGCGTCGATCGGCAGCTCGACCCGGACCTCCGGCGTCTCTTCCTCCGCCTGCTCCGCCTCAGACCCCGAGCCGGGCCCAGCCGCCCGCTTGAACGCAGTCACCGCCTCCCCCACCAGCCGGATGTACAGATCGAAACCGACTCCTGCAATGTGACCGCTCTGCTCGGCGCCCAGGATCGAGCCGGCGCCACGGATCTCGAGGTCCCGCATGGCGACGGCCATTCCGGCTCCGAGGTCGGAGTTCTGGGCGATGGTCGCCAACCGGTCGTGCGCATTCTCGGTCAGCGGTTTCTCGCTTGGATACAGGAAGTAGGCGTAGCCGCGCTCCCGCCCGCGCCCGACCCGGCCACGCAGCTGATGCATCTGCGAGAGCCCGAGGATCTCGGCGTGATCGACGATCAGCGTGTTGGCATTGGAGATGTCCAGCCCGGTCTCCACGATGGTCGTACAAATGAGCACGTCATAGGACCGGTCCCAGAACCCGTCGATGACCTTTTCCAGCCGGTCCTCGTTCATCTGACCGTGCGCGACGGCCACCCGCGCTTCCGGCACCGCTTCCCGGATGCGGCCGGCGACCGAATCGATGTCGGAAACCCTGTTGTGCACGAAGAAGACCTGGCCGTCACGCAGCAGCTCACGTCGAATCGCCGCGGCGACGAGCTTGTCGTCGTATCCGCCGACGTAGGTCAGGATCGGGTGCCGTTCCTCCGGCGGAGTCAGAATCGTCGACATCTCGCGGATGCCGGCCAGACTCATCTCCAGCGTTCGCGGGATCGGCGTTGCCGACATGGTCAACATGTCGACGTGTGCCCGCAAGGCGGTGATGTGCTCCTTGTGCTCGACACCGAAACGTTGCTCCTCGTCGACGATCACCAGGCCGAGATCCTTGTACCGAACCGTCGGTTGGAGCAGTCGGTGCGTACCGATCACGATGTCGACGCTGCCGTCGGCCAGTCCTTTGATCGTCGCCTTGGATTGCGCGTCGTCGGTGAATCGGGACAGCCCGCGAACCACCACCGGGAATGCGGCCATCCGCTCGCCGAACGTCGACAGGTGTTGCTGCGCAAGCAACGTGGTGGGAACCAGGATCGCCACCTGTTTGCCGTCCTGGACCGCCTTGAAAGCGGCCCGGACGGCGATCTCGGTCTTGCCGTAGCCGACGTCGCCGGAGATCACCCGGTCCATCGGGACGGCCTTTTCCATGTCCGCCTTGACCTCGTCGATGGCGGCCATCTGATCCGGCGTCTCGGTGAACGGGAACGCATCCTCCAACTCACGCTGCCACGGAGTGTCCGGAGCGAAGGCATGGCCCGGTGCAGATGCCCTGGCCGCGTAGAGCTGCACCAGCTTCGCCGCGATGTCACGGACAGCCTTGCGGGCCCGACCCTTGGTCTTCGCCCAGTCCGCCCCGCCGAGCTTGTTGACCGTCGGCAACTCACCGCCGATGTAGCGGGACAGCAGATCGAGCGAATCGGTCGGTACGAACAGGCGGTCACCAGGATGCCCCCGCTTGCTGGGCGCATATTCGACCACCAGGTATTCGCGAACGGCGCCACCCGAGGTCCGGCTGACCAGATCGATGTACTTGCCGATCCCGTGCTGGGCGTGCACCACGTAGTCCCCGGGCTTGAGCGCCAGCGGGTCGACGGAGTTGCGGCGGCGGGACGGCATCGTCGCGGCGCCTCCGGCGGGTGCCGACCCCCGCGTGCCGGTCAGGTCCGACTCCGTGATCACGGCAAGGGCGGCAGATCTGGTTCCTTTTGCGGCAGAGGTTGACGAGGTGATGATGAAGCCGTCCTCGAGTCGGCCGCGGGCGACGGTGACCATGCCGGTCCTTGGCGGTTGCGCCATGATGTCGCCGGCGACCGTGACTGCCAGGTCCGCCTCGGACAACCGCTCAGCCGCGCGCGCGGCAGTACCCGCGCCGGGTACGACGATGACCGTCACGCCGCCGTTCGCCGCCCGCTCCCTGGCATCCTCGACGGCCGTGGCGATCTCGCCGCGGTAGGACGGAGCCGCCACGATCTCGGCCTTGGAGTCGAGATCCGGATTCTCCTGGGAGTCCCCGGGGACGTCGACTCCGAACGGAGCGATCCGCCAGAGCGGTAGTTCGTTGTCACGAATGACGTCCTGCACCTCGCCGAGCGTCCGATAGGCCGACTCGGCGAGATCGATCGGGGCCTTCCCGCCGGTGGCCGCGGCCATCCAGGAAGCGGCCAAAAAATCGGCACCCGTTCGCACCAGATCTTCGGCTCTGGTGCGGATCCGCTCCGGATCGGCGAGCACCACATGCGTACCGGCTGGCAGCAGTTCCGGCAGTAGCGTCAGCCGGCCCGGCACCAGCACGGGAATCAGCGCCTCCATCCCCTCGACGGCGATTCCCGCTGCGAGCTTGCCCAGCATCTCGGCCAGCGTCGGGTCGCTGGTTCCCCCCGCCGAGAGCTGCGCGGCTCGGGCCCGAACCTCTTCGGTCAGCAAGATTTCCCGGCAGGCCGGCGCCGTCAGAGTGTCGACCGGATCGATCGATCGTTGGTCGGTGACGGCGAAGGTCCGGATGTCGGTGACCTCGTCGCCGAAGAACTCCACTCGGAGCGGATGACTCTCGGTGGGCGGGAAGACGTCGAGAATGCCGCCCCGCACAGCGATCTCCCCCCGCTTCTCGACCATCTCGACGCGGGTGTACGCCATTGTCACCAAGCGGTCGACGAGATCGCCCAGATCGATCCAATCGCCGACTTTCAAGCTCACCGGCGCCAGTTCGCCGAGGTCAGGAGCCATCGGCTGGATCAAGGAGCGAATGGTGGCCACGACCACCGAGACCGGGCCGCGCGGGTCCTGCTCCGGTTGCGCCAACCGTCGCAGGGTGGCCAAACGCTTGCCCACCGTGTCCGCCCGCGGGGAGAGCCGCTCGTGCGGCAAGGTCTCCCACGACGGAAAGATCATCACGTTGTCATCGCCTAGCAGGTCGCCGACCGCGGCAGTGGCCACTTCGGCCTCTCTGCCGGTGGCGGTCACGAGCAGAACCGGAACGCCCCCGCCGCCGGCTTCCCTGTCCGTGGCCAGCGCCGCGGTCAGGAACGGGCGGACACCGGCGGGTGCGATGATCCGGTTCGTCGGTGCGCCCGCGGTCGCCACCAGATCCCGCACCGCATCGGTGGCCAGCACCGCTGTGAGCAGGCCACCGAGCACCGGTTGCCGAACAGGCTGTGGCCCGGGCTCGCTCGACCCGGACGTCGACTCCGCCGCGGTTGCTTCCCTAATCGCCACTTGCTGCGCCACCGCTACTCTTCTTTCCCTCGTCGCAGCGGCCCGGAGAACCCGGATCTCTGCACGTCATCGGCGCGCCGGGTACCGACACGCCAGAAAACCCCCGAGCTCACGGCACGGGGGTGTCTGCGGTCGACTTTACCGCCGGGTCCCGACACCCGGACGGCTCACGAGGCGGGTTACCAAGCCCGGCGGCAGGCTGGCCACGGCGATGGACCGGCGTCAGTGGCCCATCTCACCGGCGGTGGCCTGGATGCGGGCCAACCGCTGGGGGCTGGGCCACCGCACCTTGGTGGCCCAGCCGAACTTCTCGAACAGCCAGATGGTCCGCGCCGAGATGTCGAGCTGGCCGCGCAGCACGCCGTGCCGGGCACAGGTCGGATCAGCGTGATGCAGGTTGTGCCAGGACTCTCCGAAGGACAGCAACGCCAGCGGCCAGAAGTTGGCCGATTTGTCGCGGGCGGCGAACGGGCGCTCACCGATCATGTGGCAGATGGAGTTCACGGACCAGGTGACATGATGCAGCAGCGCGATCCGCACCAGCCCGGCCCAGAAGAACGCAGTCAGCGCGCCGTGCCAGGACATGCTGATCAGTCCGCCGGCGACGGCCGGGCCGAAGATGGACAACAGGGTCCAGACCCAGAAATACTTGCTCTGCCGGACGATGTCCTTGTCCGCCAAAAGGTCAGGAGCGAACCGCTGCTGATTGGTGTTATCGCGGTTGAACACCCAACCCATGTGCGCATGCCAGAAACCACGGGAGAGCGCGGCGACCGACGTGCCGTACAGCCAAGGCGAATGAGGATCGCCTTCACGATCGGAGAACGCGTGGTGCCGGCGGTGGTCGGCCACCCAGATGATGACGGGACCCTGTGCCGCCATCTGCCCCGCCGCCGCGAGCGCGATCTTCAGTCCGCGGTTGGCCTTGAAGGAGCCATGGGTGAACAGCCGATGGAACCCGACCGTGATGCCCATCCCCGAGACGACGTAGAACACCGCAGCGCTGGCGACATCGGTCCAGCTCAATCCCCAGCCCCAGGCGAACGGAATGGCGACGAGGACGGCAAGAAGCGGAATCAGCGAGAACCCGTACACGGCGATCTGCGCGGCCAGCCCACGCTCACCATCGGTGATCGGCTTGGCTCCGGTGGGAGCTTTTGCTGCGGCGATACCGGGGGCCGGGGCGAGCGCCGCGGTTGGAGCAGTGGACGATTCTGCAGGAGAAAACTCGGCGGTGGAGGATACGGCGGTGGCCACGTCGAGAGCGGACGAAGGAGGAGTCACAGTCGATCAATCTGCTCGGGCAGCCGCCTTGGCTGCGGCGCGGGAAGGGGTCGGACCGTCCGGAGGATTGCGCCTCCTGACGGCATCTACGGTACCGGTACCAACGCCCACGGGGGTGGTGCCTGGAGCAGGAATTCCGCAGCCCGATCGCCGGGGAATGCGGCCGAGCAGCACGTCCCGTGGAATGATGCGGGCAGGAACAATCCGCCGTGGTGTAACGGCAGCACCTCTGATTTTGGTTCAGATGGTTCAGGTTCGAATCCTGGCGGCGGAGCGGTGGTTTCCTCAACTTTTCGGCGCCCGACCATCCGCTCGCGCCGACTAACATCGCGGGGCCGGCTCGAAGTGGCCGCAACAGGAGGAATCGCCCATGCCGGAAAGTCGAACTGGTGGTTCGGGCCGCTCTGAAGCGCCCAGCCCCGCCCGAGTCAGTGCCGTCATCGTGCTGGCGGCTGGTGCCGGTACCCGCATGCGCTCGGCCGTACCGAAGGTTCTGCACCAGATCGCCGGTAAACCGCTTCTCTGGCACGCACTTTCGGCCGCCGCCGAACTCGCGCCGGAATCTCTGGTAGCGGTGATCGGCCACGGCCGGGAGCAGGTCGCGACGTATCTGACCGAGCATCACCCGCTGGTGCGGCAGGCGATCCAGGACGAGCAACTCGGCACCGGGCACGCGGTTGCCTGCGGGCTGCCCGTCGACCGTGCTCTGACCGGAACGGTGCTGGTCACCTACGGCGACGTCCCGTTGCTGACCGGCGAGACGTTGCGGGCTCTGACGGTCGAGCACGATCGGGCCGGCAACGCTGTCACAGTGCTCACCGCCGTCGTGCCCGACCCCACCGGATACGGCCGGATCGTGCGCGATTCCGCCGGCGCACTCGCGGCGATCGTGGAGCACAAGGACGCCGACCCACAGCAGCGTGCCATCCGGGAGATCAATTCCGGCGTGTACGCGTTCGATGCCGCCGTCCTGGTCGATGGTCTGGGCCGGCTGACGGTGGCCAACGCCCAGGGTGAGCGGTACCTGACCGATGTCGTGGCGACCGCCCGGAGCGATGGCCATCGGGTCGGAACGCTGGTGACGCCGGACGCTTCCGAGACCGAGGGGGTCAACGACCGGGTGCAGCTCGCCGACCTGAGTAGGCGGTTGAATGCGCGGCTGGTGCGAAAGGCGCAATTGGCGGGTGTCACGATCACCGATCCGGCGACCACGTGGATCCACGCCGATGTATCGGTCGGTTCCGACACGCAACTGTTGCCCGGAACCTTCCTCGAAGCCGGCACGGTCGTGGGCTCCAACTGCACCATCGGGCCGGACACCACACTCTCCGGCTGCCGGGTCGCCGATGGCGCGACCGTGGTTCGATCGCACTGTCTGGACTCCTCCATCGGGCCGTCAGCCCAGGTCGGGCCGTACTCGTTCCTGCGGCAAAAAGCCGTGCTGGCCGATCGGGCCAAGGTCGGAGCGTTCGTGGAGATCAAGAAATCGTTTGTCGGCGCCGGGTCCAAGGTGCCGCACCTGTCCTACGTGGGCGACGCGACCATCGGACCCGGAACCAATCTCGGCGCCGGCACCATCACCGCCAACTACGACGGGGTCGGCAAGTTCCCGACGATCATCGGCGAGAACGTCTTCGTCGGATCCGACTCCACCTTGGTCGCGCCCCTGACCATCGCCGACGGCGCCTATGTCGGAGCCGGATCAACGGTGACCGACGATGTGGAAGCCGGTGATCTGGCCTTGGCACGAGGGCGGCAGCGGGCTGTGAAAGGCTGGGTCCTGCGTCGTCGTGCCGGCTCCGCCAGCGACAGCTCGGCCAGAGCGGCCGGTGCTCTCCCGGTGGCGGCCGGTGCTGTCAGCGGGACCACTGCCACACCGACCGGACCAGCGGCGTCCGGAGAGGATCTGCCTGCGTGAACGCCATTTCCACCACGACACGCAAGAGCATGCTGTTGTTCTCGGGCCGCGGCTATCCGGAGTTGGCCACCGAGGTGGCCGAGTACCTCGAAGCCGACGTCACCCCGCAGTCGATCTACGACTTCGCCAACGGCGAGATCTTCGTCCGACCCGAAATTTCCGTGCGCGGCACAGATTCCTTCATCATCCAGTCGTGCGGCATGTCGATCAACAAGTGGGTCATGGAAACGTTGATCATGATCGACGCCTTGAAGCGGGCATCCGCGAAACGCATCACCGTCGTCCTGCCGTTCTATCCGTACGCTCGGCAGGACAAGAAGCACCGCGGCCGCGAGCCGATCTCGGCCAGGTTGGTGGCCGATCTGTTGAAGACGGCCGGCGCCCACCGCCTGATGACGGTGGACCTGCACACCGACCAGATCCAGGGCTTCTTCGACGGCCCCGTCGACCATCTGTTCGCCCAGCCCCTGCTGACCGACTACATCTCGCAGAAATACGGGACCGAGCGGCTGACAGTGGTATCCCCGGATTCAGGTCGGGTGCGAACCGCCGAACGGTGGGCGAACCGTCTCGGTAGCGCCCCGATCGCGTTCATCCACAAGACGCGAGATCCCACGAAGCCGAACTCGGTGAAGGCCAATCGGGTGGTCGGTGAGGTCGCGGGACGCACCTGCATCGTCGTCGACGACATGATCGACACCGGCGGCACCATTTCCAAGGCGGTGGAGGAAGTGATGCACGCCGGCGCGGAAAGAGTGATCGTCGCCGCTACCCACGGAGTGCTCTCGACTCCCGCTGCCGAGCGGCTCGGCGCTTGCGGAGCGGTCGAGGTGGTCCTCACCAACACGCTGAACATTCCGAAGGACCACATGTTCGAGCAACTCACCGTGCTGTCCATTGCCCCGTTGCTCGCCAGGGCAATCCATGAGGTCTTCGAGGACGGATCGGTGACGTCGCTGTTCGACGTCTGATTCTCTTTCTCATGGGGTCGCTGTGCGGCCCCGTCTCGTGAACGGGTCCGCGCCCGGATCCGGGTCGAGGTCTAGGTCCAGGTCCAGGTGGACTCGGCGCCTTGGCCCTTGGCGTGCTCGGACTGCAATCGGACTCGCCCACACCGGTTCAGCCGCATAGAAGTCGCGGGATCACCCCCGACAAAACTCGCGATGGAACGGACGGTCCTGAAGGTTGAGCGCTGGAGCTCCTCTTCGAACTCCGTCCGACCAGGCCCTCGGAGCCCGTTGCCTGAATAACTTGCGGCCTGTAGCCTCATAGACAGGAAAATCTGAGGTAGGAGCGTTGAATTGAATCACTTTCCGCAGGTGTACTTCGATCGTAGTACCTGGGCGTCCACCGCTGGCAGTACCGAGCAGCAGGAGCTCGTTCGCCGCGGTTGCGTCGAGGTGATCGAGCTGGCAGAGGCAGACGTCGTGGTTCTGGCCGGATCGGCGGCGATCGGACCCGATGAACTCGCGGCGGCCCTGGCGGGCGGCACCGGCCTTGTCGTCCTGTCCTCGTCCCAGCCGCACGCCGCGGCGATGGTCGAGTTGATGAGATCCGTGGGGGTCGAGGAACTGGAACGTCCGGGCGGGTCCACCCGCTGCTCCACTGTCGATCCGACCGAGTCGTCCGCCGGTTTACACCCACACGGGGAGTCCCGAACCTCGGTTCTCGCCGAAGATCTGCTGGCACGCGTCGACGTCACGTCGCTGACGGCGACCGCGGCCTTTCGACTCAGCACCCCGGCCGATGCCGGCCTCCGGCTGGCGGGCAGCTCCCGAAATCCGGGAGCACCGGTGGTCGCGATTTCACGCGTCGGTGCTGCGCGCGTGGTGGTGTTGGGTGTCAACGTCGGACCGGATTCGGGTGATCTGCTCTTCAATTCGATCGCCTACGCCGCGCGGCGGCCGGTGAGTGAGCCGGCAGAGCATCACCGAGCTATCACGCAACATCCTGACTGGCTGCGGATCAAGACTGCCGTCACGCTCTTGCGAACGTTGCAACTCGCTGACGGCTCCATTTCGGACGAACCGTCGGCCCGGTCGGATGCGTGTCGGTTGGTGGCCGAATTGAACGATGCCATCGGGGGGATCGGCCCGCTTTTTCCCCACGACGCGGACTATCTCTCGGCCGTCGTGCAGGATCTGGCCAACTGGTCGGACAACGGGTTCGGTGTTCCGGACTTTTTGGATTCGCTGCTGGCCTTTCGCCCCGAGAAGAACCGGATCAACGGTCGCCGGCATCTGGTGCTGTTTCCGATGTACACCCAGAACGGAAATCCCGACCGCAATGTGGAAGCCGTTCTGATCGAGGTCATCTGGCCGCAGTTCATCGAGGAGCTCGAAGCGGGCGACTACTCCAACAAGTTGTTCGTGCCGATTCGTTTCCTGGATTTCACGCCGGGTTACGACACCAATTCCGCGGTTCTCTTTCCAGAGACGGTCGCCATGCGCGAGGTGCCGAAGTTCAGCTGGGGCGCCATCTTCGCCGACCGTGAGGCGGCCAGATTCCGCTCGGTAGTGACTGCTGCTGCCGATATCACCCGACTGGCATTGCCACCGGACGCGGCCCGCCTCTTGGCAGACCAGGAACTGGCAGAGCAGACATTCGTTCTGTGGGATCTCATTCACGACCGCACGCACATGCACGGCGACCTGCCCTTCGACCCGTTCATGATCAAACAGCGGATGCCGTACTTTTTGTACACCCTCGAGGAACTGCGCTGCGATCTGACCGCCTTCCGCGAGTCGGTCAAGCTCGAGCAGCAAGGCATTCCACATGCACGCCTCGTGCAATACGCCATTCTGTTCGACCGAATCTTTCGGTTCGCCATCACCGGAAGCCGCGTGCGCAACTATGACGGGCTCGGCGGGCAGCTGCTGTTCGCCTGGCTGCATCAGGCCGGTGTCGTGCACTGGACCGACAATCGGCTGACCATCGATTGGACTGCCGTCACGGAGCCGGTCCTGGAGTTGGGCAGGCAGATCGAGCACCTCTACTGGCAATCGATCGATCGCTCGAAAATTGCGCACTGGCTTGCTGCGTACGAGCTGGTGTCCGCCACGGTGGCGCCGAATCCGATGTCGACCTGGGCGAAAGGCCCGCAGGCACTGCCATTGGATGGGCCGCCGAGGGGTCTCACCGACGCGGTGCTGCCGGATGAGTTCCCGCTGTCGATGTTCTACGAGGCGCTCAATCGCAAGCTCTCCCCCATTGTCGCAGCGACCGCCGGAATCACCGGATGAGCCGGCGCCCGGCCGGAGAGCTGACCGGACTGGTCGTTCTCGTCACCGGTGCGACCGGTTCGGCCGGTCGGGCCGCAGTTCGAGCGCTGTCGCGGTCCGGTGCGGACGTGGTCGCGGTGGGCCGTGAAGAGCACCGTCTCGCTGCCCTGTTCGACGGTGTCGACGGCGTATCGCCCCAAGTCGCCGATTTGTCTGTCAACAGCGAATGTGCGACTCTGGTGGAGCGCGTGCGCCGTCGGCACGGCCGGATAGACGGGCTGGTGCACCTGCTGGGAGGTTGGCGAGGCGGTTCGCGCTTCACGGCGAACTCCGACCAGGACTGGGAATTTTTGTGCAGCACCCTGGTGGACAGCCTGCGGCACATCAGTATCGCGGTGCACGACGACCTGCTGGCCTCCGCCGACGGACGGATGATCATCGTCTCTGCGACCGCCGTCGACGCGCCAACGCCGGGCAGCGCGAACTATGCCGCGGCGAAGGCCGCTACCGAGGCCTGGATCCGCGCGATGGCGGAATCGTTCGCCCGCGCGCAGTCCAAGGCGAAATCGAACCCCGAACCGCAGCGATCAGCCGCCACCATCATCGTGATCAAGGCCCTGGTGGACGATGCGCTCCGAGACGCTCACCCGGACAGGACATTCGCCGGTTTTACGGACGTCCACGACCTGGCTCGGACCGTCGTGGAGCTCTTCACCGAAGAAGCCTCGGACATCAACGGCGTCCGCATCTCACTGGCCTGAGGCCAGTGGACCGGTTCGCACGTTCGGGTCTGCGTCATCAAGCTACCCATCACAGTCTCGCAGTTGGAACCGACGTGACGAGCCAGGCCCACTGCCGGCCAGCGACCCCGATAGATCGCTACCGAAGCAAGAGCTGCGCCGGTCAGTAACTGGGCTGGACGCGACCAGGCCGGCGTCCCGCCGACAATGCCGAACAAGTGAATTACGGACGCGTCAGCGACCGTAATCTTGAACGAAACGGCACTTAGACTGGATGGATCCGCGATATAAAACGGTAACCACGCTACGGCCACACTCAGAACCCCGACGGTCACCGAGAGCCAACGTCTGCCGGGAGGGCGCCAGCCAGAGTAACGGGCAGGAAAACCGCGGCCCACGGTTTGCAGTCAACAGATAGGCCCAGCAATAGTGCAGGCCACAAATCCCAACGCGAACGTTTCAGCAGTCGCATCGCAATGACGGCGCACAGCAACGCCAAAACATCGTCAAATGGGCGAATCGAACTGCCAATTCCGACCAGACCGGTATCACACAAAGTCCGACGAGAAGGAATCTGACCGCAGAAGTATCCCCATCATCGCGGCGTGGGCCCGATGGATGGTGAGTGGCTGGACCGCTAGCTTCGACAGCGCGACCGCTCCGGTACAGGCCTTCGATCTGACGAAGCAAAACCAATCCGAGAATAGTCATCGCGGCCAGTGCAGACGCCTGGCCGATCTGGCGAGGTGCGAAAGCGAACGGCGCCACCGCCACCAGAGTAAGCGGCCCGATCTGCAGTTCCGCGTTGGTGGAGTAAAGGTTCAAACCGTTGCTGGAGAATAGTATCCTCGCCCCAGATAAGAAGTAGTGCCAACCGTAGCCATGCGACCTTAGATGCACAATCGACCAGAGCAACTGCCACAACATGAGAACCCACCAGCGCCTGCTCACCGCCCATCTTTTAATTCGAACGGCTACCCGGTTGATTCCGTAGGGCAAGGTCATTTGAACATCTGCCGGTTAGTTGTTGAAGGGTGAACCCGTGGTTGCAGCGCATCCTGCCCGCGTCGGACACTGTCGCGTGCCAACTGGATCAGCACCCTCCTGTCATGCACCAGGCCAGCGCAAACCGCCGTTTCGGCAATCGAAGACAGCGTATTGCCGCCTCGGCCGGCCGGGTGAGCATGCGACTCCACCAAGGAATACTACCAGAACAGTAGTAGCATTGGGAGTGGCTAACGTCAGATTGCGAACGCGTATCGCGACCCGCGCCGTCAACTGTCCGATGCGTATGGCGTCGCGACCCAATCGTCCTGTCGGGACGTGGTGGCGACGCGGCGACCAGCGGCTGAGGCTAACGTAAGGATTCGTTGATCCGGCGGACCTCACATCGCCACGGTGACGGAGGACAAACCCGGCAGCAGGAAGAATGTAGGGCGTGACCACTTTGCATGACATGACCAAGCGAGGCTTTGCCTCGGACAACTACGCCGGCGCGCACCCCGAGGTGCTGGCAGCGATCGCCGCGGCGAATGGCGGGCACCAGATCGCCTACGGCGAGGACATCTACACCGAGCATCTGCAAACCGTCATGGCGCAGCACTTCGGTGCCGGAGTGCTGGCCGTACCGGTGTTCAACGGGACCGGCGCCAACGTTCTCTCGCTGCAGTCGGTGTTGCCCCGGTGGGGCGCCGTGGTGTGCGCCGAGACGGCCCACATCAACACCGACGAGAATGCCGCACCGGAGCGCGTGGGCGGCCTGAAGCTGCTCACGGTTCCTACCCCGGACGGCAAGCTGACGCCTGAGTTGGTCGACCGTCAGGCCTGGGGCTGGGGCGACGAGCACCGAGCCCAACCGCTGGCCGTCTCGATCACCCAGACCACCGAGCTCGGAACTGCCTACACGCCCGACGAGGTGCGGCAGCTGGCGGAGCACGTGCATTCCAAGGGCATGCTGCTGCACGTCGACGGGGCACGGATCGCCAACGCCGCAGCCAGTCTCGGAACACCGCTGGCCGATTTCACCAGTGCGGCCGGCGTCGATCTGCTGTCCTTCGGCGGCACGAAGAACGGACTGCTGTTCGGCGAGGCCGTCGTGGTGATGCACCCGCAGAGCAATGAAGCCGCTGCCGCCCTGCCGTATCTCCGCAAGCTCAACATGCAACTGGCCAGCAAGATGCGCTTCGTCTCCGCGCAGCTGATCGCGCTGCTGGAAAGCGACCTCTGGCTGCGGTCCGCACAGCACGCCAATGCGATGGCTGCCCGGCTTGCCGAGGGGGTTCGCGGGATGGATGGCGTGCAGATCACCCAACCGGTGCAGGCCAATGCGGTGTTCGCGATCGTGGATCGGGTGGTTGCAGACCAGCTCCGCCAGGCCTTCCGGTTCTACGACTGGAATCCGGCGACCGGCGAGGTGCGGTGGATGTGCGCCTTCGACACCACCGAGTCCGACGTCGACGCGTTCGTCGGCGAACTCAAGCGCCTCCTGGCCGAGCGGGTCGGCTGATGACCATCGGCACCGATCGCATCGCCGGCGCCCCGATCTCCTGGGGGGTGTGCGAGGTGCCAGGTTGGGGTTATCAGGTCGATCCCGAGGTCGTACTCGGCCAGATGTCGCAACTGGGTCTGGCTGCGACAGAATTCGGGCCCGATGCCTTCCTCCCGGTCGACCCCTTCGCCAAGGCCACAATGCTTGCCCGGCACGGGTTGAAGGCTGTCGGCGGATTCGTCCCGGTCGTGCTGCACGTCGACGGGCATGATCCGCTGCCAGGGCTGCGCAAAGAGCTCGACGCCTTTGTGGCGGCCGGCGCGAGCACGATGGTGTTGGCCGCCGCGACCGGGGTCGATGGCTACGATGCGCGGCCCGAACTGGACGACGACGGTTGGCGGCGTCTGCTGACGAATCTTGATCGGCTGGCTGCGGCGACCCTCGAGCGCGGAATCATTCCGACCCTGCATCCCCACGTCGGCACGATGGTCGAGAAACCGGCCGAGGTCGACCGCATCCTGACCGACTCGCACATCAATCTGACGCTCGACACCGGGCATCTGCTGATCGGCGGGAACGACGTGCTGGCGCTCGCGGCATCGGCACCCGATCGCATCGCGCACACCCATCTCAAGGACGTCCGCGCCGACCTCGCGCGGCAGGTCCAACGCGGCGAACTGACGTACACGCAAGCGGTCTCGGCCGGGATGTACGTACCAGTGGGTACCGGCGACGTCGACGTTGCCGGCATTCTCGCAGTTCTCGGCGCGGCAGGCTACGTCGGTTGGTACGTCCTGGAGCAGGACACCATTCTGTCGGGGCCGCAGGATGTCGGCGCTGCCTTCGACGACATGGCAGCGTCATTGGCGTTTCTAACCGACGCGCTCGCCCCCTGACGGGACGCGCTCGCCCCCTGATGGCAGGCGCCGATGATGATGGGCCGCGTTGATGATCGTCGCCGACGAGGCCGCCGGCGACCTTCACCGCGATGATGCATACAGAGCAGGCTTGTTGGACAGCGTGACTGTTACCCGGCCGGCGCCGTTCAGCGAGGCGAGCGCCGCGTCGGACACCGTCGCGGCGGCGTAGCCGTCCCAGGCGCTCGGCCCGAATTCGCTGCCGCTGCGCACCGAGTCGATCCATTCCTGGAATTCGACGTCATAGGCACGCAGAAAGCGCTCGCGCCAATCCGTGGGCACTTTTCCTGACACCAGCCCGTTGCGGCGCACGGTGATCGGGCTGAACTCGCCCAGGGCTGCAGTGCCTTCCTCCCCCACCACCTCACCCCGAATGTCGTAGCCGTACCGGATGTTGACCGAGATCTCCACGTCCACCAGCGCGCCGGAATCCATCTCGAGCAGCAGCATCAGCGGGTCTTGCAAATCACCGCCGAGCCGGCTCCGGCGCGGCGTGAGAACCGTTGCAGCCGTTATCTCCTCGCCGAACATCCAGCGCACCATGTCGATCTCGTGCACGGCGGTGTCGGTGATCGCCATGTCCTTCATGTAGTGGCCGGGAACGCTGGCATTGCGGTGGGTGCAGTGCATCATCAGCGGCGTACCGATCTCCCCGCTGTCCACCACGGCCTTGAGTGCTCGATAGGCCGCGTCGTACCGGCGCATGTAGCCCACCTGAACGAGCCGGCGGCCGAAGGCGACTTCGGCCTGCACGATGCGACGGCAAGCCGCTTCGCTGGTGGCCAGCGGCTTCTCGCAGAAAACAGCCTTGCCGGCAGCGATGGCGGCGAGCACGTACTCCTCATGGGTCGGCCCCCAGGAGCAGACCACGACGGCGTCGACGGCCGGGTCGGCGATCACATCCTGGCCCGTCCGGTGTGCCGTCGCGCCGGGCAGTCCAGCGGCGACCCGCCGCGCCTCCTGAGCATCCACATCGGTGACAGCGACGACCTGGGAACCGGCCAGAACCGTTGTCAGACGGCGGATATGGTCCTTGCCTATCATGCCGACACCAATGACACCGACTCGAACCGTCATCGCCCAAACCCCCGGATCGTCCGTGCGTTGCAGAAATGGAGAAGATCAGAGGTTCTGCGGAAAGCCGAGGTTGATTCCGCCATGGCTCGGATCCAGCCAACGGGAGGTGATCACCTTGCCGCGGGTGAAGAAATGCATGCCCTCGGTGCCGTGCGCATGGGTATCGCCGAACAGCGACGATTTCCACCCGCCGAACGAGAAATAGCCGACCGGAACCGGTACAGCCACGTTGATCCCGACCATGCCGATCTCGACCTCGTGCTGAAAGCGTCTGGCCGCGCCGCCATCGTTGGTGAAGATGGCGGTGCCATTGCCGTACGGGTTGGCGTTGACGACATCCAGCGCGTCGTCGAAGGTCTCCACCCGCAGCACCGAGAGCACCGGCCCGAAGATCTCGTCGATGTAGATCGACATGTCGGTCCGCACCTTGTCGAACAGCGTCGGGGACAACCAGAATCCGCCATCGGCTCCATCCACCGGCTTCCCCCGGCCGTCCACCACCAATTCCGCGCCGGCGTCGACGCCCTCCTGGATGTAACCGACGACCTTGTCCAGATGCGCTCCGGTGACCAGCGGTCCCATGTCGCAGCCGCGCTTTCCGTCGCCAACCCGAAGACCGGCCATCCGCTCCGAGATCTTGCCGATCAGTTCGTCCGCGATGGTGTCGACAGCCACCAGTGCGCTGATCGCCATGCACCGTTCGCCGGCGGAACCGAACCCGGCGTTCACCGCGGCGTCCGCGGCCAGGTCTAGGTCGGCGTCCGGCAGCACCACCATGTGATTCTTGGCGCCGCCCAGGGCCTGCACCCGCTTGCCGTTCCGCGTTCCGTTCTCGTAGACATACCGAGCGATCGGCGTGGATCCGACGAACGAGATCGCTTTCACCTTCGGGTGTTCCAGCAGCGCGTCGACCGCCACCTTGTCGCCCTGCAGCACATTGAAGATTCCGTCGGGCAGGCCCGCTTCCTGCCACAGCCGGGCCATCCAGAGCGAGGACGACGGATCCTTCTCGCTCGGCTTGAGCACGACGGCGTTCCCGGCTGCGATCGCCACGGGGAAGAACCACATCGGCACCATCGCCGGGAAGTTGAACGGGGAGATGACGCCGACCACGCCGAGCGGTTGCCGCAGCGAGGAAACATCGACCTTCGTGGACACGTTCTCTGCCACGCTGCCCTTGAGCAGATGCGAAAGGCCGCAGGCGAACTCGACGATCTCCTGGCCGCGGGTCACCTCGCCGAGCGCGTCGTCGAGCACCTTGCCGTGTTCCGAGGTGATGATTGCGGCGAGCTCCTGCTTACGGGCGTTGAGCAGTTCCCGGAAGGCGAACAGCACCTGGGTGCGACGGGCCAGCGAGACGTCGCGCCACGCCGGGAACGCCTGCGCCGCGGCGGCGATCACGGCGTCCGCGTCCTCCTTGGACGCCAGGGCGACCTTCTTGGTGACCTGCCCGGTGGCCGGGTCGTAGACATCCGCGGCGCGGCCGCCGGTGCCGGCTGTCGCCGCGCCGGCGATCCAGTGCCCGACGACTGGCAACTCCTGCGTGGTCGCCGTTGACGTCGCCTCTTGGGTTGCGGTCATGAACGTTCTCCTTCTTCGGAAAATCCCGGCTGGCCGGTCGATGTCGGTGCTGGACATGGGGTGACGTAGGGGCGCTGGGCCCGCTTGTTCTCGACGTAGGAGGTGCGCGCCGCTCTGGTGGTCTCGACGGTCGACACCTCCGCGACCGGCACATCCCACCAGCCGTCGCCCGACGGTGACCGCTCGGACGGATCGGTCTCGACGTGCACCATCGCGGCGCAGGTGCCGGCCTTGGCCTTGGCCAACGCTTCCCGCAATTCATTCAGGGTCTTGGCCCGGTACACCGTCACACCCAGGCTCGCCGCATTGGCGGCCAGATCCACCGGCAGCACGTCCCCGTCGAGCCGGCCCGTCATGGCCGACCGATAGCGGTACCTGGTGCCGAAACGCTGGGAGCCCAGGGATTCCGACAGCGCACCGATGGAGGCGAACCCGTGGTTCTGCAGGAGCACGACGATGATTTTGACACCCTCCTGCACTGCCGTGACGAGCTCGGTCGGCATCATCAGGTACGAACCGTCGCCGATCGTCACGAAGACATCCCGGTCGGGCGCGGCCATCGCCACGCCGATACCGCCCGGAATCTCGTAGCCCATGCAGGAGAACCCGTATTCGACGTGATAGCCCTTACGATTCCTGGTACGCCACATCGCGTGCAGGTCCCCCGGCAACGATCCGGCGGCGCAGACCACCACGTCCCGCGGTCCCATCACGGCCTCGACCGCACCCAACACCTCGCTCTGGGCCAGCAGACCGGTTCGTGCACCATGGCCGCTGTGGTGGGAGGCAACGACTTTCGCGTCCCAGTCGGCGGCCAGTTCGGCGATCGACTGCTGATACCGCGACGACGTCCGGTAGCCGTCCAGCACCGACTGCAACGCCGGTAGCGTCCGTTTGGCGTCGGCGATCAGCGGTAGGCCGGCGTGTTTGACGGCATCGAGCACCGCCACGTTGATGTTCAGGAACCGCACATCCGGATTCGAGAAAGCCGTCCGGGACGCCGTGGTGAAGTCCGAATACCTGGTACCGATTCCGATGACCAGGTCTGCGGCGGCAGCGATCTCATTGGCGGCCGGCGTACCCGTCGCCCCGACCGCTCCGGCGTTCAACGGGTGGTCGTATCGCAGCGAGCCCTTACCGGCCTGCGTCTCCCCGACCGGAATGCCGGTGGCCTCCACGAAGTCCTGCAGTTCGGTATTGGCGTCCGCATAGGTCACTCCGCCGCCGGCCACGATCATCGGGCGCTCGGCGCGGCGGATCATCTCCGCCGCCTGCGCCAGCAACTCCGGCTCCGGCACCGGGCGGGCGATGCGCCAGGTCCGCGCCGCGAACAACTCGACCGGCCAGTCGTGGGCCTGCGTCTGCACGTCCTCCGGCAGGGAGATCGTCGCGGCGCCGGTCTCGGCGGGATCGGTCAGCACCCGCATCGCGCCGAGCAGAGCGGCCGGCAACTGCTCCGGGCGCCAGACCCGGTCGAAGAACTTGGACAGCGGACGGAAGGCGTCGTTGACCGAGACGTCGTAGCCGTAGGGCTGTTCCAGCTCCTGCAGCACGGGCACGGCCACCCTGGTGGCGAAGATGTCGGCCGGCAGCAACAGCACCGGAAGGCGATTCACGGTCGCCAGGGCTGCACCGGTCAGCATGTTGGTCGATCCGGGGCCGACCGAGGCGGTCACCGCGAAGGTCTGCAGCCGGTCCTGCTGCCTGG
>JAABUM010002771.1_pt1 | contig 22813 bp, 23 predicted proteins | sample 5559161 | NCBI WGS metagenome assembly JAABUM01 (sample SAMN10711868, study PRJNA513369) | rock metagenome | isolation source: Antarctica rocks | place: Antarctica: Victoria Land, Siegfried Peak nord
CAAATCACTCGTCTCTTGCCCAGGCACCTCAACGCCGTCACCAAGAAGGGATTCGTCCTCAAGATCAACTGCTTCCTCTTGGTCGTCGCCTTTCAATGCCTCAACGGGTAGCAAGTCGGGTTAGTATTCACCACGCCGCGTCAACTTCGGGCTTTCCAGCCAGAAGCCCTCCGTCTTCCACTCTTTGGGGAATTGCCAACCGTCGTAAACGTGCTTTTGCTCGCCCACGGTTGACAAGCCATCGGCACTGATTTGGATGACATGGCCGCCCGCAGAATAAAGGTAGCGCGTGCCATCCGGCCCCACGACATGACCGGGATCAATGTCGTTTATCCCCAAATCAACCGGTTCGCTCCAAGGCCCGTGCGGGTCGGCGGCGTGAACCACGAACAGGCGCGCGTTCTGAGGATAGTAGATGAAATAGCGCCCTTTGTGTTCGACGAGATCGGGTGCCCATACTTCGCCTTCGCCAGCGAGGTGAGGAAGCGCGCTCGAAATCGGCGTCCAGTTGACCAGATCGCGCGAATGCCACACCACCAAGCCCGGCGAGTAGCGATAGGAGGTGTGGGTTAGGTAGAAATCGTGCCCCACGCGCAAAATCGAAGGGTCGGCGTAGTCGCCCGCGAAAAGCGGGTTTTGAAACAGGGGAGTGGCGGCGCGTTTTTGAGCGGCTTGCCCCAACGCCGCCGAAGATCGGTTCACCAGCGTCGCGGCTGATGCGCCCGCCGCTAACTGAATCAAAGAGCGGCGCGACACTCTGTAGTTGTTTGAATTCATGATTTTGGCCGAGATTAAAACACAAGTCTAAGAGCAATGGTTCGGACACTTTTTGGGGCGAAAGATCGAACATCCGCTGATTTTGTCAGCCCCAGCCCTCTTTTTCGCAACTTCTGGCAAGCCTCCGAGTTTGAAAAAAGGCATGGGCAAGGCTGAGACAACTCAAAGGCCCCTGCTATACAAGGCTTTTCGGCCCGTCTAAAAGTGTCCGAACCATTGTAAGAGGCTGTTTAGGCATTAGTTAACCTTCACGATTAAGAGACGAGGCCCTTTGAGGACATCACTTTCTTGGCCTTTGCTGGCCCCGTGAGACGGCGCGGAGCACAAGAGCCATGATCTCTGCTGTCCGCGAAGGCTCTGCGGGCTTTAAAACGGCCCAGATTCCTATTGTGCAGGTTAACTATTCACCACAGAGAACCGCAGATGAGGCACAGAGAAGGTCTTGAGATGGCATCTGCAAGTACTTGCAAGCCCCTTTTCAAGCCCCTGTGCTCATCTCCGTGGTTCTGCGAGCACCCACATAGAGAATAGAGCCCCAAGTAAGTGCTTGGACAGAATTATCTTTAACCAAGCTGAAAGGGCGCAAAGCGAATGAAGAGGCTGGTTCCCACAGCGGCCAGGGCCAGGCGCACCTGGTAGAACAAATGGCCTGGGTCGAAATAGTCCCTCGGAGCCAGCCACTCGTCCTTGAGTTTGCGCCACAGCACCTCGGCGATGTTGAGATGAGGCGAGTCCGGTGGCAGGAAAAACACGAACAAGCCCCGCGCCTCCCAGTTCTGGCGCCGTTTGCGCATCTCGACGCTGGTGTGAACTGGTGCGTTGTCCAGCACCACCACGCTGGTGCGGCCTCGCTCCCAGGTGCGCCACGACAGCTTCTCCAACTGCGCCGCCACCCACCCCCCGTCCACCTCGCCCTGGGTGGTCTCGAACACGCAGCGGTTGTTGCGGCTCAAGAGGGCAAAGCAGTTCAGGCCTGGCCCACGGCCGCTGGGCAGGAACACCTCCTCGCCGACGAACTGCCAACCGTAGGGGGCACACGGCTCCAGGCACACGCGGCTCTCGTCGCCGTAGTAGAGGTCGATCAGCCCAGCTTGGCTCAGTCTCTCGAATTGGTGCAGGCATTCGAGCTTGAGCTGGTACACCTGCGGGATTGGCTCGCGGCGGGGACGGCGCCGCAGCCGCTTCTAGCGTGCACCGTTTTTTTTACGAAGCGCCTCAAGGTGCGCTGGCACAACCTCTTGCCCAGCGCCTCCTCCACCTGGGCCTTGGCCACCGACAAGCGCTGGCGGTTGTGAGCCACCGCCTCACGCACGGCCTCCAAGTCCGCTTCGCTGTGCCCATTGAGAATCGGCGTGCGCCCGCGACCCGAGCGCGTGTGCAACCCGGCGAGCCCCTCCTGCTGGTAGCGGTCTAACCAGGTGTTGACCACCACTTCACAGCCGCCCAGGATCTGCGCCACCTCCTGCGAGGAGCGCCCTTGGCTCTTGAGCAGGATCATCTGGCAGCGCCGACGGTACGCAGGGCTCTGGCCCTGGCGGTATCCTTGTTCCAGCTCCGCCCGCTCCAGCTCACTCAGTTCCACACATCGGATTCGTCCCATACCAAAGTAGTTTAACCTACTTGTGTCCAGGCACTTATTTGGCGCCTAAGATTCCCACGTCCATGTGATAATCCTGCCGTTCGACTTCAGCCACCAGGCGCGCGACGACTTTGGCCTTATCCTGCGGCTCGACCAAGCCTTGATACAGCGCGCAGCTCTGGGCGGTGAGGCTGCCGTTGGCGATTTGGCCGGTTTCGGCGTTGAGGAGCTTGGCGTTGAAGGCGCGCTTGATGTCATTGGCCAGAGCGGAGTACTTGCGGGCATCGTCGGCCTTGCCAAGTACTTGCGCGGCCTGAGCCACGATGCAGGCATCGGCGTAGTAGTAGCCGGTGTCGGTGACTTCGAGCGGCGTCTTGGTTTTGGGGGCGACCCAATCATCCAGGCCGAAAGCCACGATGTTGTCCTTGGCGCGCGTCGAAACGTAGTCCACGTAGCGGCGCATTCCCGCGTAATGCTTTTCCAGGACGCGCCGGTCGTCGCGATATTGATACAAGTGCCAGGCGATAATTGGATAAGCGCTGTCCCAGCCGGGCCCGTTGCCCCAAGCGTAGCCCCAGCCGCCGGTCGGGATGATGCCGGGGAGACGCCCGCTCGGCTCTTGCTCATCGCGGATGTCGTCCAGGAACTTGTGGTAGTTGGCTGCGGAGTCGAAGTTGAGCAGGCCCACCTCCACTGCCAGGTGAGCATCGCCCATCCAGCCGTTCTTCTCGCGGTGTGGGCAGTCGGTCGGGAGGCCGTGGAAGTTGCTGCGGTAAGACCACAGCGTGTTGCGCTGGATGCGATTGAGCATCGCGTCCGAGCAACTGAAGTTGCCCGCGCTCTCGAAGGCCGAATGCAGCACGAGCCCGCGCAGGCTGTCCAGGGTGGGCGTGCCGGGGAAGCCGGTGACCTCGACATATTGGAAGCCGTGGTAGGTGAAGCGCGGCTGCCACACTTCGCGCCCCTGGCCCTTGAGGATGTAACTGTCGGTCTGGAACTGCTGCGACGGATCGCGGCGCTTGACGAAAGTGTCGATGTTGCTGGCGTCCAGCGTGCCGTCCGCGTTGAGCTTCTCCGCACAGCGCATCACGACTTTGGTGCCGCGCGCGCCCGAAACCCGGAGCTGAGGCACGCCCGCGAAGTTCTGCCCCAGGTCGAAAAGCCACACGCCAGGCTTGGGCTGCGTGATTTTGACCGGTGCAAGTACTTGCGTCACCTTGACCGCAGGCGCCACCTGAGCCCTCAACACGCCCGCGTTGGCGGAGACGACTTGCGCGTTGGGCCACGAAGCATCCTTGTAAGCCGCTAAATCCCAGCCGCTTTTCTCCAGGCGCGCGTCGTAGTTCTCGCCTGCGGAAATGCTGTCGAAGAGGATTGGGCCGGCTGAGGCTTTCCAACTACTGGGTCAACTGATACGTAGATAGCCATTGGCTGATTTCCTCTCGTTTCCCGCGGGACGGGCGCAGTGAGCTCAACACGCCTATTTACCCTTCTGCATTCAATGGCTATGAGCATAACAAGTGACCCACTACCATCGCTCTTGATGATCTGGTGGCGTCCGTCCTGATACTCCACGCGCAGTTCGAGCAGCATCTTGGGGCGGGCGCGCCATGGCGCTTTGTCGAAGTCCCAGGCCGCCAAGACATGATCGTCGAAGTGGCCAGTGCCCAGAATTACGGCCAGCGCGTTGGTGCCGTTCTGCAAGTACTTGGTGACATCGTGCGTCACATACAGCGCGCGGCGGTCGTAGCGCGTCCAACCGGGATCGAGCACGTGGTCGCCGACTTTGCGCTCATTGAGCCGCATTTCGTAGAGGCCCAAGCCGCAGATGTAAGCCGTCGCCCGCCGAATGCGGCCATTGAGCGCGAAGGTGCGGCGCAGGTGCGGCGCGGGCAGAGTGGGAATCTCCGGCTCGTTGCTGACCTCGCCCCACGGCCCGCCTCCGACCTTGGCAAGTACTTGAGCGCTCGACCAGGCGGCATCTTCAAACGTGTTGCTCTGCCAGCCGTTGACCTGCTGATTGCTCGTCTTCCAACTGTTGTCTGTGACGACAGAAAGCACTTCCCCATCCGTGAAGCGCACATCGAGCTGAGCCGCGAGCCCGGCGGGACTGATGTTCACCGCGTTGGCTTCGTTGACCACGGCAATCGCGATGATGTTGGCGCTTGGGGCAAGCTGGCTCTTCACATCGAGCACGTCGCGCGTCTTCCAAGAATCGCGGCTACTCCCGACTTCCTGGCCATTGACGAAGATCGTCGCCACATTGTCAGCCGCTGTGCGTAGCCTCGCGCTCTGGATGCTGCGGCCGGCGGGCGCGTTCTTGGCCGGATCGCCTTCGGGATACCAGATCCAGGAGGCGTTCTTCAGGCTCATCGCATCTTGGCTGGCCTTGGGCTGCGGCTGGACATAGCCGATCCACTGGCCGTGCCAGTCGCTTTTTTGGAGCAGGCCCATCTGCCACAGAGCGGGTGCGCTGTAGGCCGAAGGCTGCCCCGCGTCATCCCAGACGCGCACTTTCCAATAGCACTGCGCGCCCGAGCCGAGCGTTTTGCCTGTGTAAGCGATGTGATCGGTGACGTTCGAGTTCACCGATCCGCTGTTCCACAGGTCACCTTTGTTCTGCGCCAACAACTGCGAGCTCGACGCGACCAAGATTTGATACGACCGCTGCTTCCAGCCTCGACGATCAGAAGTGATGCTCCAACTCAGGCGAGGCCGCGCCTCCTCGATGCCGAGCGGGTTCCTGATGTCTTCGCAACTCAAGTTGCCCACGGTCGTGGGCGAGACCGCCCGCGCTGTCGCGCCTAGGGTCAAGCACAGCCCGAAAGTCAGTCCAAAAGATCGCATGATGACGGTATACCCTGCGCTGCCACGCGCCTCGCTGCGGCTGCGGCTGCGGTTTTTATAGCAGGGAAGATTCCAGATTACTTCTGATCCACCATGAAGACCTGCCCTTCCTTGTGGCTGCGCTGACCTCCATCCCAAAGCCATCTCATTCAGAGCAGAGTTTTTCACTACGGGGCCGTAAGTAGTACGCCCGCGGTTCACCCCCACGGATGTGGGGAGCACTCGCAGAGATGCGATTCGATGGCTATGGCTGACGGTTCACCCCCACGCATGTGGGGAGCACGACATCGCCATCCTCCTGTATCACCTCCTATTCGGTTCACCCCCACGCATGTGGGGAGCACGCCGAAGGTGCCATCCTCGTAATACCAGCCCGCGGTTCACCCCCACGCATGTGGGGAGCACCCAGATCGGGTGCCGAAGGCTGAGGCAGGATGCGGTTCACCCCCACGCATGTGGGGAGCACGACAGCCGATGCCGAGAGGCGCTTCGCGCTGGCCGGTTCACCCCCACGCATGTGGGGAGCACGCGTTGTTGGTGTAGAGCGTCTCCTCCATATACGGTTCACCCCCACGCATGTGGGGAGCACTAACGCCGGCGGTTCAGGGTTGTTCCTCGGAGCGGTTCACCCCCACGCATGTGGGGAGCACCGGGAGCTCATCTGCGCCTTGCAGTCCGCGTGCGGTTCACCCCCACGCATGTGGGGAGCACTCATCGTTTAGCTCATCCACTTGCCAGACGAGCGGTTCACCCCCACGCATGTGGGGAGCACAAGCGTGGGCCGGATCACCTGCTGCCACGCCTCGGTTCACCCCCACGCATGTGGGGAGCACCGCACTGTAAGCCGTTGGGGGCACGCGAACACCGGTTCACCCCCACGCATGTGGGGAGCACGCGCGTTTCCCTGAACCACTCCACGGGGCGGGCGGTTCACCCCCACGCATGTGGGGAGCACCCGAACAAACCCTGGTATTTCTGGCCATAATGCGGTTCACCCCCACGCATGTGGGGAGCACGGTGAACCAAACAGCACCAGATGCCCGCCGATCGGTTCACCCCCACGCATGTGGGGAGCACACGACGACAGCCGCGCCCAGGCGAAGCGACTGCGGTTCACCCCCACGCATGTGGGGAGCACGACATATCCGAAATCGCCATCCTCGTGCTCAACGGTTCACCCCCACGCATGTGGGGAGCACGCGCGCGCCCAACTCATTCGCCTCGCCCGCTACGGTTCACCCCCACGCATGTGGGGAGCACAGCTCCGTAATCACGCCGCCTCCGTCGCGCTCCGGTTCACCCCCACGCATGTGGGGAGCACGCGGCGCGCCCTGGATGCGGCGCACCAGACGGAGGTTCACCCCCACGCATGTGGGGAGCACTCGTGATGTTGCTTTCCATTGTAGTTCGTCTCCGGTTCACCCCCACGCATGTGGGGAGCACTGCCGCCTCAGCTCAAGAGCGTGCTGCAAGTACGGTTCACCCCCACGCATGTGGGGAGCACGTCAGCATCACGCCGTGGTAGCCGCTGGCGTAAGGTTCACCCCCACGCATGTGGGGAGCACGCGCGAGGGGCGTCCCAGTCGCCTCGAATGGCCGGTTCACCCCCACGCATGTGGGGAGCACCCCCCGAGCTTTTCAAGTGCTCGGGGGTTTTACGGTTCACCCCCACGCATGTGGGGAGCACTTCCGCTCGCACCTCGGCGGACTTCCACCTACCGGTTCACCCCCACGCATGTGGGGAGCACTTGGCTGGGCTCAGTGACACGAAGCGTTGCGCTGGTTCACCCCCACGCATGTGGGGAGCACTTCTTGATCTCATTGGCGCGCGTTTCCATTTCCGGTTCACCCCCACGCATGTGGGGAGCACTCTTCTCGTTGGTCGACAAGGCGGGTCGCCAGGGCGTCAATGCCTATGTTTCGGATGGGTCAAAACTCTCCGGGGCCTCTTTCACCCCCTTCTTCGAAGTGGGCTTCGGGATGTGCACGAGGAGCAAGCCGTCGTAGTCGCGCATCGTGCGGCTGGTAGCGCCGTGGGTGCGGATCGTGAAGCCTTGCTCGGTGCGAGCCGGGTAGATCATCAGGGCCGCGCCGCTCTTGGCCTTTTGGCAGGTCATCTGCCACAACTTGTCGCGCACCATTGCCGACAGGTGGCCCACGAACACATTGGCCTTGGGCTCGATCATCCAGCGGCTCAGCTCGCCGCGCAGGCCCACAGGAACTCGTTCCATCATCAGGATCACCATTCGCTCACACCTCCGCAAGTACTTGGGCGCGCCTCTGCTCCATCAGCTCCACTGCTCGTCGCCGGGTTGCGGCGTGGGCTCGGGAGGGGCGGTGGGAGTCCACAGGTCGGTGGGGCGCGCCGGGTCGTCGTCCAGGGGCGAGGGCTCCTCGTTGGGCGGGGCGCCCAAGGCGGACTGGATGTCGGGGATGATGCGCTGCAGCAGCTTCGAGTCGCGGAACAGGTCGCGCATCCGGTGGCGCACCGTGCGCTCCAGGTGCGGCGGGTCCTCGCCCTCGCCCGCCACGCGAAACGCCAGCGGGATCGTCAGCTCGCACTTGTAAAGGTCGGCGATGTCGTAGACGAACGACAGCTGCTTGCCGGTGTGGATGAAGCCCAGGGCTGGGCTGTAGCCGCTGGACAAGATCGCGGCGTGGCACACGCCATACAGGCACGAGTTGGCGCACGAGAGGGCGCGGTTGACCACATCGGCTGACTTCCACTGGCCGCGATCGTAGGAGCGCCCCGACCACGGCACGCCGGTCTCGCGGCTCATGCGGGCGTAGGTGTCGCGCACGCGGGCGCCCTCCATGCCGCGAAGCTGCTCGACCGAGGTCGCCTCGTCCACGCCGCGCGCCTGCGGCCCGAAGCGCATCCGATACATCCGGCGCACCACGCCCAGACGCTTCTCCTCGTCGCACACCAGCCGCGCCTGGTGCAGCAGCGAGCCCGAAGAGCGCGTGCCGCCCATGCCGCTGGCGTAGAACCGCACGTTCTCCTCGCCGCACCAGATGACCAGACAGTTGTTGTCGGCCAGCATGGTGATCGCGCTCTGGGTGACGCGCGTGCCAGGCCCCAGCATCAGCACGGCCAGCCCGGACGCCGGAGCGGGCACGCAGCCCTCCTCGTCCCAGATGCCGATCGAGTTCTCGTGCCGGTCGATGCGCGCGTGCTCGACGTAAAGATAAGACAAGGCATCACGAAAGCGCGGGATCAAGTGCAAATCGTCCATTGCTTCACCTCCACTGTCTGCTGTTGCGGCGCGTGCAAGTACTTGAGGGCCGCGCTTTGCAGTTCGCGCCACCCGCAAGTACTTGCTCGCACCGTCATCTTTGAGCCTTGCGCAAAAGGATTCACCACAGCGTCCACAGAGCACCGCCGATGGAGCACAGAGAAGATTCCGAGTGATGCAAGTACTTGTAGATGCTTTTCTCTTGTCCTTCTTCTGTGCTCCATCTGTGGTTCTCTGTGAACGCTGTGGTGAATCCTTTTGCGCAAGGCTCTCAAGCGCGCGCGATGGAGAGCAGCCCGAAGCCAACGCTCTTGCCGCTGCCGATCCCGCATTCGAGCGCGCTCTGGAACGCCTGCACGTCCGTGACGCAGAGCACGCCGTCGAAGCGCGCCGCGCAGAACGCCGCCCGCTTCCACGCCTCGTGACTTTGGCCCTCGCCCTCGCGCGGCGGGAAGCGCGTGGCGACGCGGCGGAATTGCACCACCTCGCGTGTGCGCCCCGGCCCGCTTTCGACCTCGCCTTCTGGCCGCAGCGACACGTCGGGCAACTCTTCCTCGTTGCCCTCGCGGTCGAGGAACACGCGCGTGAGCAGCTCGAATCCGTGCATCTGAGCTTTGCGAGCGAGCCAGCGGCGTTGCTCGCGCTCTTCGTAAAGTCCCCAACGCTGCCCGTCGCGCTTGACGGTCGGGTTGGCGCGCAGCCGGAACGCCAGGCTCTGGCCTTCGCGCAGAGTTGGATTCCACTCCTTGACCTGGGCGCGCTCGCACAAGTACTTGGAGGGCATCTGTGCCCAGTCGGGCGCAACTTTCGACTGCGCCAGGATGATGGGCGAGCCGTCGCGCCTCTCCTCGACGCGGAACAGCACGCGCGCCGCTTTGAACTCGTCCTCGCTTCCCCAGGCGCGCGAGAGCGTGCGGTGCATCTGATACGCGTCGCACAGGTCGCGTTGCACCGCGCGCGACAGTGGATTCAGCGCAAGTTGGCAGAGATACATAGCTCCTCCATCGCCTCCTCGAAATCCTCGACCGGCTCCAGCGTGCCCACCCAGCGCAGCCCGAAGCGTTGCTCCCGAAAGTCCAGCGGCACATCGTTCACGGCGGCTCCCTCGCCCGGCCCGCTTTCGATGGCCAGGCGTAGCGACGTGGGCCTCTTCTCGCCGCGCCGCACGCGCTTCCACGCCTCGCCCCGCAACACCTGCTCCACGCTCTGGCCCGCGCGCAGGCCACTTGGCGCCAAGTGGATGGGCAGCGATGGCACGAACGAGCGCCGCCCCAGCGACAGCGGCCACACCGGATTGCGGAGCGCGTCCTCAAGTACTTGCAGCAGGCTCTGGTCGCTGGATTCCAGGCCGACCAAGAAGCGGGCGTCGGCGAGGTAGTAGCGCCACGACTGCAGCGTGTCCGCGATTCCGCCGCTGGCGCGCAGGATTTCCTGCGCGGTGTGGTAATCGACCATGACGCGGCCCGGCGCGTCCACCCTCACGCCCATCTTGAGGGCCTGGAACTGTTCGAGCTTGGAGGATTCGCCGCGCCCGATGCCAAGGGCCGCGCACAGCAGGCCGATGACGCCCGAGCGCGTGGGTTCCAGAGCCGTGTCGCGGATGTCGAAGCGCGAGCGGAAGCCCCACGATTGCATCGGCCCCGCCAGCCGCAGCAGAAGCGTGTGCTTCTCCTCTTGCTCGCCTTGAGCGCCTTCCAACCTCTGGCTGTTGGGTGGCTGGATGTTGTCGGCTGTGCTCATGGCGTGCTGCCCTCGCACACGGCTTGCATGGTCTGGGCGACGGCCTCGCGCAGTGAGGCTTTGCGGTGGGCGGACAGGCCATTCAAGCGATCCTCGCCGTCGATGCAGAAGAGGGCGATCGAGGCGATGCCCTCGTCGCCGTAGACGGTGCTCAGGCGCTCGAAGTACTTGGTGAGCCTGTCGATGGACAGCCCGATGATGTCGCCGTCATCGTGGGTGGCGCGCACCGGGTCGGCGAAGGCGTTGGCAAGCGAGGCGGGGGCGCCCGAGCGACGCGCCACCAGAAGGCCGAATGAGGGCGGGTTCTGGGCGGCCATCGAGTTCTGCTTGCCGGTCGGGATCGCCTTGACGCTGGCTTCCAGAAACGCTTCGACGGCGCGGTCGGCGCTCTCGTCGCCGCCCAGGTTGATGGCGAGCTGGGCACGGTCGAGCAGGGCGTAGCGGTAGAAGCAGGCAGCGTTGTAGCCCGTGACGCCCAGCATTCCGGCCCCGGCGTCGTCTTTGTTGAGGTCGTCCACCGCAGTGAAGAAGTCCATCTCCAGGTCGGTCTGGTGCGTCGAGATGGCGTGCGCCACCTGGCACGAGGCCTCGACGCGCATCGAAAGCTGCTCGGCCAGCATCCGCCCGAAGAGCGCGATGTCGGGCGAGAGAGCCGCCAGGCGCAGCCGCTCCGAGATCTCCTTGCGCGGCTTGGCCCGCGGCAGATCCTTGGCCTCGTTCGCGCCCGCGCTTGTGTTCACTTCCTCCGCATCCTCAACAACTTCGGCGTCCTCGGCGACCTTGCTCTGGCTGCCCTCGCTGCTCTCGGGGAGAGCGGGCTGGGGCTTGGGCGCGGCCTTCTTCTTCTTGCGCTCGGCGGCCTCGATTTTTTGGCGCCTCTCTTGGCCCAGGGCGTTCAGCTCGTCCCAGATGTCGCGGACGCAGGCGGCGGCTTCCTTGATCTCGGTCGGCGAGAGGAAGAGCAACACGGCGGTGTTGCCCGGCTGCTTGGAGTCCATCTTCGAGTAGTAGCCTTCCAGAAAGGCGTCCAGCGCGTCCTTGAGCGCGCCCTCGTCAGCCGAAAGCTCGGACAGATGCGGCAGTAGCTCTTTCAGCAGCTCGCCGCGCAGACGTTTGGTGCGCTCGCCGACCTCGGCGGTGTTGTGCTCGCGGAAGTAGTCGCGAATCGACCGCTTGATGCACTGGCTGGAGATGCGGGCGCGGCGCACGCCGCCGAACTCGCAGTCCTTGGGCGTGTTGGTGTCGTCGCGGTTGAGGCACGACGGCGGGAAATTCTGCAGCAGGTGAACTTCGATCTTCATAGCATCCTCGGAAATCCTCGAATCTCTCGGGCCGCCCAAGTACTTGAGCCTCAAGTACTTGGGCGGCGGTTGGGTTGGTCAGCTCTGGTAGAAGTGGCGCGCCCAGCGCATTTGCACGGCGCGCTCAGGGTGGCGCCAGCCGCGGTGCAGGGCCAGGTCGCGCAGCAGCAGCTTCCAGTCGAGTCGCACGTCGTGGGCTTTGAGCATCCCGATGGCCTGGCGCAAGTGCAGGTGCAGGTCGCGCTCGTCGCTGGCCAAAAGAGCCGAGAAGCGCGCTTCGATGCTGGCCGATGCGCCCTCCTGGTTCTTCAGCTCGCGGAAGGCGGCGCCCAGCGAGCGGCCCGCGCGGTGCGCCGGGTGCCACGCGAACAGAGCGCCCACCAGGTAAAACCAGCGGTCGGATTGGTGCGGCTTTTTTTCCAGAAAGGGAACGACGTGCGAGTGCATCGCCGGGGCGTGCTCGACCTGCCCGCGCAGCCCCGAGCGCAGGGCCGCCAGAGCCGCGCGGTTCTCCTGCCCCTCGCGCGCGTAGGAGCGCAGGAGCGTGATGAAGCCATCAATGCGATCCTCTACTGTTCTCGCAGCCGAGTCGGGTTCGGGCTTGGACTCGGCGTTGGTGTTGGATTGGTTTGTCATTTTGTCACCTCCCCGGGCCCATCGGGCGTGGAAGTACTTGAGGTCGAAGCGTCCGGGCCGGAAGCACCTGGGGAAGTACTTGTGCTGCCCTTGCGCTTGCTGGAGGCGTTGGATTTAGCGGCGGCTGCGGCGGCGAGGCGGCTCTGGACGAGGAATCCCGCGCTCACGTGGGCCACGGCTTGGATGGTGCGCGGCGAGGTGCCCAGGGCGCGCGTGGATTCGTTGAAGCAGCGCGCCGCCTCACGCTGCACCTTGTCTCGCCACGCTTCGAGAGCGCCCGCGCGGTCGTGCGGCAGCGCGTGCAGGAATTGGTGGAAGTGGGCTTCGAGGCGCGGCCAGTAGGCGCGCCGCGGGTCGAGCTGGTCGGCCAGCTTGGACACGTCGCCCGCGTGCGGCTTGCGCCCCTCGGACGACTCGCAGCCGGGAGCCAGGAACAGGCGGCAGACGCGCTTCATGCGCTCCAACATCTCCTCAGCCAGCCAGCGCGCGTCCTCGTTGGCGCTCTCGATGGTGGCGACCAAGTCGGCGTCGGCCAGAAGCTCGATTGGCGCGGGCATCCTGTCGTGGCGCCACAGCATGATCTTGGCTTTGTCGGCTACCAGCCCGGCCACGTGCAGGCGCAGGGCGCGGTCGCGGGGCAGCAGCGAGTCGTCGCCCTTGAAGGCCGGGAGGTGCTGGGCCACCCAGCGCACGGCGGCGGGCCTCTTGTCGCCCTCGCGCATCGAGAGCAGGGCGTGCGAATCGCGCCAGGCGGCCCTGTCCGAGTTCAAGGCGACGGGCACCAGCCCGCTCTTGAGGCTGCGCTTGTAGGCCTTCATCTCCTCGTCCGGGTGCCCCTCCTCGCTGCTGCTGCGCCCCTGCGCCACCAGAGCGCGCCGCACCACCAAGGGACTGGCGCCCGATTCCTCGTGTGGATGGAGAGGCTCAAAGAGCAGGCGTATCATGCGGCTCTGCCATGTCAGGCGATCCAGGATGCCGCTCGGCGGCTTGACGCGCGGGCGGTAGCTGGTCGAGAGCGCGAGCTGGTCGTCGGGCGAGCGCTCCCAGATCGGCCTGTCGCCGGGCGCGGCGGGATCGGGCACCAGGTTGAGCATCAGGGTCTCGAAGAGGCTGTCTCCGGCCAGCCACACCGCCACGCCCTTGATCAAGTTGCCCTGCTCGAAGTTCGAGGGCGTGGCGAGCACCCGCCCGTTGACGATGGCGTTGCGGCTGCCCGTGCCTCCGACGACGTAGCTCTGGGCCATCAGCAGCGCCCTGGCCGCCTGAGCGAGCGTGTAGGGCGGCGGGCTGCTTTCGAGGCTGTGGTCGAAGAGCGTCGGGTTGTTCTTCTGCCTCAGCTCCAGGCCGACGATGCTCGCCGCCTCCGCGTGCGCCACGCCCTCGACTTCCAGCCCCGCCGTCTGATAGAAGGGCCGCGCTGGATTGCACAGGTCAAATGCGCTCGCGTTCTCCTGCAAGTACTTGTGGATGCGCTCGATGGGCAGGCCGCTTGTCCACCACGCTTCCCACTCCTCGGCGCGCTCGTCTTCCGACTCGCCCTCCCAGGCGCGCTGCAGAACCGCCAGCAGCAAGCGGTGCAGAGCCACCGTCTTGGGCGGCGAATCGGCGTGGACTTCGCGCATCTCGCGGGCGCGCTCAAGTACTTGGAGCAGGCCCAGCTCGCGCGCCGACCCGTCCAGCGCGACGCACGGAATCCACGGTTCCTCGATGAGGTTGAATGTTGGCTCTAACGCCATTGGTTCTCCTTGAGCAAAGGGCAAGGCGGGCCGTTGCTCGCGCCCGCCTTGCACTCCGCTATAGCCACACTACTTGCGCCGATTGCGCCGCCTGATGCGGTAGTAAATGCCTGACACGCTCGTGACATTGGGGTGGTAGCCTATGGGTCGCGTGGCCTCGCACAAGGCTTGATACACCAGCGTCGGGCTGTTCCACAACGCGATGTCCTCCATCAGCAGCCGAATCAACCGCGTCAAATCACCCCGTCGCATCTTGCCCTCCCTTCTCAGCCTCTCGATCAACCGCGTCCAATCATCTCGTCTCATCGCGCCCTCCTTCTCTAAAGCCTCTACCTCGCGTTTTAGACGTAGAGGCATCTGAGAAGATTATGCAGGCGAAGGCGAGCGATGGCAAGCCCCGGATGTCACTCGGTTGTCACTACATATCCGACCGCCGATTCTCGTTGGCTTAGACTTGATCGTGCTCCCTACCATTGTGGGGGTGAACCGCCTCTGCCTCGTGTTTTGGCGTGTGCATAAACGTGCTCCCCACATACGTGGGGGTTTGGGGGAAGGCGATCAATCGCCTTCCTCCTCTTTTTCAATCACCAATCCCAGTTCGCCATCCAGCCGCAGCGTGTGACCGGCTACCAGAGCGCGCCCGCCGTCTGACTCCGGGAACTCCACGGCGCGGTGGAAGCGCAGGTGCGGGCTGTCGCGCCAGCCTGGAGGCGCCGCGTTCTGGCTTAACTCCTTGAACAGAGCGGGCTGGCTCACGGGCAGCGAGGCGTGCAACAGGGCGCGCGCTTGATCCAGGCTTGGCTTCGCGCTCAGATCGACCGGGTGCGCGTGGTCGGGATCGCCGTTTTGGTCGGGCAGGAACACGCCGCGCGAGGTGCGGAGCAGGCAGGCCACCGAGACCGAGGGCTGGCCGTCGCGTGTGGCGGCTCGCAGCGTCTGGTGCACGCGCGGGTCGTCGTCCTCTTCGAGCTGCAGGCTGAACTTCTCCACCAAGTACTTGGGCCTGCCCGGCTCGCACACCACGACGCCCGCGGCCTTGCTCTGCGCTGCTGCGCGCCCTTGCTCGAAACTCGCCCACGTTTTATCAAGAGACTGGCGCCACTCACCGTTCGGATCTTGCATTTCGGACGGCTCCTCGCCGTAGACTTGCTCTACAAGTTTTTCGATCTGACAGGGCAACAGGATTTTCTCCTTGCCCCGCAGCGCCAGCCACGAGCGCAGCAGCACGTAACGCTCATAAACCGTGTTCTCGTAAGGCCCGAAGTACTTGGGAGGCACCTCGCGGTCAGCGTGGGCGCACAAAATTAGCAGGCGCGCCTCCTCAAGTACTTGGGGGCGCTTGAATGTCCGCCCGTGCTCGTCTTTATCGTGCCGGTGCAGGCGGCCCATGCGCTGCAGTAGCAGGTCGAGCGGCGCCATTTCCGAGGCCATCCAGTCGAAATCTATATCGAGGGACTGCTCCAAAATCTGGGTGCTGACGACAAGCGCGCGCTCGCCGTGCTTTGGACGGTTCGCCTTCTTCTTGCCGAACTTGGCGACGATTTCGTCCTCGCGCTTTTGCCGCCACGCCAGGGGCATCCGCGCGTGCAAGAGGTGGAAGTCCTCGTCCTTGATGAAGCCCTTCAGCTCGTGGCGCAAGGCCGCGAACATCTCCTGCGCCGCCCGCACCGTGTTGCAGATGATCGCCGCGCAGCCGCCGCCGATCAGCGCGCGCTTCAGCTTGTCCGCAAGTACTTGGGCGTCCGGTGCGACGACTTCGAGCGCGATGGTCTTGGGCGCGGCCCTTTCTTCGGGCTTCTCGAAATCGTTGACGGCGTGCGATGTGGCTGGAGTTTTGTGGCCTGTGTCTCCTTCGCCACTGGCCCAGGTCAGTCGCGGGTAGGACGCTTCTTGGTGGGGCGGCTCAGTGCCCCAGGCTTGCAGTAGGGCGTGGCGCTTGGCGCGAGGCAGCGTGGCCGAGAGCAGGATGACGCTGCAGCCCAGCGCGCGCAGCCACTGCAGCAGGCGTTCGAGCAGGGCGCTCATGTAGACATCGTAGGAGTGGATCTCGTCGAAGATGACCACTTTGCCCGCCATCCCGAACAGGCGCACGAACCAGTGCGGCGTCTGCAGCGCCCCAAGCAGGCTCTGGTCGATGGTGCCCACGCCAAACGTCGCCAGCAGCGGCCTCTTGCGCCCCGAAAACCAGCTCTGGGCCGCCGCTTTGTTGTCGCGGCTGGGCCGATCGCCCTCGTGCTCATCGTAAATCGGGGCGGTGCGCTGCTCGTGCAAGAGGGCGTTGCCGTGCGCGAGCTGCAGGTCGAGCTTGAACATCTCGTGGCCGCGCTTCCCGAAGTAGCCACCGAGTAGGCGCGTGTGCATGGCGTTCGAGGTCGCCTGCGTGGGCAGCGCGAGGTAGAAGCCACTCGCCACGCCCTGGCACAGCGCGACATCGGTCGCCCACAGCGCCGCTTCGGTCTTGCCCCCGCCCATCGCGGCCTCGACGATGGCCAGGAATGGCCCGCCGATGCTCTCGCTGCGAGCCACAACCGCGCGCTGCAGCGGATTGGGATCGAAGCCGAACATCTTCTCGAACGAGAGGGGCGCGCCTATTTTGACGCGCGGCAGCCAGCCAAACTCTTTGAGCGCCTGGCGAGCGCGATCCTTCGAGAGCGGGATGTAATCCGCGATGCAAGTACTTGCATCACGCGAGGCTTCGGCCTTGAACTGGTGCGAGGAGCCGATTCAGTCGGCGACGGAGATCATGCCCGCCAAAAGCGGCACCAGAGCCGCGTCCAGCGGTTCCTCGCAGCGCAGGGGCGCTTCACCGTCCGCGCTGTCTCCGAAAAGGGCGCGCCACACGGCTTCGAGCAAGGCTTGGCGCGCCTGATCCCACGATGCGCCGCCCAAAGTCGGCTCGGCGTAGCCGTTCAGGATGGCGCTGGTGGGGAAGGTGCCGTGGTGCGCTCCGGTGATGTGGGCCAGGATCTTGGCCGCCTGCCCCGGCGCCTGCCACTTCCAATCCTCCGCTTTGAGAACGCGAATGAGAGCTTTGGCGCTGACGAACGAGTGCGGCTTGTTTTGAGTGTCGGTGCCCTGGCCCAGCCCAGTGCTTTCGAGCCGCGCCCACAGAAACTTCGGCCCGAACGCCTCGCCGCGCCCCTGGAACTGGAAGCCGGGGCACGCTTTGCCCACGTCGTGCGCCGCAGCCAGCATCACGACGTGGCGCCGCGCCTGCGCCGACGTGCTCCCCAGAGCACGGGCCAGCCGAACGCGCGCGCTGTCCACAAGTACTTCGTCCCACATCAGGCCCGCCACGTGCCCTACGTCGAGCAGGTGGAACAGCAACGGATGGTAACGCCGCGGATCGTCCTTGACCGTCTTGCCCCACAGCCACAGCAACTCTTCCTGGTTCATGCCTGCTCCTCGTAAATCTCTCGCATCGCCGCGGCTTCCTCCTGCACGGCGCGGCGCAGCTCGGGCGGCGCAAGTACTTGGGCGTGCGCGCCGTATTGCATCACCCAGCGCTTGATCTCGCTGATCCCGCTGCTCTGGAAGTGCAGGATGGCGCCGCCATCGGGCAGGTCTTCAATGCTCTGCGTCTCGTGCCACACGCGCTCGCGGATGTAGCGGGCCTGATACTCGTCGAAGCGGATGGCGATGGGCTTCACCTGAGCACTGATCTCGGTGACAAACGCCTGGCGGTTCCACGCCCCCGAATCGAACTGCGGATCGCGCACGAACCCCTTGTCCCCCAAGCGCAGGCTCTCGATGCGCCCAGCGTGGAAGGTGCGCATCTCATTACGGGCGTGGTCGAAGGCCAGCAGATACCAGTCGCCGCGCGCGTTGTGTAGGTGGTAGGGCTGAGCGGTGCGCACTGCACGGCGCCCGGTGCTGAAGGTGTGGTAGCCGAACTCGACCTCGCGCCTCTTGCTGATGGCCTCGTGCAGCAGCATCAAAGGACTTTCGTCGGCGCTCGCGGACGAGGGCGCGGCGAAGGTGCAGTGGGCGCGCAGGCCCTCCCACTCGACCTCGACCACCTCTGGCAGTGTGCGCGCGATCTTCTCGACCGCCGAGAGCAGCGGCACCTCGAAGGCCCCGCCCATGTTGCGCCGCGCGATCTCGACCGACAGGAAGAACGCCAGCAGCTCGCCCTGCGTGACGATGGCCGCGGGCAGAGTCCACGTCGGGTGCGTGTAGTGCCAGCCGCCGCGCGCGCGGTCGAAAGCCAGCGGCGCGCCCAGCCGATCGACCAAGAACTTGCGGTCGTTGAACACCACGCGCCGGCTGACCTCCAGCTCGGCGGCGATGGCGTCGGCGTTGGGATACTGACCGCCACGGATCATGCGGTCAATGGCTAGCACACGCTCGATTTGTAGGCGTGATATAAATGCACCTCGCTCTCAGATTACAATGGTTCGGACACTTTTAGAGACGGAAAATCGCGCTTACTTAGTTTTTCCAGCCAGAGCGCTCTTTAATTCCAAGCTCAGGCCTGCCCTGAGCTTGGAATTAATACATCGGCAAGGCCAGAGCAGGCTTAAAATCCTGCTATACAAGGGTTTTGATCCTGCCGAAAAGTGTCCGCACCATTGAGATTACGCTTCGGCTTTCATTTTGAAAGGTTCCAGTGCATCAGGTGTGCACTCAGCTTGGCGCAGCGAGATATTTTTCCGCCATCTCGATCCGGCCATGTGCGGGCTGCCTGGCCGCTCTCTATGGCCACGAAAGTGCGGCTGATGCGCTGGCTCGACGCCGCACTCGACCCTGGCGGAAGATCGACACCCCCAAGTACTTGCACCGCGGTCAAGCGCGTCTGGCCGTCCTGCGAGCGAAGCTGTGTGCTGAGCGCGTGTGGGACACTGTGAGTTGATGGTGGAGGACGATAGATGAAGACGATGCTCTCACCTGAGTTGGAGCGCGAAGTGCGCGCTCTGATCGAGGCGAACCGCACGCGGGCGCTGTGGTCGCTGCCCCTGGACTACTTTCCGCCCGATGTGGCTGCGGCCTGCCGCGTAGTGGAGCGCATCGCGGCTCGCGGCGACAGGGAGACTTTCGTTCGTGCGCGCCTCCTACTAAGCCGACTGTCCTAAGCAGACCCAACTCGATGGCACTGACTCCCTTCCAACGCGGCCTGTGCCGCACCTTGGCGCACAGCCGCGCGGCTTCGAGCGCGGCCAAGCAGTCCTATGTGGCAGGAGGCGTGGCGCTCAACCAGACGTTGGACGCGCCGCGCCTCTCACGCGACGTTGACCTGTTCCACGACACATTGGAAGCCCTGGATGCCACCTGGAACTCCGATCGTGCCCTGTTGCAGCAAGCGGGCTACTCCGTCGAGACCATCCGCGAGCGGCCCGGCTTCGTCGAAGCTGAGGTCTGGCGCGAGCAGGACGGCTTGCATCAGAGCGTACTGGTGCAATGGGTGCGCGACAGCGCCTTTCGCTTCTTTCCGCTCCTGCCGCATCCCGACTTTGGCCTGACGCTGCATCCGCTCGATCTGGCGACCAACAAGGTGCTCGCGTTGGTGGGGCGCATCGAGGTGCGCGATTGGGTGGATGCGCTCACCTGCCACCACAAGGTGGCGCCGCTGGGCCTGCTGTCTTGGGCCGCCTGCGGCAAGGACGAGGGCTGGAACCCGCAGCTCATCCTGGACGAAGCATCTCGCAACGCTCGCGCCTCGCGCGAGGAGATGGAAGAGATTGAGTGGGAAGGCGAGCCGCCCGACTTCGCTCTCATGAAGCAGGAATGGCGCGAGGCGTTGGCGACTGCGCGTGACACGATTCGCCTGCTGCCGCCCGAAGAGATCGGAAAGGCTGTTCTCGAAAGCGACGGTGGCCTCTTCCGTGGCTCCAACCACGCCTTGGCGCGGGAACTGGAAGCCGGGCACCTCCGCTTCCATGAGGGGCACATCGGCGGCGCCTGGCCACAGCTCAAGCTCTAATCGGCGCGCAACTCGAAGTTCAGCACGGTGCGTCCGTCGTCGGAGCGTGTGAGGCGCTGACGGTCATTGAGAACCTGTCGCAGACCCGGCGACGGTTCGGGCGGGCTGTCCAGGAGTTCCAAGAACAAGTCGCGGTCACGCTCAGACAGCACAGTCGCGCTGTGCTTGCTGGTCTTGCCGTCGTCTGGGCATGGCAACTCGTCTGAGGTGGCTGGCGTGGGCATTGGTCGAACCTCGCTCACATTCTACCGCTCGTGCTTCCGGTGCGGCACACTGGCGAGCGCCTTTGTGGTCGGGTTGGTCGGGTTTTCCCACCCCTGAGAGACTCCGATGAGCGCAAGTACTTGAGAGGCCTCAGTGCCGGACGCCTTCACTGAACTGAGTTGCACCATAGTTGACGTGCCGAGAAAGACGGCTATACTTCACGAAACGTTGAGGCGACCAAACGCCGAAAAGTCAACTATAGCTGGGTTTTTGAGCCGATTTCGGTGCTTCTTCAACTGTGACCTTCACACGGTAGAAGTTGCAGGTTCGATCCCTGCATCGCCCATTACCAGTCTGGAAAAACCGCACTTTTTCCAGGCAGGCTTGACTTTTAAACCATCCCGGCTGCCCTCCACCCACACGTTTTGGAGGGCGAAATGCAAAAAACAGCGCTACATTCGTCCGATTTGAAATCGGGTCTTGCCGCTTCAAGCCTGTCCGCTTCTCAGCCTGAGGCCAGTGCGCGCGAATGGTTCTACGACCAGGAAGCACGCGGTCACTCCCCCGCACCATCGCTTTGCGCAAAATTCTGCTGGGCAAGCTCCAGTGGTTTCTGCGCGAGCACGCCCACTCCACCTGCGGCACGCCCGAACTGCGGGCCTTCTTCGCCTACCTGGTTCGCCCGCCCGAAGAGGGGCAGGGACGCTGGGGCAACAAGCGCCTGACCAAGCCGATGCGGCCGTCCACGGCAGCGACCTACTACTCGCACCTGCGGGCGTTCTTCCACTGGCTCGTGGCCGAGGAGGTGCTCGCCCTATCGCCGCTGGAGAAAATCAAGCCGCCGATCTCGCGCCCCGACCAGATCCAGCCTTTCAGCGAAGAAGAGATCGAGTCCCTGCTCGGCGCAGCCAAGCTGTCACGCCACCCGGCGCGGGATCGGGCCATCCTGCTGCTGGGCATGGACGCTGGCTTGCGCGCGACGGAGATGGCCTCGCTCAAGCGCCGCGACGTGGACTTCGACGAGAAGTGCTGCACCGTCGTGGGCGAGGGCAACAAGCGCCGCAAGGTCTACTTCGGCATCCGCGTGCGCAAGGTTCTCATCCAATATGTGAACGCGGAGCGGCATGAGCCGGACGACCCACTCTTCTTCGCTGATCGGGGCACGCGAGCCGGTGAGCCATTGACCCGTAGTGGCCTGCTGCAACTGATGTGGCGGCTGGGCGAGTCGGCTGGCATTCGCTCCAAGCGTTGTTCCCCCCACACCCTGCGCCACACCTTCGCGGTCGAGTTCCTCAAGGCTGGGGGCAACGTCTTTACGCTCAAGGAATTGCTGGGGCACACCGACCTGACGATGACGAACCGCTACGTCAGCTTCGCGCAGGCCGACATCCAGAACCAGCACCGGCTCTTCTCGCCCGCAGACCGGATCGGACGGCGCCGGGACGAATAGAAACAGTCGATGAGGACAGGCATGAGGCGCCGGAGCCACCACCAGCAACCGCAAGATCGGGCACGCGAGACCGAACGGTTCCGCGACGTCTGGCGCGAAATCCACAAGGCGTATGCGGCCTACTGGAGTGAAGTGCGGCGGTGCCTGTCGCCTGAAGAGCCTAAGCAGGATGTGGCCGGACGCGGCGAGGTCGGGGAGTCTGAAATTCCCGACCTCGCCGCGTTGACGCCGGAGGAGCTGGAAGCCCTACGGGCCGCCTGCCGTCAGAGTTGGCGCAAGGCCCGGCTTCTGCTCCTGGCGCCGGTTTCCTGTCGGCCAACGACCTGGCCGACATGGAGAACCGCGTGGTTCAACGCCCGGCCTACCCGGTGTTGCCGGAGCCGGATCAGTTCGAGCCTCTCCAAAAGGCGCGTGACAAGTTTGTTGAAGCCCTGCAGGGCAAACGCACGGGGATTTCCTCAGTTTCCCCGTGCCTGTAGCCGCGACTCAGAGCCTGCCACTGGTTGTCTCCCTACGTGGACACGGCCTCTACAAGTACTTACCAGGGCCCGGCCCACCACAAAACGTAGGAAATCCCCCCGCGTTTGCCCTGGAAGCCCTGCACCATCCCGACGCCGGAGGCCGCGATCCCTTCCATGATGTTGCGCACTTTTACTCGATAGACGACTTGCGCAACAAGATCGGCGCTATCTCGATAATGGAGTGGCACCGGGCGACAGCGGAGGCGGTTGTCGGTCGGGAAGAACCAATCTTTGAAGAGATTCCCGTAGGTCTCCTGAGCTGCTACCGGGTCGATGTGCTTCGCCTGGCCGATGCGAGCGAAGCCGATCTATGCCTGCTGTGGCTTTCGCGCACGGAGGAAGATCCCTCCCCCGAAGACTTCGCCTGGCTGCGCGGGCAGTCCCTTCCCAATCGCAAGGAAGATCCCGCTCAGCGAGGCCAGAGCATCCCGCGCCGCCTCTGGCGTGCGCTGGAGTACCCGTTCCTCGACTACGACATCTTGATTGCGACGCCTTTCAACCTCGTCCGCTACTAACAATGGTTCGGACAGAATCAGGGAGCAATGACACCGTAGTTGCAGAGGTTTTGGAAATGCGGATGGGCTTTCATGGCGTTCCAGTCCAAGTCTAACTGGCAAGAAACGAGGCGCATGAAGTGCTGATTGGCCTGCTTTTGCCGAGTGGAAGCCCAGGAGAAGGGTGCCCGAGCCGTGGTTGGAGCGAGGGTTGAAGCCGGAGGCCGCTGCTGCGTCTTGGCCAGGTTGAGGGCGGCAAACGCGGCGTTCCAGTGGAAGTGGAGCGCGGCCTTGTGGCGGGACTGGCAGTGGGTGAGTCCGGCTCCGCCTTTGGCCTCTCGAAAGAGGAACTCGATCTGGAAGCGCGCTCGA
>JAABUM010002773.1_pt1 | contig 22808 bp, 24 predicted proteins | sample 5559161 | NCBI WGS metagenome assembly JAABUM01 (sample SAMN10711868, study PRJNA513369) | rock metagenome | isolation source: Antarctica rocks | place: Antarctica: Victoria Land, Siegfried Peak nord
CCTGGGTGGCCCCGTTGACCGCACCCTCCGCGGCACCGGTCGCGGCGCCACTGAGAGCGGCTGCACCACCGGTCACGGCGACTGCGGCGTCTCTCCCCACCCGCCGGGTCAGGCTGAGCAGTCCCATCAGGACCTCCAGGAAATGGGCCACGGCGGAAAGAGCCCGGACCGGTGATCAATGCGCACCTCACGGTACCCGGCCGGGGCCGAACCCCGCAGAGGGCACCGGGCTGATCGGAGGTGCGGGCGCTGGCTGGGCGCCGCGCCCCTGTCCGGTTTGACGATCGCTCTACAGGACGGTCCCGCACCCACTTTGGGGGCCGAGAACGGCCAGCATGGACCGTCCTGGTTGACCGTCTTGGTAATGAATCCGGTAAGGCTGGCTTAACCAGGACTAGGCTCCGCTGGTGGCCGAAATCCTCGTCGGGTACGCCCGATGCTCCACAACGAGCCAAGACGTGCGTGCGCAGCTCTCAGCCCTGAAACAGCTCGGGGTCACCGACGAGCACCTGCACACCGATCGGGGCAGGACCGGACGCAACCGGGAGCGGCCGGGGCTCACCGCGGCGCTGGGTGCGGTCCGGGATAATGGCACCCTCGGATATTGAAACCCCCGGAATACCGCATGGTGGCAGCCTCGGCGAGGTATCCGTGTCGAGGGTTCACTGGTCGGTGGTGAGCAGGTTCAGGGCGCGTTCGCGGTCGGCGTCGTCGGGTTGGGTGTAGGTGCGGAGGGTGTCCAGGCCGGCGTGTCCGAGGAGGTCAGCGACCAGGACGGGGTCGGCCCCGCCGCACAGGAGCTGAGTGGCGAAGGTGTGCCGCAGGGCGTGGGGTCCGAACCTGCTGCCGGCGGGGGTGTCCGCGCCGAGGCCGACGTGTTCGCCGAGGTCGGTGATGATGGTGCGCGCAGCCCGGTCGGAGAGCCGTCCGCCGCGGCGGTTGAGCAGCAGCGCCGGCGAGTCCTGCGCATGGGGCCAGCTGGGGCGTTGGTCGAGCCAGTTGGTGAGGGCGGTGCGCAGCTCGGGTCGGGTCAGCGGAAGCTCCCGCAGCTTGCCGCCGTCGCGCCCCTTGCCCCGTACCCGCAGGCTGCCCTTGCGGGCCGAGAGGGACACGTCGGTGACGTCGAGGCCGACGACCTCCCCGATCCGCAGCCCCGCGTAGAAGGGCAGCAGCGCCACCACGACGTTCCGGGCGGAGCCGCAGTGCTCCACCGCCCGCAGGTAACGGGTGATGTCCCGGGACCCCACCGCTTTGGGTGCCCGCCGCGGCAACGCCTCCCGGCGGGCAATGGCCGCCCCGAGACCACGGCGGCTGTAGAAATCATCGATCGCGGCGAGGGTGTTGTTGATCGTCGCCGGCTGCAGCCGGGCGATGGTCTTGGCCCAGACCCGCCAGTCCCGCACCGCCCCGTCCCGCGCCACCCGGTCGGTGAGGGGGTCCCCGTCCAGGTCCGGGTCACGGCCGGCGGCGCCCAACCAGGCCAGGAACCCGCGGACCCGGGCGGTGTACTTCGCCCGCGACGCCGCCGCCAACGGCGCCCTGGCCAACGCACGTTGGTAACGCGCCAGCGCCGCGGTCAACTCCACCGACAACACCCCTGAGCCGCCAGCCTGAACAGCCACGGTGTTTCCGGAAGCTGATTCGGTGTGCTGGTTAGGCGATTGAGCCACGTTTCCGGAAGTCATCCCGGGAGTCTACTTCCGGGAATGGAAGTTCCGGAAGTAGATATTCGAGCCATCACCATTCATCGCTCGAGCTGGCACCGAATCGAGGAGGTATCTGCGGGTCAGCTGACGTGGGTGCTGCGTTCGGTGGCACCCAGGCGCAGGTGCTCGGCGTGGTACACGGCTTCGTCGAGCAGAGAGGCGACGTGACTGTCGTAAAGGGAGTAGACGATGTTGCGGCCGCTGCGCACGGTGGTGACCAGGCCCATGGTGCGTAGTAGGCGCAGTTGGTGGGAGATGGCGGACTGTTCCATGCCGATCGCCGTGGTCAGGGCGGTGACGGTGGCGGGGGCTTGGCGCAGTTGGGACAGGATCAGTAATCGGCTGGGCGCGGTGAGGGCCTGCAGGGTGGCCGCAACCGCGGCGGCGCTAACGGCATCCAGCCGTGCCGGTGGGGTGTCGCGTCCCTGCACACCGTGACCCATAGCGGACAGCATACCCAACCAGGCAACGGGCATGAAGACGTGTTCATGCAAGCCTGTACGCTGGTCGAGAAACCCCGGGCCGGCACGGTTCCGGTCTGTCCTGGAGGAGGGATCGTTGGTGTCCTCGACGCTGTCCGGATCACCCACAACTCGGGTCCCCGCCACCACCGGGATGCCCCACACCCCGGTGGTGGCGCGCCTGCGCAGGCTGCTGGGTGTGCCGGACGTGCGGTGGGCAGGGTTGGCGACGGTGCTGTTCGCAGCCGGCGGCCTCGCGCAGCTGGGCGGCGCCCCGACCGGAGTGTGGTGGGCGCTCTACCTGGCCTGCTACGTCACCGGCGGGTGGGAACCCGGCCTGGCCGGGCTGCAGGCATTACGCGCCAAGACCCTCGACGTCGACCTATTGATGATCGTGGCCGCGGTCGTGGCCGCGGCGATCGGGCAGGTCTTCGACGGTGCCCTGCTGATCGTCATCTTCGCCACCTCCGGTGCGTTGGAGGCAGTGGCCACCAAACGCACCGAGGACTCGGTCACGGCCCTGCTCACCCTCGCCCCGGAGCAAGCCACCCGGCTGCTGGCCGACGGGCGGGAGGAAGTGGTGGACACTGCGGTGTTGACGGTGGGCGACGTGGTGCTGGTGCGCCCCGGGGAACGCATCGGCGCCGACGGACGCGTCACCGAGGGCGCCAGTGACGTCGACCAGGCTTCCATCACCGGTGAACCGCTGCCGGTGGTCAAAGAACCTGGAGATGAGGTGTTCGCCGGCACCCTGAACGGCACCGGCGCCTTGCGCATCCGGGTCGATCGGCGGGCGCAGGAGTCGGTCGTGGCCCGGATCGTGAGCATGGTGCAGGAAGCCTCGGCGACGAAGGCGGCGACGCAACTATTCATCGACAAGATCGAGCAGCGGTACTCGGTGGGCATGGTGGCCGCCACCCTCGCGTTGTTCTTCGCCCCGCTCGCCTTCGGTGCGGCGTTGCAGCCCACCCTGCTACGCGCCATCACATTCATGATCGTCGCCTCGCCGTGCGCAGTGGTGCTGGCCACCATGCCACCGCTGCTCTCGGCGATCGCCAACGCCGGGCGCCACGGGGTACTCGTGAAGTCCGCTGTCGTGATGGAACAGCTCGGTCTCACCGACACCGTGGCCTTCGACAAGACCGGGACCCTGACCGAGGGCACCCCCCGGGTCACCACCGTGCAGGTACTCACCGACGCACCGCTGTCCGAGCGGGAGCTGCTGCGGGTGGCGGCCGCGGCCGAACGACCCAGCGAACATCCCCTGGCCGCCGCCATCACCGCCGCCGCCCACGAGCAGGGCATCGACCTGCCCGAGGCCCGGGCCTTCACCTCGGCGCCGGGACAAGGGGTCAGCGCCGAAGTGGACGGGCACACCGTCCGGGTCGGCTCCCCGGCGGTGCTCGACGAGCTGTCCCCGGCCCTGGCCGGGCGCCGCATCACCGCCCAAGCCACCGCGGCCGTCGCCGCCGCCCAAGCCCAGGCGCGCACCGCGATTGTCGTGGTCATCGACGGTGCCCCGGCCGGAGTCGTGGCCTTGGCGGACCGGCTGCGTCCCGACGCCGGTGCCGCCGTCGCGGGCGTGCAGGCACTCACCGGCAACCCACCGATCCTGCTGACCGGAGACAATGCCCCCGCCGCCATCAGTTTGGGCACCGAAGCGGGGATCGCCGACGTCCGCGCCGGTTTGTTGCCCGCGGACAAGGTAGGCCACGTGCAGGCCCTGCAGCAGCAGGGCCGTCGTGTGCTGCTCGTCGGTGACGGGGTGAACGATGCCCCCGCGATGGCCGCCGCGCACCTGGGTGTCGCCATGGGCCGGCACGGCTCCGACCTCGCCGTGGAAACCGCCGACGCGGTCGTCGTCCGCGACGAGCTGGCCACCGTCGCCAAGGTCATCGACCTGTCCCGACGGGCACGTCGCGTCGTCACCGCGAACCTGGTCATCGCCGGCACCGTCATCACCGGCCTGGTCATCTGGGACCTGGCCGGCACCCTGCCGCTGCCGTTAGGTGTCGCCGGGCACGAAGGATCCACCGTCATCGTCGGCCTCAACGGTCTGCGCCTGCTCCGGGCTGCCGCCTGGCGCAACGCCAGCCACCCACGTTAGGACCGAGCACTGGATGGCCGGCCGCGCGCAGCACCATCCTCACCACACCACCGGCGAGGGCCAACTCATCGCCTTCATCCACACCGCCGACGACTGAAAAGCCGCGATCACCAACCCTTACCGGAAGATCCTGCGCGGTTGCTACTCACACCCCTGTCACACTGAACAGCGTGCACCGTGTGTGGGTGATGGCTTTCCTGCCGTTGGTCGCCGCCGCCTGCGCGGGTACCGGGCAGAACGCAGGCGATCATGGGGCTATCGGGCCGGTGGTGAGCAAGAGCGAGGTGGCCCTTGGCGCCAGCGCACAGCTGGGCGCGCAGGCTCAGGAGAATGCACCGACCGTGGTATGTCCCACCGACCTCCCGCTGCAGGTAGGAGCTACCGAGCAGTGTGCGGTCACCGACTTCCTCCGCGAGCAACGCCATGCGGCGACGGTGCGCATCGACCGGATCCAGGGGAGCACTCCCCATTTCAGCGTTGACCTCGGAGCGGCCCCGCTGCCCCCTCCCGATCCCTAGCCCACGCGGGTAGCGTCGGTTTCTCCGGTGGGACGGAGGTGGGCACGATGCTGAAGAAGATCTTGGAGTTCTTGACGCTGCGGTGGCTCTGGGACCGTCGCTGAGGCGGTGGTCGCAACCGGACCATTTCCCTTTGACGCGGACGCCCGCTGCCCTCTCATCGTGACGTGCAGCGGGGTCGTCTGCGTTTCCCGCCGAGGCTGGGTGGTGGTTGTTTGGGGCGCTGTTTCTGTCCTGGGTCAGGCGGCGTCGAGAGCTTCGCCGAGGGCTTGCAGGGTGCGGTGGTGGCGGTCATCGGAGAGCAGGTGCCCGACGCCGGTGAGGACGGCGATGGGCCACTCGATGAGCCCGAACACCGCACCCGCGCTGAGTCCGGCGTAGAAGGCGAGCTTGTTCAGCGGGGGCAGGCTGACATCGACCTCGGTGTCCCCGAGGTGGAAGCGCAGGTGCGACGTGTTGGCATCGACTGCCTGCCTGGTGGCCTGCTGATTACTGCCGCGGGTCTTGGCCGACTTCGTGGTGCTGGTGGTGGCGGCGGTCATGCGAGCTCCTTGGTCGTCGGGTCGGTGAGCGACAGCGGTGACGCGTCGGGGGTTGGCAGCAGGCGGGGGGCGACCGCGGCGAGCATCGTGGCGCCGGTGGAGCTGGCGAGCACGGTGGTCCAGGCCAGGGGGCCCAGGGGGGTGCAGCCGAAGAACTGGCTGATCCCGGGGGTTTGGATGATGGCAGCCAAGGCGGCGGCGGAGCCGAGTCCGGTGGCCAGCACCAGGGGGTTGCGGGCACCGATGAGGAGGGTCTGTCCGAGTTGGGTGCCCACGAGTGCGGCGAGGGCGATGGTGCTGGCGCGTTTGCGCCGTCCGGTGAACCGCCCGATTTGGTAGGCGGTGAGTGCGCCGGCTCCGGTGGTGGTGCCGCGGATGGCGATGTCCCGCAGCAGCGGTGCCCCGAGTGAGGGGACCTGTGCGGTGAGGAGGTTCCGGCGTTCGGCGGGGTCGGTGGGGGTGGCGGCCAGGGCGATGGCCATCGAGGGCGCCAGGTCGGTGAGCATGTTCACGAGCAGGAACTGGCGGGTCCCGATCGGGGCGCGCCCGGCCAGGGCGGTCCCGGCGAGGGTGAACCCGACCTCTCCGGCGTTGCCGCCGAGCAGGATCGCCACCGCGTCGCGGACCCGTCCCCACATGGCCCTGCCTTCCACCAGGGCATCGAGGAGGAGGCTGACATCGGGGGTGGTCAGGACCAGGTCGGCGGCGGTGCGGGCGGAGACGGAGCCATGCGCGGCCATCCCGATGCCCACGTCGGCCAGGCGGATGGCGGCGGCGTCGTTCGCGCCGTCCCCGGTCATCGCCACCACCCGGCCCGCGCGTTGCAAGGCTCCGATGATCCGCAGCTTCTGCTCCGGGGAGACCCGGGCGAACACACTGGCGTGGGTGACCAGGGCGGTGCGGGCCTGCTCGTCCAGGCCGGCCAACTCGGGTCCGGTCACGACCCGGTCGGCGGGGATTCCCAACCCGTGGGCGATAGCTTTGGCGGTGACGGGGTGATCGCCGGTGATCATGACGGTGCCCAACCCGGCGGTGTGCAACGCGGTAATGGTGGGTGCCGCTTCGGGGCGGGGGATGTCAGCGAGGGCGATAAACCCGAGCAACGTGAGGTCCTCAGTGAACTCCTCCGGGTCCGGGCTGGGTGTATCGGGGCTGTTCTCGGGCAGGACCTCGCTGAGGTTGCGCCGGGCCACCGCCAGCACCCGTAGTCCTTGTCCGGCCAGGGCGTGCACCATGGTGGTGGCCCGCTTGCGGGCGGCGGCGTCCACCACCCGTTTGCCGGTGTCGTCGCGTTCGTGGGTGCAGCGCGGCAACAGGATCTCGGGGGCACCTTTCACGACCAGGCGCAGCGAGTCGCTGGTGCGGCCCACGGCCGCGGAGAATCCACGGTCGGACTGAAATGGCAGCTCGGTCAGCTCGGTCCAGTCCTGCTCCATGTCGGCGCTGATGGGGTGCGCGGCGTCCAGGATGGCCTGGTCGGTGGCGTGCGCGGCGGGGTGGCCGGTCATCGGTTGTGGGCAGGCCCGGACGGCGTCGAGCAATACTCGTCGCGCTTCGGGGGCATCGGTGGCCCACTGCTCATCCAGTCCGGCCAGGCGCACCAGTCGCAGTCGTCCTTCGGTGAGGGTGCCAGTCTTGTCGAAGCAGACGGTGTCGACCCGACCCAGGGCTTCCACGGTGCGTGCGGAGCGGACCAGCACACCCCGGGCGGACAACCGCCGGGCGGCACCCAGCTGGGCGACGGTCGCGACCAGGGGCAGCCCTTCGGGGACGGCGGCGACCGCAACACTGACCCCGGAGGCGATGGCTTGGGGCAGGGGTTGGCGACGCAGCAGGGCCAGCCCGGTCACGGCGGCCCCCCCGAGCAGGGTGATGGGCAGTCCGCGGCGGGTGAGTTCCTCCAGGCGGGCTTGCATCCCGGCCGGGGCGGCGGCGTGCCCGGCCAGGGCCAGGGCACGCCCGGCCTCGGTCGCCGACCCCACGGCCACGACGATGGCGCGGGCGGTGCCGGCAACGACGGTGGTGCCCTCGTAGAGCATGCAGGCCCGGTCGGGCAGCTCGGCCCCGGGCGTGGCCTGGGTTTGCTTGTCCACCGCCCCGGACTCGCCGGTCAACGACGCCTCGTCGACCTCCAACCCGTGCTCGCTGAGCAGCCGGGCATCGGCGGGCACCACATCACCTGCTCGTACCTCGATCAGCTGCCCCGGACGCAGGGAGCGGGCCGGCACCTCACGCACCCCCGCGCTCAGCGAGGGTCGCCCGTCGGCAAGGGGAGTGTCCTCGACGAGGTGGGCGGGTAGCTGCTGGTCGAGCAGCAACGCCCGCAGGGCTTGGTCGGCTCGCAGCCGTTGCGCCCCGCTGATCACCGCGTTCGCGGCGAGTACCCCGCCGACGAGCAGGGCGTCGATCGGGGCGCCGATGACCGCTGAGGCCGCTGCCCCGGTGGCCAGGACCGGGGTCAGCGGGTCGGCGAGCTCAGCACCGATGTTGCGCACCACCGCCGCGAGCGGGGACAGCACCGCCACCGGCCCTGCCCACAGCCCGGCCCGGGTGCCGGGATCGGTCGCGGTGGTGGATGCGGGGGCGGGCAGGCGGGTGCGGACCTCGTCGGGTTCCAGGGCGTGCCACGGAGTGTGCAGCACCGCCTCCGGCGGGGGCGTCCGGTGGACCTGGTGGGCCACCAGGGTGCCGGCGAGCAGCGAGACACCGGCGGCGGTGGTGACCGGCAGCACAGCGCGGGCGGTGCGGGCGGGGCCGCCGACCGCAGTCAGCAACCCACCCAAAAAGGTGGCGGCCATCGCGGAGGTCACCCCGCGGGCACTGACGGTGCGGGCGGCGGGCACCGCGGTGAGTAGCCGGGGCACCTCGAGCAGTCCTGGTCCGCAGAGGATGTCCGCGGCCCACGGCACCCGACCGGCCGGCGGTATGACCCCGATTCCGACATCGGCCACCGCGAGTGCTGCCTCGTCCGCGGCGACCACGGCGACGACCTGCCCGTCGGTCTGCAGCCGGTGGATCTGCCCGGCCACCGCGCTGCCGTCGGCGAGCACCTCATCGGCGCGCCCGGCAAGCTCCGGCGCGCCGGGGTCGTGGGTCAACACCAGGCGCAACCCGGCGGACTGGGCCGCGGTGAGCACGGCGTCGGCGTAGGGGTCGAGCTCGGTGCCCACCACGACGTCCCCGACCGGGGTCCCGTCCTCCACCAGCACCCGCAGCGACAGACCAGCAGGGCCTTGGGTGGGTTTGCGCAGGGTGAGCCGGTGGCGGTGTCGTCCCCGCGGCGGGGGCAGCGGTAGGTTCGGGCCACCCTGCAGCAGTCGTTGCGCGGCGCTCCACACGTGCCCGGTGCTCCAGTGTCCGGCCCGGGCGGTGGCCGACAGCACCACCGGCCGGGGGCCGTGCAGGATCCGGGTGTCCACCACCACCGTGTCCACCCGATCCAACCGGCGCAACGCCGCCGGATCCAACACCAGCACACCGCGCCGAGCCAACCCGAAACCGAGGGTGTCGGCGAAGGCCTCCCGGGCGGCGCGGGCAGCTTTCGGGGCCCCGACCAGCAGCACCCGCCCAGCCAGATCGACACTGCCCGTCGCTGCGAACAAGGAGCCGGCGGCGATCAGCGAGCCAGCAGCGGCCCGGTCGGCGTAGCGCTCGATGGGCCCGGGCGGCAGCGGCACCGGGCGGGCAGCACCCTGCCACCCGCCGCTGCGCACCGGCCGATCCACCGCGCACAGTTCGCCTTCCCGGGTGGTGAACGTGTCGCGGCGGGCGCGTGCAGCCAGCAACGCCTGCGCCCGCTGAGCGGTGTCGACCACCAGCGACGCCGTGCCCTGGGTCAGGCCCTGCACCGCCGCGTTCGACACCGCCACCGCCAGATCGGTGGCCTCCGACCCGATCCGGTCCTCCAACACCCGCCGCAGCCGGGGCTGGTTGTCCACCAACACCACCGCCGCTGTCGCGCTGCCGGGCAGTGCGGGCAACCGGGTCGCCCACCCGGCCACCGCCGCAGAGAGCCCCACCACATCGGCGGCCAACGCCCACGCCTGCATTGTTACCGGCTGAGCATCACCGGGAAAGCTTGGCTGCTCGGGGCCGTAACCCGGTGCGGTGACCCCGGCGGCACGCTCCGCCGCCGCCACCGCCCCCACCAAATCCGGTATTCCCAGTTGCTCGGCGGCAAAGCGCACCACCACCCGGCGCGTCACCCCATCCACCCGCGCCCAGGACACCCCGTCCAGCGCGGTCAACGCGTCCTGCACCCCGGCCACCACCGATTGGTGGGCGGCACCATCGAGGCTCCACACCTCGATCTGGGCCCGACCCCCCTGCGACCACACCCGCCGGGTCGGCTCACCGCCCACCACCGCTGTGGCCGAACGCGCCACGGCCACGGGAACTCCCACCGCCAACTCCACCGCACCCCGGGCGACCCGCGACGTACCGGCCACGACGGCCTGAGTCGCCCCCAGCGAGGTGCGCACCGAGGACCCCACCAGGGCCGGACCCAGCCCAGCGACCGCACCCACCGCACCGAACAAACCCACCTAAAACCGCCGGAGCATCAACATCAGCGTCAGCATCAGCGTCACGACGCACCGCCGGTGTGCTGCTCAACGGGAGAAGGAACCACCAAATCCGAGGCTGCCCGGGCGGGCGAGTCGGCGGCGTTGTCGGTGGAGGTGGCGCGATCGGTGAGGTAGGTACCGGCCACCACCAGCAACGCCACCGGCCACTCCACGACCTCCAACGCCCCCAAAGCGACGGCGGCACCATAAAGCGCCCACCGTGACCGCGGTATCGGCACGTGCAGGCTGTCGGCTGCCTGCCTGATCGAGGCCTGCGGTGTCCACGCCGCCGCCGCCACCGAGGCCGAACGCGGGGGGCGCGTGAACGACGCGGTCATGAACGGCAACCGAATCGTCGTCCGACCCGCATTCACAGGGTCGGACGCTGCGGCCTTACCCGCCGCATCGCTCTGGGTGGCCCTCGGGGATGGGCGCTTACTGTCGGCGGAGCTGCTCACCATGACCTACCTCGAAGTATGCGACCCGCACGGGATCGTTCACCGTATAACAGCTGCCCACCGGCCTGCCGACAAGCGCCGCATCACCCGACGCTGTTGGTGTCGTTGCCGCGGATGGTGCCGTCGCGCTTGTGGGTGACGGTCTGTCCGCCCGTGGTACCGGTAATCTGCTGGGCCCGGGAGATGGCCTCGGCCTGGGTGTCCGTGTGGTCGCTGGCACGCCCGGCGTGGGGTGCGGTGACGTCCCAGCCGCCCTCAGGATTAGGCACCACATGCCGGTCGCCGGCGCTGCCCGCCAAGGCAGCACTGGTCTTGCGGGGAGCACTGGTCTTGCGGGGAGCACTGGTCTTGCGGGGGGTGGGATGAACGCCGGCCCGGTTCGCCACCGGGGGTGTCCGTGCGTCTGCCCGCCCGGAGGAGGGGACCGCGTCGTGATTGTCGGTTGCGGTGGTGCTGGTTGCGGTGGCCGGGGTGTGCCGTAGTTGGCGAAGGACAAGTGCGGTGCCACTGGCGAAGACCAGGACGGGCCAATCGACAAGTCCCGCGGCCCCGACGGTGGCCACGACCAGCGCCGCGGCCGGTGTGGAACGAGGTCCGCCCCCGAGGGCTTGACTGGCCCCACGGGCGGCACCATCAACCGCTCCGGCAGCAGCACCGTAGGCGGCACCGGTGACAGCTGCCGCGGCACCGGTCACCGCGACCGCGGCGTCTCTACCGGCCCGACGCGTAATGCTCAGTAAACCCATGAGGCTCTCCAGGTTGAGGGAGGTGCGGGTGACCGCGACCGGACGGTGATCAATATTCATATCACCGTACTCAGCAGTGTCCGACCTGCTCAACGACGCCAACCCCCAACGGACGGCCTGCAGGTTGGTGGCGCAGGCTGAGTGGACGTCTCCTCGTCCGACCACGACAGATTCGGGCTCCTTATGACGCCTTTCTCACCCGACACGCCACCACGCACACCCACACGGATGAGTGCCAGGGTCGCGCCGTGTCGGACAATCCTGAGCGAACTGAGGTTCCCCCGAAACCGTCGAGACATCGACTATCAGGAGTAGTCATGCCGGAGAAGCGAAAGAAGTTCGATCAGGAGTTCCGCGCCGGTGCGGTGCGGATGCCGGTTCTCGGTGTATGACCGTCAGGTCGAGCGAAACCGACTTCGATCGTGAGTGTGCCAGTTCCTCGGCGGGGGTCAGGATCGCGGCGAGCAGGGTGCGTTCTTCCTCGACGAGCGCGCAGTAGTGCTCCACGTCGGCCGGATGGCGGGTGCCGAGGGTTTCCCGGCGCCAGCGTCGCCTCTGCTCGGTGAACAGGGCCTCGAGGTCCTCGAGGTCCTCGAGGTCGTCGCGGGTGCGGGTGAAGGTGGCGAGCGCGCCGTGCAGGATTGCTTCATCTATTCCGTGGGGCGGGGCGTGGCGCAGGGTGTCGAGGTGTTCGGGGGCCCGGCGGTCACCCTCGGCGGGGTGGGCGGTGCGCATCGGCAGGACACTGATCGGTTGCCGCGTCGGCGCGTCCTCGCTCACCGGGCCCATCTTCCCCGCCAGCGTCCGCCCCGTCGAACCCCTTCACGCGGGATCGGAGGGTGGCCGTGTGCGTCTGCGCCCCGTGCCGAGTCCCGCACACCGAGCAAGCCGGTGAGGACACCCTCGCCGGCCGCCGTGACCTGGCGCGCCGTTGCTACTGCCCAGCACAAGCAGCGACAGGTCGTGGTTACTGAGGGGAGGTGCGAGACACCTGAGCCCGACACCCGCCCTCACGGTGTCCGGGTGGCGCGGCAGACTACGACCACCACGAAAGATCTGTGAGGGGACCGGCAGTGACTACTGATGACGACAGCACGGCAGCGATGGTGACCGACCTCGCCGCAGCTACCGAACTTATCCATGCAGTGGCCCGCGAGGTCCGCGCTACAGCACCCGACCTCGAGGCAGCCGACCTCTACACACTGGGAAGCACTCTCGACGAGCTGACCAGCACCCTCGCTCGCATCACCGACCAATGCGCCGCCCAGACCGGGAACTACCCAGACGGGCGCATCCTGCGCGACGACACCGACACCCACGATCCCGCCGCACGGTGCGCCGAAGCCGCTGACCACTTGCACCAGGTGAGCCGGCACCTGCACGACGCGAACCAGGCGGCGCGCCAGTTCCACTCCGTCATTGGCCATATCGGAGTGGAGGTGCAGTGGTGAGCGCCGACCGCACCGCCGCTACGGCGTGGCACCGTTCGCGAGGCCTTCGGTCGCGGGGCGGCGTGTGAGCACAACGAGCTGGCTGGTCCCTGTGCTGGCCTTCCTCGGCGGTGGACTCGGCGGCAGTTTGTCCTTCCTCGCCGCCCGCGCCGGCAACAACCAGCGGGAGATGCAGGGTCGCCGCGAGGAGTGGGGTCGCCGATTTACCGCCGCGCTCACTGCGGTGGGTGACCCTGACCCGCGCCGGCGCCAGCTGGGGCGTGCACTGCTTGTTCGACTAGCGCAGAGCGCCCTGGCCAGTGCCGAGGAGCGTCAACTGGCCGATCGTCTGCTCTACGAAGACGTGCGCTACGACCCCCATCGCGGCGGACTGCCCGCCAATGACGACGACCCGGAACTGGACGCCATCGCCTTCATCGAGGACGATGAAGCCGACGACCATGCGACCGAGAGCGAAGGAGGTCGACCGTGACGACAAAGACTGTAAAACCCATCCACGTCACCCGTGACCAGGTGTCCGCCGCGCGCGCCCTCATCGAACTCCGCGGGGGCATCGAGAACGTCGACGCTCTCACCGCGAAGATCGCCACCGCCACCCCGCGGTCCTCGCTCACCCAGGAGTTCGCCGAGAGTGTCCGCACAGCCCGGCAGTAGCAGTGCCAGATCGATCCCTCGCGGGCGCCCCAACGGAGGGGCAATACTTCACAGCGTGAACACAGACACTCAGAGCCCCCCACTGCTGTATGACCCTCAGGCACCGATGACCGTGCCGTACAGCGATGTCATTGCTGCCCGCAACGCTGTCGCGCACCTCGTGAGTGCCCTGACCGATGCCAGCGAGCCGCCGAGCGACTACCGCAAGTGGCGCACCCAAAGCGCGGTGGCCGTCGCGGTGGCACCCGAGGGCAACGAGGAGTTCGAGTCCTTCGACGCCGCGGTGGAGTGGCTGCGCGACCTTCAACACCGGATGACGAGCTACCTGCCATACCCTGTCCCGGGTGAATACACCATCGGCGAGAACGGTCGCATGTTCGTCACCGACCGTGCGGCCCGCGCCTGATCCGACTGACTTCGCGCAGCTGTTGGGCTTCACTGGCGGACCCCAGAGCTGGTGGGGGACCCAGGGTTACGCACGTCGGGGGTGGTCGTCGACGATCACAGCGACGTCCTCGCCAACAGCGGCCATGCGTACGGGCGTGACTGGGGTCTTCCGCGTCGTTGGGCGATCGCCCTCGATGACGGGTCCCTCGTCTTCCGCAACGACGACGAACTCGACCTCGACTGAGGACAGGACGGACACGCGCTAGGGACGATGCAGCTCGTTCCGTTGTTCCTGTTCCGCGCGGCCGACCTCGTCCATCAGGTCGTTACGGGGACGTCTCGATCCTCTTGCGGGTCAACGATCACCCGAGCGGTCTTCCAGTGGCCCGGCCCGTAGGCGATCGTCCAATCTCGGGTTCCGCCTTGCTCGTCGATGAACAAGGTGCCCCCTTCAACCACCCAGTTCCTGCCGCAGTTCCACGGACACGAGTCGTAGTGGGCTGTCCGGGCGGGGTACACCGGGCCTTGCACGGGGCTGCTTGGTTGCATCATTTGCTCACGGTGGGCGCACGGCGGTCGTGGCACGGTCTTCTGATGGTTGAGGACCGTGGTCGGTGGGGGATGGCCCGGTGAGCCTCACGGGGTTCACCTCACCACTGTGGTTCATTTTGTTGTTCGCTGTGTTGGCGCTGCTGGCGGGCTATCTGATCGTGCTGGGGTGGCGTCGGCGCTATGTGATGCGATTTGCCAACCTGGCGTTGCTGGAGCGGGTGACACCGAAGCGGCAGGGGTGGGCCAGGCATGTTCCGACGGGGCTGTTTCTGGTTGCCTTGGCGGGGTTGACGGTGGCGTTGGCCGGCCCGACCGCGGAGCACAAGGTTGCCCGCAACCGGGCGACGGTGATGTTGGCGATCGACGTGTCGCTCTCGATGGATTCCACCGATGTGGCCCCGACCCGGTTGCAGGCCGCCCAGGCGGCGGGCAAGGCGTTCATCGACGGGCTCACCCCGGGGGTGAACCTGGGTGTCGTCGCCTTCGCCGGTACCGCCACCGTGCTGGTGTCACCCACCGTTGATCGGGCCGCCCCGAAAGCGGCGATCGATCACCTGAAGTTGGCGGAGCGGACCGCGACGGGGGAGGCGATCTTCACCTGTTTGCAGGCCATCGACACCGTCGCTGCGGTGCTGCCCGGCGGTGCTGCCCCGCCGCCGGCGCGGATCGTGTTGTTATCCGACGGGGCGCAGACGGTGCCCGAGTTCACCGACGACCCCCGTGGTTCCTTCACGGCGGCGGCGGAGGCGAAGAAGAAAAATGTTCCGGTGTCCACGATTTCCTTCGGCACCCGCTATGGCACCGTGAACATCGACGGGACCCGGGCGCCGGTGCCCGTCGATGAGCCCTCGATGCGCCAGATCGCCGCAATCGCCGGCGGCGAGTTCTACACCGCCTCCAGCGTGTCGGATCTGACGACGATCTACAGCACGCTCGCCGAGCAGATCGGCTATCAGACGGTGACCGGCGACGCCAGCCGAGGGTGGTTGATCCTGGGTACCCTCCTCGCCCTGGTCTCCGCCGGCTCGGCGCTCACCCTCACTCAGCGACTGCCCTGACAACGATGCCTTCTGGGCACGCAAGGACGGTCGCAACATCGCATCCAAGTTTGCAGTTCGGCCTCGCCTGAGGACGGAGCTACGCCATGCGTGCACGGCAGGGCGGCGGCGGGCTCAAGACCGAGGTGTTCGGTCTCCCTACGGGCCGGGCAGCTATTCCTTCGTCGAACGTGCCGGCACGTCGCATCGAGCAGGCAAGGTCCCCGGCGGTCGCTGCGCGAAGGAATGCCGGCAGTCCGATCTACGTCTGCTTTGCCGATGCGGGTGTCGGTGCGGGTGTCCCGCTCGGCCGCTTGGCCGCGGGGCAGCGAGCCTGCAGAGCAGGCTCATGGTCATCGACGGGAAGAGCTGGGTGACAAATGCATACCCGAGCAGCAGCAGGTTAACGATCGCCTGGCCGCCTTGGAACGTCAGGTAGAGCGCCACCAACGTCACCACCGGGACCATGATCCTGGCGACGAGGCCGACCTGTCGGTTCGTCGTCCTGGGCGGGCGGCCCGGTGCGGGCGGTCACCTCAGCTGGTGCGGCGCTGCTGACGCTCGGTGGCGGCGAGCTGGGCAAGCTCGTCAGCGGTCTGCCGGACGGTGCGGGTGCCCTCGCCCTTCGCGGCGGCGTCGGCGAGCGTGGCCTCGGGTGCGGCGGCGGCCTGGGTGTGCTCGTCGCTGACTCGGGCCTGCGCGGCGTGGCTGGCCTGCTCCGCGGCCTGCACCCGGGCGGCCGCGGCACGGTCGGCCTTGTCCTTGTCGGTCTTCGCCGCCGGTTACGCGACCTCCTGCTTCCACAACGCCCTGCGCCTCGTCGCGTCGCGTCGCGGGTGCGCCTCGGCGATGACACCAGCATCGACGCCGGGGTCGGCCGCGGTCTATCCGGCCGTGGCGTGGAAGACCAGCACCCACAGGCCGGTGATGGCCAGGCCGAGCAGGGTGATCGAGGCGAGCCGGATCAGGAAGGTCTCGACGATCGGATGTTGTTGGGGTGCGACGTGGTTGCGCAAGGTGGTGACCCGGGCGGCGAAGGTGGGCGGGTGCCACCAGCGCAGCGTCCGGTTGCCGCGGAGGTGACGTTCGGCGAGTCGGCGTTGCACGGCCTCGATCGTTGCTTTCGCGGGGCGGCGACCGAACAGGAACGCTGCTGCGTACCCGCGCAGCTTCTGGTCCCAGTCGCCGGCGGCGGTGTCGATGAGTCGGTCACGCACGGGGGTCAGGCTGGTAATGCGGGACGAGGCCCGCAGGTGGGCGAAGTAGTCCACGGCGTGCGCTTGCAGCAGGTCGGTGCCGGCGCGGGCAAGCAGGTATCCGGGCACGGCGTAGGCGATGACCAAGGGCACGGTGGCAGCGATCTGCGCCGCCCGCGGGCGACCGGTCTTGAGGTTGGGGATGCCGACGCGCCGCTCGGCGCGGTCCAGCGCGGTCATCGGTCGTCGCCGCCGGAACGCGTTCCACACCGCGGCCTGCGCGAACAACCCACCGAGCAGACCCTCCACGTTGTTGCGGATGTCGTGGCGCAGACCACCCGACGGGACCAATGTGTGCCAGCCGTGGGTCACCGTGGGGTTCGTTTCCAACAACAGGTAGTACAGCGCCACGATGACCAGCTGACCGAAGTACGCCAGCACCACCGCTACCACCAGCAGGTGCGTCTTCTGTGCGAGGAACCGCAGCAGGTGCGGCCACGGCCCGACCAAAGGCGCTGGACGCCGCGGTGGCTGTGACGGCGGGTCACCGTCGACGATGAGCCCAGGCGGCGCGGTCACGGTCGAACCGGCCCCGGCCACAGGGTCAACCGACCTCCCACGTTGCCCCGACGGTGACAGGTCGCTATGCGCACACCACCATCATGCCGACGCACACCAATCGCGTCGCGAGCGCGCGCCCGGACTCCCGCGATCCCAGCCCGCCCGCGGCGCTACGACCACCGATCCCAACGCCACGCGTCACCACCGCTGTGGCCGTCTCCTGCATCGGCTAATGGGTCACAAGGGCGCGGAGCTGCTTGGGGGTCAGTCGCTGTCGCGGTGAGGCCGAGTTCCCCGTGAACGCAACACCTTCGCATCTGCGCCGCTGTGCTATTTGAGGAGGTTGACGGCACGGGCGACGACGAGGGCGACGGTGACCAGGGAGATCGCGGACTGCAGCAGCATGATCATCTTCGCCCACCGGGTCAACGGCATGGTGTCGGTGGGGCTGAACGCCGTTGCGTTGGTGAACGACACGTACAGATAGTCGGCGAAGCCAGGTTCCCACTGGGGGTCGGCGATGTGCGGGGTCGCCATCTGGGGGAACAGGAAATCGGGGTCGGTCCGGACGGCGAGGGCGCGGGCGGCGGGTCCACCCCGGTCCAGCTCCCAGTACCACAGGGCGAACACCAGGATGTTGGTCAGATAGATGGCGGCCCCGGTCGAGAGCAGTGGTCCGGCGGCTTCGCCTTCAGTGCCGTTGACCAGGCCGATCACCAGCCGGGCGGCGGAATAGGCGTTGGCCAAGCTCGCGACCGCGAGCAGCGCCAGACCCAGCGACCGCAACGGCCGGGAGGCCCGGTCGATGCGCCGCGGGTTCACCGCAACCAGCACCACCAGCAGTGCGGCTTCGATGGCAGGAAGCAGAAAGCGGGAGGACAGGTTCAACCGGTCCGGCAACGCCACCTGCAGCCCGATCGCGGCGACCATCGCCACTGACACCGGCCAGCGGGCTTCCCCGGTGGTGACCCGCCGCCAGGCCGGGACCAGCGGCTCTCCAGGGGTGGCTGTCAACCGGTGCTGTGGGTCGAGCAAGCGCTCCAGCTTGAGTAAATGCTCCCGCATCTCAGCTAACGCTCGGGGGTGAACCCTGTCAGCAGAGTCCACCCCCGGGTGCGGACCAGATGCCATGGGCGGACTTGCAGCGGGATCCATCCGCTCAGTCTCCTGCCGCGGGGCAGCAACCGGGATGCGGGGGCTTCGTGTCGCGCAGGTGGGTGGAGACGTCGCGAAGCAGCCGCGAGCGCGGAGGCGACGACAACGGTGATACAGGCTACCGGTCGTGAGGATCACAGCGCCGGTGGCGGCGACTCCGGTGGCTGCGACCGCGTCGACGGCGGTATCGAGCGAGACGGTACGCATGTTCACAATATCCTGGAGGGGCAGGATATCGGCGAGCGAGGTGGTGAGCGCGGTGTGGGCGGTGTTGTTTCGGGTGAAGTGGTGGTGGATGACGTGGCCCGGCCGGGTCTGGCGTCGTGGGGATGGGACAGCTTTCCTCGGTGCGTGGTGTCGCCGGGGAGTTCGCCGGGGTTGGTGACCGCGCCGCACAAGTGGCGCCGCGTCGGGGGGGGTCGGTGGACGAGTTGGTGGAGTGGGAATGCCCACGGTGTGGGGCGGTGGCGGTCGGCGAGCTGGCCGGCGGGACAGGTTCATCGGGCGGTGGTTGATCGCGTCTCCCCACCGTGCTGGTGCGGGGTCAGGCGCGGTCGTGGTGGTGGGTCTCAGGTGGGGGTAGTAGCTCGTAGCGGGGGTTGTACATCACGGTGGTCTCGCCTCGTTGGCGTGCTTGGCCGCGCAGGCGCAGCCGGGTGCCGGGGATGATCCCTGGAATGCCGTTCCGGTTTTGGAACAGGGCGGTCAGCGCCCCGGTGTCGTCGTCGATTTCGCAGGTGAACACAGGGGCGTTGTGCAGGGTGGCGACCTGCACGGTGCGGACGCGGCCTGCAATGTCGGCGGTGGCACCGGCGGTGAGGTCGCCGATCCGGTCGACCGCCGGCGGCGCGTCGGGGGCGTCGTCGGGTCGGGGTTGCGGCGTTGAGGGCTGCGGGCGGGTGTTGGTGGGAACGGTTGCCGTGGGGGTGCTGCCCGGTCGGTGGTGGGCGGTGGTGGTGAGTCGGGTGGCGGTGTCGAAGGGGACGATGGTGGCCACGGCGTGGGGCAGGGTGGAGACGAGTTTGGCGATGCGGTCGGCGGTGTGGTCGTGCAGCAGCCGCCCGAGCAGGGCGGAGTAGCCCCGCCGGGGCAGCAGCACACTGACTTCGGTGGCCGGGGCACTGGCCCGGCTGATCAGCTCCAGGGCGGCGCGGCCGAGGCGGCGGTCGGGGCAGTCCACGAGTTCCAGGGGCACTGTTTGGTTGCTGGTCTCCCATTGTTGGCGTATTCGGGTGGCGCGGGCACTGTCCAGGACGATGTGCACGGCCCGCAGGGTGGTCGGGCGCAGGCTGCGTCCGTAGCGCAGGGCGGCGATGGTGGCCAGATCGAGGGTGTCGATGAACACCAGCACGGTGTGGTGGGCATACACCGCGGTGGTGGTGGCGGGTTCGTCGGCGTCGAGGTCGGCCAGGGCGGTGGCTTCTTGGCGGTATTCGGTGTTCAGCCGGATCAGGGCGAACACGAGGATGGGGAACAGGATTACCACCGCCCACGCGCCTTCGGTGAACTTGACGATCGCGAAGATCCCCACCACGACCAGGGAGGTGAGACCGGCGGCGAGGTTGATGGCGACGTTGGCCCGCCACGGCCCTTCGCGCAGGCGTTGGTGGTGTCGGGCCATGCCGAGGCCGGCCATGGTGAATCCGGTGAATACCCCGATCGCGTAGAACGGGACGAGGGCGTTGACCTGTGCCCGCGTCACGATCAGCAGTCCGACGGCGATGATGGTGAGCACGATGATGGCGTTGGAGAACACCAGGCGGTGTCCCCGGCGGCGGAGTTGGCGGGGCAGGAACGCGTCCTCGGCGACGAAACTCGCGAGGAAGGGGAACCCGTTGAAGCTGGTGTTCGCCCCGGTGTAGAGGACCAGGGCGGTCGCGGTTTGCACCACGATGTAGAGCACATGTCCCAAAGCCCCGTCCCCGAAGACGAGTTGGGCTTCTTGGCTGATCACCGAGGGGTAGCCGGCGGTGTAGGGCACGGCGTGGGTCAGGAACGCCAACAACGACACCCCCGCCACCAGAAACCCCAGCGTGCACGCCATGACCACCAACGCCCGCCGGGCGTTGGGGCCTTCGGGTTTTTGGAAGGCCCCGACCCCGTTGCTGATGGCTTCCAGCCCGGTCAGTGAGCTGCCCCCGTTGGCGAAGGCCCGTAACAACACCAACACGGTGGCGCCCATGACCAACCCCGAACTGTGCGTGACGGCCACCGCCCCGGCCAGGTGGGTGGGATCGATCTGGGGCAGTGATCCGAGGAGGGCTTTGATGATGCCCACGACGATGACGGTGCCGATAGAGAGGGTGAAGAAGTAGGTGGGAAACGCGAACGCCCGGCCGGCTTCCTTGATGCCCCGCAGGTTGCCGTAGGCCAGCAACAACACCACGGCGATGGTGACTTCCAGGGTGTAGGGGCCCAGGGCGGGGATCGCGGAGGCCACCGCGACAGTGCCCGCGGCGGCTTGGACAGCGACGGTGACCACGTAGTCGATGAGCAACGCGACGGAGGCGATCTGGGCGATCTTCGGGCCGAAGTTTTCTCGGGCCACCACATAGGAGCCGCCGGCCCGGGTGTAGGCCATCACCACCTGGCGGTAGGACAACGTCAGCAACACCAGGATGACCAAGATGATCCCGGTGATCGGCAGCAGCAGGGTGAACGCCCCCAACGCCGCGACCGGCAACAACTCGAGCAGGATCTGCTCGGAGCCGTAGGCGGAGGAGGAAATGCAGTCCGGGGCCAACACCCCCAACGCCACCGTCTTGGACAACCGTTCCTCGTGCAGCTGATCGTTGGTCAACGGCGCCCCCAACAGACGCCGTTTCAGTCGATACCCCACACGCTCCGGCAACACCGGCACCTGCGCAGGCGCGGCGACATCCAGATCGGATCCCAGATCCCGATCGGGGCGCTCAGGGCGCATGGGTGTCTCGTCCTTGCTCTCAGAGCCGCACGCCGGCAGTTGGGGTGGTCGCGCCGAGGGGGTGACCCGCGGAGCCGCCCGACACGCTACCGCCTCACCACGACCGTCACCGGCCTAGTTTTCGAGGAGCGCTGACAACCTGCTGCGCTGGCAGTCTCAGGTACACCCCGAATTGACACTTCCCAGGGCTGGGCGACGTGAAAGCGGCGGCCGAGGACGCCGGAGGAGCATGCGGGTGAGGGATGCACGTTCGGTGTGTGTGCCGTACCTGGCGGTGATTCCCTCCGTTGAGCCATGTGTGAGGACCCGCCCATATCTTGCTCGCGCGATAGTTGCTCTGGTGGTGGTGGGTGTGCTCGTCGGTGCTGTGCTCGGCCTGCGGGCGGCGGTGGCGGCCACCGGTAGGCCCGTGCGGGTGGTGCAGGCTCTGCCGCCGGTCGCGGTGGATGGCAGCCTCAGTACCGACCCGGGCACGATCCCGGTGGGGGTCACCGCACCGCTGAGCGCTCCGCTGCCCCCGGTATCGAACCCTGTCCCCTCAACGGCGCCGAGGGGGTCGGGCCATCGTCTGGACCGGGCCCCTCACCCTCGGGCGCACCGACCCGGAGCCCCGCCTTTGATGCGGTGCCTGGTGCGCGGGGTTCGGTGATCCCTGCCGGCCTCTCGCCGTACTCGGCGTGGGCGGCGGCGTTGTCGAGGGTGATCGACGTCCCGGCCCGCGCGTTGCAGGCCTACGGCAACGCGCAGAACATGGTGGCCCGGGAACAACCGGGGTGTCATCTGTCCTGGACCACATTGGCCGGTATCGCGCACATCGAGAGCAACCACGGCCGCTTCGGGGGGCGCACCTTGGAGCCTGATGGTCGGCCATCGAGTGCGATCATCGGTATCGCCTTGGACGGTCGCCCCGGGGTGCAGGCCATCAAGGACACCGACGGCGGTGTGTTGGACGGGGACCCGGTGTGGGACCACGCGGTGGGCCCGTTCCAGTTCATCCCCTCCACCTGGGCGCGGTGGAAAGCCGATGGCAACGGCGACGGGGTCGCGGATCCGCAGAACATCGACGACGCGGCGGTGGCCGCCGGGCGTTACCTGTGCGCCGGTGGTAAGGATTTGGCGACCGGGGCGGGGTGGTGGCAGGCGATCCTGTCCTACAACAATTCGGTTGCCTACGTGCAGACGTGTTCACCGCCGCCGACGGCTACGCCCGCGCCACCGTGCGCTGAGGACCCGTCGGGGGCCGGGTGTCAGGAGGCCACGGCGGCGTGGATGAGACTGATCAGCACAAGAGCGGCGACGAAGCTGGCGAGCATCCACAGGTACTGGTTGCGGCGCAATTCGATGGCCACGATCCCCACGGCCACCGCAACGAAAATGGCGCCGATCAGGATCGCCGCCGCCCCACCCCCATACGGGATGAGAGAAGCGGCCTCAAGGTGCGGGGCTGCGGTCCCGATCACGCGGGCGTCGATGCGGGCAGCGTCGGTCTACCAGCCGCCGTCTCCGCCACCACCCCAGTTGCCGCCGTCGTCACCACCCCAACCACCTCCACCGCCGTCGTAATCTCGGTCGCCTCCCCCGCCGAGGAGGTCGCCGAGCATTTCCCCGCCGGCGACGGCACCGCCGATCATCATGGCTTTCTTCCAGAACGGGGTGCGGTAATAGCCGCCGGGTACCGGGGTGCCTGCGACGGTGCCCCCGCCGAAGTAGTGCGGTTGCTGGGGGTGGTAGTCGGGGTGGGCGGTGATCTGTTGGTCCCCGATGTTCACCGAGGTGGGGGTGTGCACGG
>JAABUM010002774.1_pt1 | contig 22807 bp, 34 predicted proteins | sample 5559161 | NCBI WGS metagenome assembly JAABUM01 (sample SAMN10711868, study PRJNA513369) | rock metagenome | isolation source: Antarctica rocks | place: Antarctica: Victoria Land, Siegfried Peak nord
GGACACTCTGGCTGTTCCCGGCCGCAGCCGTCAGTCACAAGCAGGTTGTTACTGCTTGCGACCGGCTGTGACTAGGGTCGCCTGCGCGGGCAATCCATTCCCGACCGTTGAAGCTGGTGCAGCAAGGCCTCGGCTGCACCGCCAGGTGAGCGAGCGGTCTGCGTGCAATCTCTAAGAATACTGGCTGCTACTGCGATGGGCGCTGAACACGCGTCAGGTGATTACAATGTGCACTCATACGTCTGGCTGCTCAGTGGACCTGGCGGCGCTGCGCGGCGTCACAAGCCCAGGCAAGTCCCTGTTTCAGAATACTCTCGTGCAGGCTGCAGTCTCTGGTACCCATCTGCCACCAGGGCAGCAGGTGACCGCCGCCCTTCGTGTGAGCATGCTGAAAGTTGGCTAAGTGCTGCACCCTACTCGGGCGTAGAGCCAAAGGCAGGTGCCACCCGAAGGCAAAGTGCCTAGCAGAAGGCAAAGTGACCATCGTCCCGAAAAGGCAGGCACAACTGGTAACAGACAGTCCCGTTCAGTCCTGTGGCGGGTCACCCGCTGACCCCGGAAATTTGGGACTTTCCCAATGTCCCAGAAGTAACAAATCTGGTAGCAATCGTTCCCAAATTGGTCCCAAATCGGCATCTGTGACCATAATAGACCGGTCCCAATTGGTAGCAAATCAGTTCCAGTGGCAGGATCCCAATTCTACCAGATGCACATGCGAGTCACGGTCTCAATTTGGTCTCAGTTGGTCTCAGATCTACCGCGGATTTGATACCATTTGAGACCATTTGTTACCCGAAAAATAGGACCAGATCCAGCGTTGGCATAGTGAATGCAAGCGTGCCCCGCCGTCAGAGAAAATGGCGCAACGCACCACACGACCCATGCAGACTGCCAAGGCGTTCAGTAGGCTGCAGGATGCTGCGACGACGACCCAATCCTCGCGCAGCAGGCACAGGCTCGCTCAGTAACAGAAGCAGGGAGGACTCACTGCATGCTCGAGAGAGAAGCATCGGCGACAGGGACGAGTGCTGTGCTTTTCTACTAGGCACTGGGTGTGTACCATTGTTGTTTCAAGCGTTGGGTGGCGACTACAATAACCTTTCTTTCATGGTGGCAGGACAGTAACAATCCGTGCCCTGTCCTGCCCACGCGAGACCCTTCCAAGGGCTCCACGCGAACCTCATCGTGAGGCTGTGAGGCAACTTATCTGAACAGAGGTCCCGAAGCCTGCACACCAGCCATCAGTCCTCTATCCATGCAGATCATTCACAGCCGACCTAATGCACCTAGCAAGGTGGCTGCGTGACCACCCCCCTTCTAAGATCTGAGCGTCCTCGATCAGACCCCAGGGGCCGCACCATCCTGAGCAGACTGTCAGCACATGCTGCCCGGGAGCGAATGAATATTCAGTGAGCAACCAGAGCCCATATTGGTCGCTTTATACCTTCCACACCTTCGCCATTCATTCACTGCGAGACACAACGCACATGCATGTGTCCTGCGGTTCTGCGTCATGACAGACGCTCACAAATCACTGCGTGACATCACATGCGATCATACAGGACTTATCTTGGCGCACTGGCAAGTGGAGCATGAATGTCGGGCACCGACACCAACAACGGCATTGAGCCGTTTCATAACAGCCTGAAGCTTCGCCTCAACCTGAGCTGCATGCTCCTCGTGGGGCGGCTGGTTGGACTGGCTGATGTCCATCCTGCTGGGTGAGCTCCGCCGAGATATCCTGTTCCAACTCATTTGCGCATGCGCATGTGATGCATACGTGACACTGCTGCTGAGATTCCGCGATGCTTACCGTGTCAGTTTGCGGCAGTACCATCTTCGCTGTGTTTGCGCTAGCGTGTTCTGTCTCAAAGGTGCTGCATTGCTTCCGCAGGTGACGTGCTGGAGTACATGCGCAGTCGCTGCAACGCTGCGGCGAGCGGGTTCCTGTAAGACCGCAAGCTGGAGAAGGCGGCCGGAAGCACGTGATGACTGCATTGCCTGGGTGCACCAGACTCTCAAGGTGACGGAGCCCTTCTGCCATACAATGACCAGCAGAGCAGCCATGCAAACACCCCCGTCCCGCTGCCAGCTGGGCTTGCGATCTGGTGTCTGGTCTTATCCACCTGCAGACAAATTCACACCAGCACGCCACCTTCATACAGCCCTTTCTCCACGCACCGCCATGCAGTGGCGCAGAAGGCGGCAGCGGGGGCAACTTCAGGCCTTCAGGCCGCAGCAGGATGTGCTCAATTTCACGCACCCGCTCTGAAACATTCCTGTGCAGTCAATTGTATCCCTTCTTTTTCATTGATTCAGTATTCAGGTTCAGCCTGCTTAGTGGCAAATTAGTCGTCAGAACTAGGTACAACTGTGAAGGAACTACTGGACGAAAGGTGTGATTTATATGTCAATTGGAGTAGCAGAAGCAACTACAGGGTGTTTTGCTCGATTGAGTCCACGATTCATGCGCCTGCTCCGCGACAATCCTGCCTGCGAAGGAGTATGCCAACGGCGCCGGCAACATCCCGTTCGGTGACATTTGCAGCGAAGCCGCGCGCGGCGCTGCAGTTGCTGGCATGCGCCGCTCATCACACGCTCATAATGCATAGTGCACTGCCGCATATATGATAGAAGCAGGCACAAAGCATACCAGCTTCCGGTAGCGTGCGAAGTGATGCGCAAATGTGTAAAAAGCTGGTGCGCTGACGGCTTGTGGCGGCAGCGAGCGGCGCCTTCCTCCGAGCACCTTTGCTTTGAGACGAATTTCTCACTTAGCCAGCAACGAAGATTGATCGAGGCTGTGCCGAAGCAGCGACCTGATCAATGTGTAAGAGTGCAGACCCGAGTATTTAGAGACCCATGTGTGCGCTGCATGTCGTTCCGGCAAAGCCTCGCGCAAAACATCCACTAGTCGATAGTCATGTTCCCCATGATTCAAGCCCACATGATGGTGCCGCCAAGTATGACGGTCTCGCTGTGTCCGGCCGCCAGCACCATAGTGTACAGCTTTGGCTCTAAAGCTGACTGTGCTACGTGTCGTCGTCTGCAGGAGATTAAAGTGGACAGTTGGGCTCTCTGGCTCCCAAACTCAGGCATGTGGTCACATCAATCAAAACAAACTCGGTAGATCAATCATCCGCCATCGACGTTCACCAAATCATGTTCAATCAGCTCGGTTCAAGGTGTAGCAGCATGCTTCTGTGGAGCGGCGCTCCACCACACCACCGCCCCCCACCAATCCAAAGCTACAGGAGGTATGCCAACCGGCACTGCTATGGGCTAGGTACTGGAGCACCGGTGCTCCAGTACCTATTGGGTACCCACCCACGGCCGGAGCACCAACAACATAGATGCAGGTACCGATGTTCGTGCAAGGACAAAGGCATCACTAAACCCTCCTCCACTGGGCACAGGGCGGGTTAGCACGCGCTGCGCTGATGCTAACCCCCCGAGACCATGGGGTGTGCGCCGGAAACCGCTGAACTGGCGATCATGACCGGCGCATCGTAGCCGGACCCTGCTGTGGAGACAATTTTGAGCTGATTCAGGACACGTCGTCATATGTCAGCTTGTAGTCTAGGCCGCAGACGTCGCGTGCGATCGCCTTCTCCAGGGACGGCGGGACATTAACATTTTAAGTGGCTTTGATCAGATGCTGGAAGAAATGGTGCCAAATGGAACGAGCCTAAGAGCTGGCTGAAGCTGGCAAGGAAGCAGCACGCACGTGAGTGGATGATATTGTGTTCTATCTAGCAGACGATGAAAATTGGGCCAATGAAAGGCAGTGAAGTGGAAGTGTAGATCAAATTGGTGGTCACGTACAATGACACTGGGCAGCCAGGAACGTTGTATCGCAGAGGGACACGCATTGCTGACAACATGCCGCCAGAGCGCCCTTATCGGTCAGCTTCAGCGACAGCAACGGCCAGGTGGCGCGCCTGGAGTAGCAACGTCGACACTGTTCTTTGTGCTGCTGGGGCTAGAATCGATGCGCGCATTTGCCTGCATGGCGTGATCCAGCAATCAAATATATGACGTCCAATGGCGCCTGCACAAAAAGCCGCGCCAGCAGATATGGCGGTCCCCACAGAGAAGACAATTTGTTGCAAGCAGAAACAGAAACTGCGCAAAAAAGGGGGCCGGTTGATAAACAACAGCTGAAGTCCAAGTGGCGTTTGCGATGTTGTGAATGCTCATGCCTCCCGGCAGGGCGAATGCATGAGTGTATGAGCGGCAGCCTATGCCCCACCAGCCGTGGCACATTACAGACTCTGCAGAAGCGCAGTGCACAGCAGCTGTCGGACAGATGCCTGCAGTACATTATAAATTCAGCGTACTGAAGCACCAAACCGTATGAGAATAGAGCACACGCATACTATACTATGCCAGTGGCCAGCGGCGATTGATGACGCAAAGCACTGCCGGCCACCGGCCCGTCTGCACAAGTAGGCGAAGCTGGACCAGCCCCGTTTCTTCGGCAACACAAGAGCGGCTGCTGCGGAGCATGCTGGTGGCCGCGCTGCATAAATATGCTGTCGGCCGCGAGCAGCAGCGTGATGGACAGAGCGTCTGCCTACCGTAAGCCGCCCACGCCCTCCCACAATAGCGGACGGCAGCAGGATTGCAAGGCAGGTCCTCGGCGGTGGCTGTGTCTTAGCTCTTCCAAGTCATACCCCTAGGACGCCGTTTAGTGTTTGAAAGACTTGATAATTCAGCTGCCGAACACATTTGTTTAAACAGGTGAGTCCACTAGATCGCCATCAAGTGACTTCAGTTTTCATGTGAGAGTTTAGCATCTTCAGTTTTCATTTGAGAGTTTAGCATTCGAGTGGCAGTCTCGCCACTAATTGTCGTGCTCAAAGGGAGGAAATGTCGTCATAAACCGCAGGAAACCAATATAGGAAATGACAAGAAAAGGGAACTGTTCCTTCGAAATTCCTGCCACTATCGACCCTTTTCATTGCGTGTCCGGCTGCTTGTCAACCCACCTGACTGCTGCATATTTCTGTCATTTTCCTGCAGTTTTCCTGCCTGGTTTTTCTGCCACAAGAAGACTCCCGCAGACTCGTACGTGCACCACGAGATTTTATGCCTTCCCGGCAGATTGGCAATCGGCCTCCAGAAGCCCACCCTAGCACTGTCTGCAGCACTGCCACTCCATAGCTCTGCACCGCAAAGCAGCGGCTGTCAGCAGCCGCAGAGATACGAGGAGCTCAGGGCTTGAGCAAGCGTGGCGTGCAAGGTGCAAGTGTGCCGAACTTCTGCCGACTTCATCAGCTGTTGACTTCGAACAGGCTGGCGGGACGCTCTGGCTATTCACGGCCGCAGCGGTCAATTGTGACTGTCACCCGCGAGTGTCACCCGCGCGGGTGAGCTGGTCACAAACGGGATGCCACGGATTATTAACACGTGGGACTGCCCCCCACGCGCTGCACTACTCAGTCGCACACTCGGTGCTGCATGTGACCCGATGGTAACATATGTGCCAGCGTACCCGCGCGGGTCTTGCAGTCAAATGACCTTTATGCCAGATGCGAACACGCAAGCATGCCGGCATCAAGCAATGCAAATCTGTGTGGCAGTTGTTCATTTCGAAGAGACATGAGTAGGCTTCACCGAGTCGCTACCGAGGCAAGAACAGCTATTGAAATGAGCCGACATCGCGCTGGCTGACGATGAGAACGGGCCCGCTGCCAGTGGACTGAGCAGCGAGCAGAGCGCCACACACTTTCACCCGCCTTGCCAGGATTCAGGCTGTTGCTGCTGCTGCGGCGTGGCCAGCCTCCAGCGCGGAGCTACTTGCGCTACAGCAATGGCTGCACTGCTTTATTTCGGCATTTTTCAGCACCTGTATACCGGAACCACCATGTATGGTTTTAGTTCATCAAGCTGCTGTTGTGGGTCGACGAGCTGACGCCGCTTGCCGCCACCAACCTTGAGGCAAATCGATCCGAGTACCAGTGACGCTGGCTCTCAGAGAGGGCCCCATTGGCGTGCAGGCCAGCAAGGCTGCCAGACGTTTGCATACGTGTCAACACCACTATCGCCGACGCTGCTGCTCGCCGCCGACCTTGAGACAAAATTAATCTGGGTTCCAGTGAACACTGGTTCTCAGAGAGGGTCCATGTCGGCGGGTACTGCAGCAGTGCTTCCAGGCGATGACACCTCGTCTCAGGCCGTTTGTGTGTTTGTGTAGTTTCATGCGTATTGCTTTTCACCGCAGGCTTTTGTCGTGGGGGCCGGGTTACGCCGTCCCACGACAGAATCCACTTGGCGGTGATCGATTTGTTCTTTTGACGGCCAGGTGTCAACAGCAGCTTGTACTTGTGTCGACTTGATGGCTATTGAGTCCGCAGCTCCGGCACAGCTCAACCGCACTGCCGCTGCGCTGTCATGGCGGCTGTGGTTCAAAGCGGCTGCAATATTCCAGCGACATCAGGTGTTGTCTGTTCGTACATATGTACATGCATGTATGACCGCTCATCGCAGCTGCCGCCTATTGTGGAGGATGTTGTTGAGGTCGAGCGCTGTCTGACAATGCCACAAAAGGAACAGATGTTTGGGTAGGAGCGACGTGTGGCAGGTGACGAAGCGGACACGGGTTTAACAGTCCGAGAAAACACAAGGCGAAAAAGAAAAGCCACTGGCGCATGATGTTCCATTGATGTGTCAATCGACGTTAGCTAGTTGTCACGAACGTTCACACTCCCCTCTGGCGCCTCACACCCACTTTATCGTGCCGCCGAGGGTGAGCGTCTTGCTCTGCCCCGCCGCGAGCGTCGCGGTATACAGCTTGGGCTCGCTGCCGCGGGTTGGGGTTTGCGCCCGTCACCGCTGAGCTGGCGATCATGACTGGCGCATCGCAGCCGGAGCCCGCCGTGGAGGTGATTGTGAGGGAGCTGGCGTTTCGGGACACGTCATCGTACGTCAGCTTGTAGTCCAGGCCACAGGCGTCGCGCGCGATCCGCTTCTGCGGGGGCAGCAGCGATCGAGGTTGATCTTGTGAAAATTCGCATCAGATTTAATGCGATCGATCAGGTAAGATATATTTGACATCAGGTACCCCTTCGCAAGCGCCAGCCGAGCATCCACCTTGAAGGACAGCAGCCAGAGAAATGCAAGAGTTTGACTGAGAACCTTTAGACTGCATTAAATATGCTAGCCTAGTTGGCTTTGATTGAGCAGTTTGAATGTGATCACAACTGGAAACATCTTGAACGTCAACGCACCTTTGCGCGAGCTCATCGTCCAGATTGAGGGACAGCAGCGGCCAGGTGATGCGGCTCTGATCTAATGAGATTGTAGCGGTTTTGTTCGATTCCACAAGTGCAGCAATGTAATCCATCGACGCACCTTTGCGAGCACGAGCTGGTCATCCAGTTTGAGGGACAGCAGCGGCCAGGTGACGCGGCTGGAATAGCCCGCCACCACCGACGACACCCACTGCTTGATCAGGCTCTGGTTGCTGGGGCCAGAATCGATGCGCGTGTTTGCCTGCATGGCCCAAACCGGCGGTCATATTTCATCTCAATAGAAGGCTGCGGCCAGCTTGATATTCGAATCGCTTGATCAGGCACTGATTGCTGGGACCCGCGCCAAGGCGCGTGCTATTTTGCAGGGCAAAATGAGCAGGTCGGCAATTTGAATACGGGCACAGGCCGGTGTCCACGCACAAGTCCTGTGGATTTGAAGCCGTATTTCCAGCCCCCCTTGTCAATCCTAACGTTCATCTCGCTGTCAACAAGAGGCGGCCGCGATGCAGCGTGCCGTGAACACGAGCCAGAACAACTGCCAAAGAGAAGAATGGCGGCTGATTCCAGCGGCTCGCCTGGTGTAATATGTGCCGCCTGGGCGCGGCTCGAGCATGAGGCGTCTCCTCACACATCTAGCTGTTCCTTGCAACACGAAACATGTTGTTAATGTAAACCTGGCTCCCACCTGGTGGAACATGTGGCCATCGGGGCGCAGCGTGAACATGAGCCGCTTGACGCGCGCCGCCTCGCGAGCCAGGATGTCGCTCCACGACGAAGGTGTGGTGAAGGGCTTGCCCGCCTCGCACCCGTCTGCGACCGCAACAGGATCAGGCTTGACGGAGCCAAACATCAGAGCTGACTGGTGCGTCGTTTGTGGACGTCGCTCTGGGACGAGGGCGTGGTGAAACCTTAAACCCTAAAGGCATGCCCGCCCCGCACCTATATATGCGTCATGAACACAGTCACAGTGGCAAAAGTCACAGAATGACGGTGCCGATCGTGCACCAGGCGGAAATTTAGGGTTTAGGGCGGAAATTTCCCTCCGAGGGCGTAGGGTTTAGCGAATGGAATGCTTGCGCACTGGCGGGGCAGTTGGCGTTGGAGGTGGAGTTGCAGCAGTAGAACCAGTTGTACAGCTGCGCCTCGACGGCCTCCGTGGACACGTCGTAGTACACCTCCGTCGGGCTGCGGGGGATGATGTAGAAGCCTGCAGCGCACACACACACCAGGTTGAATTCTAGTCCTTGCAGCGCAGGTCTGGCTCGCTGGTCCGGCCGAGGCCGGGCTGCGGCTGACAGCAGACCCAGCACTCACACAGAGCGAAACGAGGCTCGGGTGTGTCAGCCAGAGGGCCGCTGATGAGACGTCACTTCCAGGCAGGCTCTAAACCCTAACCCTAGACACTGTAAAAACCCTAGCCCTAAACCCTAGACACCCCGAGGATGGCCTGCATCGTCAGGACATCAACAGAACCTCCCTCGGCAAAATGCCTTCTGGCAGGCAGGGCGTACCGTCGACGGTCTGGTTGTTGTTCTTGTTCAGCAGCTGCGCCTGCCCAACCATGAACTCTAGAAGTTCTCACGACTGCCTGCCGGTGAGTCTGCGGCATGCGGGTCTGGCAACACTATTTAGGGTTTCAGGGTTTAGGGTTTAGGGTTCCGGCAACAAATGCGCGCACCGTCGACGGTCTGGTTGTTGTTCTTGCTCAGCAGCTGCGCCTGCCAGGGGTTAGCCTGGTTTCGCAGGTGCGGCCAGGAGGAGTCGCCGACGCCGGCCGTGATGCCCGCGTCCAGCAGCGCCTGCAGGGTTTAAGGGTGCACAACTGAGACACGATTGGAAGTGGCGCACGGCGTGAGGAAAAGCCCTAAACCCTAAGTGGTACACAGCGTGAGGAAAAACCTGTGGCTGAAGGATTGTTGGGTCGTGATGCCGGCACCCAGCAGCACCTGCATTGGCGCAGGGCTGCTGGGCTTGTGGGCGTGCAGACTTGGCAGCACAGCCGGAGTTTCCAGCCCGGTGATTGCCGCCCAGCCAGCCTCGTACGGTTTTGCAGGCATTTGCGCAATATGCAGGGCTGTGGGGCATGGAGCAGCTGGCAGCGGCAGCGCGTCGAGGTTGTTTCATTTTATTCACTATTCAAGCCAGTAATGAAAATCCTTGGCGGGTTCTGAAGGTGGAAGCTCAGCCCTGAACTCCTTGCAGGGGAACCTAGACGCGGCGTTTTTTGTCGCCGCAGGACACACGACTGCAGCACACGCAGCACGGCCTTGGCCAGTGAGCAGGAAGCATGCCAGCGATGCTCTTTTGAGTACAGATATTGTGCTTTGAAACCACACACTTGCAGGGCGGCCTCGTCGCGGCTTGTTGGATTGTAGCATCAAGAATACTGCGTTGTCGCTTCGTTGCATCACTGGAGGCACAAACCTGCAGCGCGTCCACGTTGCGCAGGTCGGAGCTGCCTTGCGGGGGCCTTTCGCTGATTGAGACTCAGTTCTGATGCTGATTGTTATTCCGCTTTCGTGGAAACCCTCGCATCGCAACTGCAGGGCGTCCGCACTGCGCAGGCCGGAGATGGCGGGCGTGACCAGCTGGCCGATTTGCTATTCGTTGTTGGGGTCATGTTAAACCCTTATGGACCAGTCAGGAATCGAACCTGCAGCGCGTCCACGTTGCGCAGGCCGGAGATGGCGGGCGTGACCATAGCAGTCTGGGAGAAGCGGTTGAACTTTCCGTTGGTGGTGTTCCACGGCGCCGCCGCCAGCTGCGCGCACCAAAACAGACATGTCATCAACTTGGACAGAACAAACTGTAAAGAGCTCCCTGCAGTTATTGACCGCGCTGGCGGTGTTCCAGCGCGCCGCAGCCAGCTGCAGGCGCAAGACGGAGGGAAGCCACTGGACATCGAGGAGAGGATCGAGCATTAGAAAACAGATTTTGCGTGGCGTGGCGTGCTGCTGCGCCCAGGAGAACGCAGCTGCAGCCGCGGCAGTGGCGACAGCCAGGGCCGCTGCGCGCCAGCGGGGGCGGCGGCAGTCCGTGTTGTGCTTGTTGCTGCAGACAGCCAAACGACGCTGGCTGGGCACACCGCAGGCTCTGCAGAACCGAGCGCACCTGGTTGAGCCGTATCTGCTGCAGCGCATCCCAGTACGTCACGTTGTTCAGGTTCTCGTGGTTGAAGGTGTGGTGGCCGAGGAAGTACAGCATGCCAGAGGAGCCGAAGGCGATCTCGTTGTACAGCGGGTCGTTCCGCCAGGTGGCGGGTTTCCACCAGGACAGGTCCGGCTTGAGGCCCATGAGGCTGGTGCCGCTGCCTGCACGTGACTGAACAATCGTTGGCAGCGCTCCAGAATGTCATCGGCAGGAGATGGGTCTGTCAGGTGGGCTAAACCCTAAACCCTAAACCCTAATGAGGACAGGTCCGGCTTGAGGTCCATGAGGCTGGTGCCGCTGCCTGCGCGTAACTTGCATCAAACACGTCGGCAGTCGAGATCGTGACTGCAATCAGGAAGGAAAGGTTCTGCCAGGTGGTTCCCGCCAGTAGAAGATCTTCTCCTGAAGCATCACTGCATCACCTGGCGGCTTTCGTAAGGCCTGCGGCGTGTCGTTGAGGACACCATAGAGAACTAAAGAAAGCAGGGTGGCAAAGGAAAGGGCAAATAAAAGGAGTTACCTGGCGGCATTTCTTTGGAGGTCTGCAGCGCGGCCTTTGACACGTCATGGAGAAAAAGGTGGCAAAGGAAAGAGCGTCGTAGACAAGCCCATAAACAAAGACAGCCAAGGAAAGAGCAGGAAAGTGAAGACAAGATGGATTCAACAAGGAGAAATCACCTGGCGGCTTCTGGAAGGTCTGCAGCGTGTCGGCTGGGGCGCTGTCGGCCCACACGTTGAAGTAGGCGTCATTCTGCGTGGCCTGGATGTAACCGGCGGTGTTGTACACCGCCTCAAACTGCAGCAGTAGAAACGTAAACAGCATCAGCGTGCTGTACGCAATATCGAACTGCAGGCAAAATTTTGAAACCCTAAATTTTGGTCGCCATCAGCGGTGTCGCACACTACCTCAGATCTGCAGAAGACAGCAGCTACAGAATGGTCAACGGTGTTGTGCACAACCTCACGATAGAGACGGAAAGAATCCGACCGGCAGCTCACTTGGAAGCTGCTGCCGTGCGCCAGGTGGGGCGCATTGGCGCCGCATGGCGACAGCGCCGTTTGAGTCGCAGAAAACATGAGAAACAGAAGACAGGGGAACCACAGTGTGGGAACAACAGTGGTAACTCACCCTGAAGCTGCTGCCGGGCGGCAGGTTGGGCACATTGGCGCCGAATGACGTCAGCGCCTTGGAGTCGGCGGGCGTCATGCGGTAGGCCGGGGCGCTTGTGTTGAAGGGCTCGTCTGTGCCCAGGAACAGGTCGTCGATCTGCGTAGCATTTGCAAGACACAAGATTGATTTGTAACGTCTCATTCATCGGCATTATGATCGCTGGTACGAGTTCGCAAGACCATGTTCAAGGGCGCTCTCTGTGCCGAGGAACAGGTCGTCAACGTGCACAGGTTTCGTTATGGAGCTTTCATTATGGAGCTAATTATGAGCCCATTTCAACCAAGGATAAAACCTAGGCGTCGAAGCTGTGTCTGGGGTGCAGGCGCAGAGGCTGCCGCATTTGTGGTTCCGATGCTCGATGGATAAATGTGGGGTGCGGGCATCTGGCGGGTTTAGGGTTTACACGAGCAGCGCCAGTCGCGTAGCTCCTGGCTCGATGACCGTGGACTCTGCTGGCACGTTTTGTGGTTTCTGGTGGGTTTCGGGACCCTATAGTCACATCAGCGATGAGAGGGTTTGGCATGCGACGGCGCACCTGCGCGCCTAAGCGAGTCACACTGCCCTGTCAGAATGCCGAGCAAGCCCTGTGCTTCCCTAAGCTCCCCTGTCAGAGTCGAGATGACTGTTCCCGTGCTATAAAAGCTATAAATATTTCCGTCTGACGGCCGCACCTAGGCGGAGAACAGCGAGTCGCGCTGGCACGGCAGATTGCCGTGCCTGCCCCAGACGTACGGCGTAGTACAAGTTTGCCGTTTGCACATCCAATCAGGAGCTGAGTGATGTTTTTGAGCTACATACCTGGACGGAGAAACGAGAGTCCCGAGTGCAGGGGATACCGGCTTGCATTCTCAGGCAAAGAACGTGTGCACCACCTCAGTTTCAGCTGTGGGATCAGCAAACTCGAAAGCGCGTTCGCACCTGGACGGAGAAGAGGGAGTCGCGCTGCCCCGGCAGGATGCCGTGCATGCCCCAGGCGTAGTACATGTGCACGACCAGCACTGCGTCGCCGTTGAAGGTGGCCAGGGGGAAGAAGGTGGTGAACTGCTCGCGGCCGTCGTCGAATTTGGTGGTCACCGCCAGCTGGCCGCCCGCCAGGGAGGACGGTGTGGTGCACGTCAACGCCGCCTGCGGTGCAGCAAGAAGGTCGTGCCAACGGAACTCACTGGTGTAGGACCGTTGTTGATGTGGTCAGCTGTGGCGGCTCAGGCGGCAGCTCTCAGCACACTTTGACGAGTGCAAACGGTACAGCTGGCCGCAGGACATGGCTTCGTGTCGAGCCAATACTGCAGAGCTGGTTTTTTCAAAGATTTTAATTCCCCCCCACCTGTGAGCGGGACGAGTTGACGATGTTAGCGGGAGTGCCGTACAGGCCTGCATTACAGGGACCAGGAATGTCACGAAAATCTGGTTGTTTCTGCTGTATCCCTCACCCCGACTTGATCGGCTGCGGTGTATCAGGCGGGAATCTAAGAAAGGGATTGACAGAGTGCCGGAAGCAGCCTAAGTGTTGAGCCGCTGCACATCTGTTTGTTTGAACCCTTTGGGTAAACATGCCTGTCAGGTCCCACGTCGCGCCGGCTTTGATGCCAGAAGTCGAGATCGGCGCCGTCGACGCCACCTGCGCGGTGCTCACGCTCGTGCCGGGGCTGTCGGGGTTCACCAGCGCGACCTGCGAGGTGGCACGACTGCTGACCATGTGCGTGCTTAATGTTGGACCAGGCGCCCATCGCTCAGCCTGCCGAAACCCGATCGTGTGGCGGCGCGCTGGCAGTGGCATATTGGTGGCACACGGCACAACAAGACCACCGGCGAGGCAGCCATGCAGGCCTGGCTGGCAGGCTGCTAGGGGAGGGAGGCAGTGTCCTCCCTCTGGGCAACAGAGCAGAGACGCTCGCGGCGTCAGACGCACCCCGAGACCCTGCGGCCCATAGGCAATGTCGCTGCCGACGGTCGGCACATAGGCGGCCTCCAGCGCCAGCCGCACGCCGAATGCCGCCTGGTACGCGTAGATCTGGTTGATCTGCGTATGCCAGGATTGACGAGCTGCTGAGCAAGGTGCTCATCTCGTCAGCCGACGGCGAGGAAGGAGCGGAAGCAGATGCATGCGGCAGAGCTGGTTGCAGAAGCGCAGCTGCAGGCAGACCACCGGCGGCGCCTTGACAAGCGCGAACACAATGAAGACGGGAGAAGCAAACAGACAGACGCAGAAAAAGCACCTGGGTGGTGTTCAGTATTCCTGCGAGAGGAAGCCACAACATGAGTTCGTCGAGAATGCGTCCAGGAAGCCACAGCACTAGTCGCGGCGTGTGTGATTGCATGAGGGAGGAGGGGAGGGCAGAAAAAGGAGGAAAGGGTAGCCATATAAGCAGCAAGTTGAGTATGCATCGAGAGACAACGAACGCGTGGAGAGAAAGCCTCGCCTCCGAAGATGTTCATGACCTGCACACACCAGAACACTCTTGAGGTGAGATCTGAGTGTCCGCCATCTGAGGTTGTGTATGGTCTATGCAAGGAGTCGAATGGACGAGACGACATGCAACGAAGCGAAGGACTCACATTTGCTGGTGTTGCTATCACGAACGCAAACCGGGCGCCTCCATTGACATCGTAAAGTACCTGCAGACCGCGTTGCCATAGACTCGTCAGCTGGTTCCATCGCGGTCTGAGCTGATGCCAAAGCTGACTGCGCAACCTCGATTCAATGCTTCAGACTGCCCAACGCAGAAGCGAGTCTGGCATCAAAATTCGCCCCGGCAGCATAACGAAAATTCAAAAGGTGAGATGTTTGCTGTTCACATAGGGCAAACGCAAATGCGGCACGTTTTCGAAGTTCAGGCTTGTGCGACAGAACGATAGATTCCCAGTCATGATCAAAAGTTGATTAGCATGATGCACGTGTGCTATAGCACGGCTCCCGACGGCCGTGTCTGGATCTTAGCAGGAGTCAAGAAAGCATTGGGACCTCAGGCAGCAGCGCACCGTGTTCAGGTCGAGCGTGTTCAGGTCGGTCGACTGCAGCGTTTGGATGGAGTAGGGTGCTCCGTACGCCTGCAGAGTTATTGGAATCGCGTCTGCTTATCACAAATTGTTCAATGTGAGAGCATTCATGAACCTGGAGAAAACGCAGACCTTGAGAGCAGTAAGAGATGATGACAACTGCATAGGAATCTCAAGCATGGCAAAGAAGCTCACTTTCAAAACAGTCTGTGCCGTTTCCGATGTCGGAGGCTGCTGCAATCCATTGACGTCAGGAGGGGGAGGCGGTATGGTCAGGATGAGCGTCGCGAGGCCCAGTGTGCGAGGGGCACAACTCACGCAACTTATGCAGGCCAGCAGCACGAGCGATGCCGCTGACAGCGCAACGCTGGAATGCATGGCGTCACGATGCGGAATGACTTGAAAACAAAGGGGGGAATGCTTCCTGGACGGAGCGGTGCCTCACGATGATGTTAACGTTGCCGCACCCGCACGTCAAGAATTTCGAGTACCCACGTGCGTTGAAGTGGACGCAACAGGGTTTTACAACGCACAGAGGTACGGGAGGTGTACCACTTGCTTGGCACCCGCTTGGATCTGTGACTCCGGCTTTTCTCACCGCATCGCAGCCTGCTGCAGAGGTTTCTAGGTCGTTTGAAAAAAAGTAGGCTGAGTTGCGTACGAGCCCTCGAGCAATCATGGCTAGTTGGACTCCGCTCCTGGCACTGGCGATCCTCCTTCTTGCGACCCACGTCGATGGGCATGGTTCGAGTCGCCTCACTGTATTCAGAGCGTTTGGTGATGAGACCGCTAGCTCCAAACAAGGGTGCGGTTTCCTTCGTCCGTCTTGGTCGTGTGCAGGATGCCATCGTGTCTAAAACCAATTGATGGACGCTATAGCAGAGCTGGTCGCTACCAGCTCCACTGGAACTCCAGGGCAGTACAGCTGCACAGGAAGAAGCTTTAGGTTGCCGGAAGCACCCGCTGCACCTGTTCGGACAGTCTTGCACATCCCCGTTCTTGACTCCTGCAGTCAGCATCAACGTCATCTCTGCTGTGCCCGCAGAGCCATCAGCCTCGGCCAGGTGGCCAAGAACACAGACCCCGCCCTCCCTTCAGCCAGCCTGACGTGTCCGGAGGGTGCTACACTCCAGATAGGGTCCCTGGACGCAGCGCAGAATCCGCTGTGCGTGCGGTGTGGCCACGAGGCCGGCTTCTGCTGCAGTGAGTCCTTCACTGTACACACGCCCCTGCACTCTGGGAATGCCGATGCCGCGCGGAATGCATGTACAGACAGCGCATGACCGCAGTGCTGATATGATGCTGGAAAGTGATTTCCAGCACCGACCTGCGCGCCTGCCCTCCTGGCTGCAGACGGCGCCTACTGCAATGGCGGCCTGGTGTGCCTCAACAGCCCGTCGCTGGTGCAGCCCGTCTGCGTGGTGCCAGGTGCGCTTGCTTCGCAACCCAACTCCGTCTGGGCAGTCTGCGCCTCAATGCGCTGCCTGCTGCATCTTGTACAGACTCACCCAGGACTTGCAGCAGCAAGTCGCAATTCTTCTGCCAAAAGCCTGAAGGATCTAACTTCGCACCTTTCCCAATACCTGCAGCGCGCCGCAAGCAGCGACGCGTGAGGCGCCAGGTTGCGGGAAAGAGAAAAATAAATGATAATGGCCGTGTGGCAACCACCACGTCCACCACCATCACGATGCTGGACGGTTGCGGCCTTGCCGGCCAGCAGTGCTGCGACGACCAGTCCTGCGACTACGGCACGTGCGATGGCACAACATGCTTGCCCTGACAAATTCGGCACCGCGGCCGGATCAGCTACGTTTGTGAGGCGCCTTGGTGCAATATGCGCATGCGCGTCGAGCGAGAACAACTCAGCGGATTGACGCCCCCGCGGGAAACACTGATCTGATTTCGAGAACTTGCACACCTTTTGTTTGGCGGCAGGACGCTCGCAACTCGCCTTGCCATCGAGTCTCCCATGTTGTTAGTTTTTCAGAGGTGGATCCGCAAAGGGAACCCTGTAAAATCTTCACTGGAAAAGTGCTGCGGTTCAGCGCAAAGTCAAAGTGTGAAAACCCACAGCCGAGGCATCCCTGCTTCCCACCCAGTAGAGCGCTCAGCAACCCCCGCAGCTGCAGGTTGCAACTTTTATCATCCTGGTCTGCATTCCAAACCCACCTGTGCCGCTAATTTGTGCTTGAACGTGAGCGCTTCTTTTGGTGCCTCGAGACCGCCATAGACTGCCTTAATGTAACGCAGCTGCTCAGCTTGAGGCCAGAAGCCTCACATGAGCCTCCACAGAAAGCAGGCCGCTGCTGTTGGCCCATGGCAGAGCGGATGACGCCAGTGCGCAGCCCCATCAGCTGGCGATGAATCGCCAGCCCTAGCGCGGCGACGCCGCTCAGAACCGAGCTGTCGAACGGATTCTGTGGCTCCCCGGCGAACTCACACGGAGCAGCCAACTGCACATGCAGCAGCTTCGGAGCTCTGCACCGACATCTGTAGACAGCATGATCGATTCTTTCTTGTCTAGAGCTAGTTTAGGGCTAAACTAAGCATCGCTGCAAGTTCATGTTGCGGCAGGTTGCAGCTGCATTCTGCATGCCACTCGATGCTTGGCTCCATCTCAAATTGTGTGCAAGTGCGCACCCATGTCGTTGAAGCCACTGCGGCTCGCCAGCGGTGGCTCTGCAAAATGCTTTCCAGATCGCTTTCCAGATCACTCCAGGCAACCGCGTATCGGTCCTTGCCCAGCTCGGCGCAGCTCGCCCACAACTCTAGCTGCAGCTGTTTCAACATGTCGAAGGGATCATATTTGCTGCTGGCGCCCTCCGACCCGGCGCTTTGTGTTCCCTCCACAGCCAATCAACAGGCCGCAGGTGGTGCTCTGCGGTGCCTGCACTGCCATGCCACCTTGTATATGCATGCTCAGAATTGTCACAGTCTCTGCTGTCAGGTCTGCTCCGCATCAAGGACCTCAAGTGGAGATTCCAGGCATGGTCTGCCGGGTCGGCGCACGGCATGGCGCTGCGGGAGCAACAGCGCCGCCGCGCTGCGTGGACGCCTGTTCAGATGTGAGCGGGAAGCAAACATCCGCGGGGCGCTGCTGATCGCTGGGCGGTGGCACATGTGTGCGCACGCGCGCCGGCCAATTGCAGGTGTGATCCTTCTCGGTATAGAAAAAGCCCTTTTTGGTCTTGTTTCGATAAGAGGGCGAATGCGCTGCAGCAAGGCTGCTGAAGAACAATTGCAGCACTTCATGACGCACTGCACGACATTCCGCACACCAACCGGGTCGGCAGGAGCATTTGTCGTGAGTGGGAGTCGGACAGCCCGATTGCGACACCTTCTGCTAGGCCGTTTGGCATCCCTTTCCCTCGACCTAAGGCTGCGGGTGAAGGTGACCTGCGCAGTGATGTCCGCGTTTCAGGGCAAGGGCCACGCGGCGCACGGTGGTGTTACCTGGAGACAGTGGAGACCAGTGGTGTCACCTGGAGAACGCGGCGCCCTCCTTGCCGCCGGAAGAGGCGACGGCGGCAGCCGTGGACAGCAGCGTCCGTTTGTTGGCGGCGGCGGCCTGCGAGATGCGTCTGGCGGTCAGGCGGGCTGCCTCTGCTCCTGGTGCTCCTGCCGCATTCCCCAATCCATCCCAGGTGCCCTTCTGGCTGCCTGGAGCTGTAGGAGCCTGTATGATCATCGCCGAACCCTTTCTGAAAGGCTTGGTATGCGACGTAAGGAGCGCCTGCCGCATGACCAGGCCCTCGCACGCCGTGGCAGCAGTGTCTAGGCAGCGCCTTATTAATTCCTCTGTCGGCTTTGTCGCGGGGAGACCGACAGTGATGGCCATCCAGCCTTTGGGTGATACGCCGTCGCCGGCCACACGCCGTCGCTGGCCTTCTGGAAGTTCAAACGACCCGGTACTCGCCGAGCCAGTTACGTAAGAGACCCTTTTCTGGGGGACGGCACTTGGCGCTTGGGAAGCAGCTGACATCGTGAGTACCATATCCTGATATGGTACAGCAGTCATTGAGTGCTTGTGCCAGGACAGTCAGGCACGTGCCGAATCTGCAAAAAGTGCAAGCCACATACAGCTCGAACCGCGCTCGACGCACCACCTGCGCTACTGCAAACCCTACTCTGCGGGACGTTAGGAAGCCGGCAAGCTCACACGCCACACACAACACTGTACATCGCAAAGTTCTGTGCGGGTCCTCCACGTGTCGAGCTCAAGGGCTTCTAATTACTGAAGCTAGTAATCTTGTGGGTACTCGCCCTTTTGGTACACTGAATATTTGAGCAGTGCGAGCGTGGCATCTCCGCCCGCCAACCCACACATGTGCACAGCCTGTATCTAGAGCAATACCTCAGATTCGCTTGGTAGCATCGCCGAGTCGGCTAAGCGCCAGTCGAACACTCGGATTTCGCGGACGGACTGCAGGTGCAGCTGACGATCGTTGCGCGGACTCGCACGGTAAGCAGCCGGTCTCTTCTGGGCAATAAATTTTCAAGATAACCTCGGTCGAGGAACTTGCTAAGCCTTTCGAAGCCATCGCACTGTGTTTGGTAGCCAGATAGAGATGCTGAGACCTCAGATAGAGTTGCTGCATCCAGTCCGGCAATTTCAGCACAATGAACCTCGATCTAGCATCCGGGGCATAGCTGGCTCAAGCCTGCGGTGCGGCTACGATCGCATCGGGCAGGCATGACCGACACCGTTCCGAGCATGCATGCCGAAATCTTCCGACACGAAAGACTAGCTTGTACTTGGCCCACACATGTTCGGCCTCGTCTCGTGGCTGCAGTAGCCTCGTCGGGAGCTGGATGCACAGCCGACGCAGCCGTCAAACACAGCACAGCGACTGTTCTGGTCAAGGAAGCTGACCATGCCGCATATTGGGCAAAATCGAGGGATGTACACAAGGAAAAGCTCAGCCCGTGGCAATAGAAACTTGCAGCCATGCAGACACAGATTCCTGCAACTGCTACCGATCTAGCAGAACTTAGCCATGTTTTGGCGTCCTGCAAGTGGCTTTCAACTTTCAATGCAGTCAGCGATGCAGCTTTTGCCCGCTGAAGAACTGAGCACGCATGGCTCAGCTGCGCCTTGTCATTCACCTTCATATTCCGTTCCCACGCAGCCAGGCTGCAGCATCCTGTCTGTCCATGAGTCTCGATCGAGACCAGGCCATGAACACGCTGCCGGCGCCGCACCTAACACCCCCAGCCCCCCACCTATGCAGACGCGCGCGCCTCCTGCTGAGCTTTGGACCCAGCGAGGATGTGTGGCATCTTTGGCCTGTTCGTTTTTCTCCTCTCTTTGTGCTGCCGGCTACAGCTATGTGCATGCTTTTTGCTTTTCCTCTCCTTGATTTGCCCTGTTTGCCGTCTGCAGTCCCAATCCTGCTGATGATACTCATGCTGCCGCGTTCCATCGACAGGTACAAGTACCGGGTGCCGAGCAGCAGGCGGCAGGTGCTCGACACCCTTGTGGGCGGGCTGCGACGGCTGGAGTACCGCGGGTGAGCGCTTCCATATTTGTAACGCTCAGCCCTGCCAGGCTGGCAGCGCAGCGGCACCGTGATAATGTTTTTCTATGCAAGGCTGCTTACGGTTTAATTATGTTCACACTAGCCTGGCATCGCCGCTTAGGGCTTGCAATTGCCTGTGAATGCAGGTATGACTCTGCCGGCGTCTGCATCGATGGCGCCGCACGCACCTTCGTCATCGTGAAGGCCACGGGAAAAGTGGACTGCCTGGAGGACTTGGCCAATGAGCAGATCAACAATGGCGGCGCCGGCTTCCCCGGCGACGAGGTGGCGGCTCGCTTTGCGATCCCAGCCCTCCGCAATGAGCCGTGCAGCCGTGAACGTTATTCTACGCAGCAGCAGCTCTGCCTGCCACAAAGCATGGATGCGGCTGACCAGCTATTTAGGGTTTAGGGACGGCCATGCTGCCTTGACCCCACCAAGCCGCTGCGTCCAGCACAGGAGCCGGAGTCTCATGCCGATGCACACCCGCATGCGTCTGCCTGAGTCTAAGCGCACTCTACCCCGACGCAGGTGCTGGACACGCAGGCGGGCATTGGGCACACGCGGTGGGCGACGCACGGCCGGCCCGCGGCGGTCAACAGCCACCCGCACACCTCGGGCGGCGACGACGCCTTCGTCGTGGTGCACAACGGCATCATCACCAACCACCGCGCACTGAAGGACTTTTTGGTGCGAGTTTTTGGTGTTAAACCCTAAACCCTGGAATGGCCGTCAGCGCATCAGTCCTGATGGCAAGTGGCAGCAGCAAACCCTAAACCCTACCGCGTATTCAGACGGGTTTGCCCGAGGTCCAGCTGCACAGATGCCGCTGTGGTGTTGCGCTGCGATGGCTCCCCAGCGATCTGAAGCTGGTGCGTGTGTTCCGTCGCCCAGCTGATCGTTTTTGCAAGCTCGCCGCTCTGTCCCATTTCCCACAGGTCGGCCAGGGCGAGACGTTCGTGACGCAGACGGACACAGAAGTCATCCCAAAGCTGTGCAAGGTCATCTACCAGCGCCTGCACAAGCTCGACATGAAAGTCGCCTTCGTACAGGTGAGCGCACCGAGGCGCTGCGGCTGCCCAATTGTATTGGAATCTTCCCAATTGTATTGGAATCTTCCCAATTGTATTGGAATGTTCCCAATTGTATTAGAATGTTCCCAACGATGTTCGTGAACCTTCATTCCATTCTGGTGCCGGTGTCCGTTCCGGTATCCTCACAGTCTCCACCCGAAGAATGATCAATGCTTCGTTAGGCGATGTCAGCAGTGACAGACAACAAAGCCCCTGCGATCGGTCAACGAACCAAGCTGCCGCCATCGCTGCCCCCGCCAGGTGGTGATGGAGATGATGAGTCAGCTGGAGGGCGCCTTTGCGCTGCTCATCAAGAGCACCCACTTCCCGGACGAGCTGGTCGCCGCCAAAAAGGGCTCGCCGCTGCTGCTGGGTGCGCCTCCATCCTCTCACGAGTGCACGCCTCGAGATCTTTGCTGTTTCTCTCTGCTGCACACGTTGTGACAGCTGGCGGACGAATCGAGGGGGTTCCTGTATGTTTCATTGCGCCGTGCTTCTGACAGACGCCTCGGGTTTCTATCAAATCGTATAGGCCTGGTCGAGCCCTCTGCTCTCGCGGGCCGCACACGCAGCCAGCTGCTCTCGGACGTGGACGAAGACACCCGCCCGCACAAACGCCCCGCGCACAAGGCCTTCGAGGCCTTCCTCGCCTCCGACGCCTCCGCACTCGTCGAACACACCCGCCGGTGAGTTTCAGCGTCTGTTTTTATCTTCCTTTCAAGGCTCTGTGTTCTTCTGTGTGCTGCTCAAGCGCCCCGCCCACAAGGCCTTCGAGGCCTTCCTCGCCTCCGATTGCTCCGCACCCGTGGAGCACACCCGCCGGTGAGCGTCCTTGGAAACCCTCCTTTCTTGGAAAACCCTCCATTCTGCCCGTCCTGCAGCAGGCGAAAGCCCCAGGCCGAATCGGCGCCGCATGCCTTCCTGCATGCTCTGTGTCCTTCGCCTTCATTTTTGAGATAAATCAATTTATTGTTATTGTTTAATTACTAATTTATTTTAAGTTTAAAGCTAAAACATAGCTAAGACATAGATTTTTATGTTTATTTTATATATGTACAATTATTTGTGTGTAATTTCATATAAAATGATTAGCTTCCACGCCGCGACACCTCTTCGCTGCGCTCGTGCGGCACACCCACGGGCAACTCCGCGCTTCCCTTGCGCATGCAGCTCTGGAGAAGCTGCGCTTTGCGTTCCCAGTCGCCATCCTGCAGCTGGTGCAAGCACGCGTGAGGCGTGTGGAGCCGACGGCCACGATTGCCGTTGCCATCCCCTCATGCCGCAGCAATGCATGCGATCGTGGCTCCCAAACCCGGGCATCGTGCATGTACTCTCAGCGCTCTGGCATTCGCAACCTGACATTTGTGCTTCAAGTTGCGCTTGCAGGGCGGTCGCGCTGGAGGACAACGACCTGGTGCACATGGTGAAGGGCGACTACACCATCTTCCTGTCGGTTACTTTTCTGCAGAGAATCCGTTTCTTGACATGCCACTCGTCAATTCCCTGCAGGGTGGTGACGCTGGAGGACAACGATCTGGTGCACATGGTGAAGGGCGACTACACCATCTTCCTGTCGGTTACTTTTCTGCAGAGAATCCGTTTCTTGACATGCCACTCGTCAATTCCCTGCAGGGTGGTGAC
>JAABUM010002775.1_pt1 | contig 22801 bp, 21 predicted proteins | sample 5559161 | NCBI WGS metagenome assembly JAABUM01 (sample SAMN10711868, study PRJNA513369) | rock metagenome | isolation source: Antarctica rocks | place: Antarctica: Victoria Land, Siegfried Peak nord
CCGACCTGGAATTACACGCTACGCCCGCGATGCTCTGCCCCCGTCGGCCCACAGGCTGACGAAGTCAATCGGGAACTTATTGCTTAACGGATCCTTAGTCTCAACATCAATTAAAATAGTGTGCCTGCCCGAATAACGGGGAACTCAGCGGCATCGCCAGGCCTGGCGGCGCCGTACGTGTCCGGCCAGCGTGGGAGCGTGGCGTCCAGCAGGGCGGCCACCTCGGGTACCCAGGTATATGCCCGGCCAGCGCGGGAATGTGGGCCGACCGCGCGTTCCCCGCGCTCAGCCGCCTATCGTTTGTGTCGTGTGTAGGAGGGTTATGCGGACCGAAACTCAACCCGCCGTGGGGGTCATCTTTTCGGGGTCAGGGGCGGTGACGGTCGCCCCAGTGGAACTGCCGCCGCTGGGCGACGACGACGTGCTGATCGAGACCCGCGTCTCCGTGGTCAGCGCGGGCACCGAGGGCTGGGTGCTGAACGACCGCTTCCACTGGGGCGGCCGGTCGCCCTATCCCCTGGTGCCGGGCTACCAGAAAGTCGGCGTGGTGCGCGCTGTTGGCGCCGGAGTAGATGGCCTTGCGCCCGGCGACCGTGTGTTCATGACCACCAGCCGGCTGGTCGGGCCGGTGCAGGCATGGTGGGGTGGCCACGTGTCCTATAGCCTGCAGGGACACAGCGAGGTTCTGCCTCTGCCCGAGACTGTGAGCGATGTGGACGCGGCGAACCTGGTGGTGGCTCAGGTGGGCTACAACGCGGCCAGCAGGCCGCGCCTGGATGGTGGCGCGGTGGCCGCCGTTTTTGGCGATGGCATGATCGGCCAGGCTGCCGCCCAGGCCCTGCGCGCCCGGGGGGCGTGGGTGGCGCTGGTGGGCCGTCGGCCACGGCGGCTTGAGCTGGGCCTGGCGCACAGCGCCGACGCCGTGGTGAACCTGGCCGACGGCGACCCCCGCTCCCGCCTGCGCGCCCTGGCCCCTGACGGCTTCGATGTGCTGGTGGACACGCTCAACGGCCCCGATATGGACCTCTTTCTGGAGATCCTGCGCCCCCGGGACGGCCAGATCGTGCTCTCCGGCTTCTACACCGATGGCCTGACCGTGGACGCCGACGCGCTGCAGAAGCGCGAGATCGCCCTGCTGACCAACTCGGGTTGGACCCGCCCGCGCCTGCAGGCCACGCTGGACCTGATGGCCCAGGGTCGCCTCGCTACGGCCCCGCTGATCACCCACCACTTCCCCTATCAGGAGGCCGCACGCGCCTGGGACCTGCTGGGGTCGCGGGATCGCGCGGTGCTCGGCGTGGCCTTTCACTGGGCCTCCTGATCGCGCCGTGCGCCTGCAGCGGCTGGAGGCGCACGGCGCGGCGGCTGGGCTACAGGCCGGCCACCAGGCTGATCAGCAGGGCCAGGACCACCGCGCCGCCGGTCAGGACGGGTGAGATCAGGAACAGGCTGCCCACCTGGTTAGCGCCGTGGCTCCGCAGCCACTGGCCCAAGATGGTGTTGCCCGCGAGCGCGGCCAGCACGCCGATCAGGCCCATCTCGGTCAGGAAGAGCAGGCGCACAGTGGCCTGCTCCGCGCCCGGGGCTTTCATGATGCCGATCTCCCGGGTGTGCTCCAGGATGGTCATGATCATCGTGTTGGCGATGCCCACGGCGGCCACCAGCAGGGCCACACCGCCCACGGCGGCCCAGCAGGGCCTTTGAGAGCACGGTAGAGGCTGTCTGCACGCGGGCCAGGATATCCGCGCGGTCCCGCGTGGTGTCGGTCATCGCCGCGATCCGGTTGGTCACGGATTGGGTCGGGCGCCCGTCGTCGGCGTGAACCATTCATGACACGTCTCATGTGATGATTACAGCGTTACTGAGCTACTTGTGAGGCGGCTGATCTGGGATAGCCGTATGGGAGGAGGATGTTCGCTGCTGTCCAGCAATGCAGCGGCCATGACCTACGTGAGGACAGCCCCGCTCCCACGGAGGAAGCGCGGCTGTCCTTGTTAGAGAGGCCATCATGGATGCTGTGAGTGAACCGACGAGCCTATACAGGCGCGCCGGGCGGGACCACGAGGCCTAACGGCAAAGCCGGGCGTGGTGCGGGCAGCCGAGCGCCACATGACCATGGACTCAGGAGAGGGTGCGCAGCAGGTCCTCGGCCTGGCGGGCCCCTTTCGAGTCGCCCTGGGCACGGTACAGGGTGGCCGCACGGGTGAGGTCGGCCCGCGCGCCACCTTTGTCCCCCGAGGAGATGCGGGCGAGGCCCCGGTTGTAGTAGAGCGTGGCGTCCTGGCTGTCGCGGGCGATGCCCCGCGAATAGGCGCTGATAGCCTGGCTGTAGCGATGGGTGCGGAAATAGGCGCGGCCCAGCGTGCTGTAGGCCTGCGTATCCGAGGGATCCAGGGCGATGACGCGCTGGGCGTCGGCGATCGCGCCGTAGGAGTTGCCCAGGCTCAACCGGGCCAGCGCCCGGTTGCTGAGGTAGCTGGAGTCGCTGGGCGCCAGCGTCGTCGCCTGGGTGAAGTCGCTGAGCGCGCCGGACAGGTTGTTCAGGTCGTAGCGGGCTAGACCACGCCCGTTGTAGGCGGAGGCGTAGCGGGAGTTCAGGCCGATGGCCCGGTCAAAGGCCACAATGGCTTTGCTGCTGTCGCCCAGGTAGTAGCGGCTATAACCCAGGCGGCTCCATGCCAGGGTGTAGGCCGGGTTCAGGGTCACGGCCTGCGTGCAGTCAGCGCCCGCGCCCGCGTAGTTATCCAGAAAGTAGCGGGCGCGGCAGCGATGGTAGTAGTAAGTGGCGTCGCCGGAGCGGTAGTAGAGGATGGCGTGGCTATAGTCGTCGCGGGCCTCGGTGTAGCGGCCCAGGTCCTCGTAGGCCAGTCCGCGGTTGTCGTAGTAGACGGAGTCCTGGGGAGAAAGGCGGATCGCCTGGGTGTAGTCGGCTAGAGCAGCGCTAGATTTTCCCTGCTGGTAGAGCGTGAAACCACGGTTGTTGTACGCCTCGGAGAACGAGGGATCAAGCGCGATGGCGTGGGCGAAATCGGCCATCGCGCCGGTATAGTTGTTCAGGTGCAGGCGGGCGCGACCGCGGTGGTTGAACGCGCTGGCCAGCGTGGGGTCCAGCAGCACTGCCTGGTTAGCGTCGGCCAGTGCGCCAGCGTAGTTATCTAATTGAAAGCGGGCATAGCTGCGCCCATCGTAGGCCGCCGCATAGGCTGGGTAGAGGGCGATAGCCTTGCTGTATGCGGCCAGGGCGCCGCGCGTATCTCCCGCGTCCGTCCGCGACTGCGCGATGGTCAGCTCCGCCCGCGCCGCCGCCGACGGTCCCGCGGCGGCAACAGCAACAGCCGCCTGGGTTACGGGCGCCTGGCCCGGACCGCTAACCGCCATCAGGCTGACGGCCAGACAGCCCGCCCATACACTCGCCCGCCACAATCTGGCCATAACCTGTTGCTCCTTCTGCTCGGTGGACCGTGCCCATGATGAAGGCGCAAGCAGGCGCCTTCCGCCCCTGCATCTGGCATGATCCGGGCCGCCCTCCAGCGCTTCTTCCAGGATGTCCACGATATATCCCAGTCGAGCCGGAGCGCCCACAAGAGGCGCCCCGACAGACGTTACCCGTGCAGCGTGGCGACTCGGCCCGTGGCGTGGTGGAGAGCAACGATTATTGCGCCAGGTCCTGGCGCGCAGGCGCGCCTGACAGCACGCGGAGCTTATCCAACGGCGACCTCCAGGTAGGTCACAAAGACGTCATCGCGGTATCCTGACCATGGAAGAGGAGAGTAGGTCTACTCGTAGCGCAGGGCCTCGGCGGGGTAGACGCGTGACGCTTGCCAGGCGGGCAGGTAGGTGGTCAGCCGCGAGGCGGTGTAGGTGATCACCACGATCAGGCCGATCTCAGCCCAGGGCACCACCACCTGCAGCCCTACCTGCGTTTTGGCGAAGTAGAGCACCAGCTGGCGGGCCAGCAGCAGCCCCAGCACCGTGCCGATCACCGTGCCCAGCAGGGCGATCACGCTGGATTCGACCAGGAAGGGGGCCCGCATCATGGACCGCTTGAAGCCGATGGCCCGCAGCACGCCGATGTGCTGGCGGCGCTCCACCACCGAGCGGGTGGCGATCACGCCCAGCGCGGCCACGCCGACGACCGGACCCAAGGCCATAAAGCCCTCGATCAGGTTGTACAGGCCGATGCCGATAGCCTGGCTCTGGTTATACTCCACCCCAGCCTCGGTCACGTCCAGTCCGTGGGGCAGGAAAGCGGCGCCCAGGGTCAGCGCGGTGGCGTGGACGTTCTGGCCGGCGGCCACCCGGAAGTAGTAGGTATCCGGCGTGACTGGCGGGAGGCCAGCGGCGGCCAGCGTGGAGACCGAGGTATACAGGCCATTGGCGCGCGCGTTGGAGTGCAGCACGCCGATCACGGTCAGCGGGATCACCCGATTGGTTCGCCCATCACGGGCCTCAATGCGCGTTGGCCTGAAGGAGGTGTCCTCGTAGGAGAAGGTGTTGATCTGAAAGCCGCCACCGCCGCCGTTCTTGCTATGGACCATATCGCCGTTGACCACGGCGTAGCCAGGGTGGGCGCGCAGGGTCTGCCACACCTGGCCGTCGGTGTGGTAGCCGGTGGCCCGCGACTGCAGGGTGAAGCGCGTACTGGCCAGGTAGTCGTCGCCGGCCACGTAGAGCAGCGCGCCCTGCCAGGTCTGTACTCTTTGGCCGGGCTGGCGCAGGCCCACGCCCAGGCGGCCCATGCTGCCGGCGGCGGCGATGCGCCCACGCAGGGTGGGGTCGGCGGCGACCTGGGCGCCTACGTTGGCAATGGGGTTGAGCGGGCTGATCGCGCCGAACACCTCGTAGCCGGCATAGGAGCGGTTGAGGTCCAGTTGCTGGCCGCCGTAGCTGCCCACGAAGACGGCCTGCACCACCAGGGCAAAGATGACCAGACTGAACATGAACAGGGTCATGCCGGTGCGGAAGCGGTGCTGCATGGGGTAGGTCACCGCCGTCTTGAGGATGGGGGCCCGCCGGCCAGCCCCGCCCAGGGCCAGCAGCAGCCCGCCCAATAGCAGGTCAATGTCTCAGGCGCCGGGCCCACAAGCCTGGGGCAGTTCACATTGCCGCGGTCTCGTGGCGCCAGCGCACGGCTATTAACCTCCGGTGGGCGGCCAGTCGGGGGGAGGATCGAAGGAGGCCAGGTGGCGGGGATCAGCCAGGGCAGCAAAGGCGTCGGCGATGGCTGTGGGGTGGCCGGGGGCCAGCGGGGGCAGGGCGTCGGCGGCGAAGAAGGCGGCGCCCTGTACCTCGGCGCTGGCCTGCAGCTGGCCGCCTACAATGGTGGCGGCGAAGACCAAGTGGTAGAGGTGGGTGAGCCTGCTGTAACCGTGCAGGCGGCCATCGTAGACGCCCAGCAGGCGCTCGGCGCGGGTGATCAATCCGGTCTCCTCGCGCACCTCACGCATTGCCGCGCCGGCCGGGGTGTCGCCCACGTCAGCCCAGCCACCAGGTAGGGCCCACAGGCCGTTGTCGCGGCGGTGGATCAGCAGCAGGCGGCCCGCCGCATCGTGGGCCGCCGCGGCCACACCCACCTTGGGCGTGATATAGCCACTCTCGGCCCGCCATGCACCCAGGAAGGCCTGCGCCGGCAATGCACTGGCGCTGGAGGCCATCTCGGCGGCCAGGACCAGCAGGCGCTCGTAGCGTTCGCGGTCGTAGGGGTCCTTGGTGAACAGCAGCCCGTTGGAGGCCATCGCGCGGATCTCGTCGGCGGTCGCCAGCAGGTCAAGAGTCACGGCGTTCTCCTCCATGTAGACCACGGCCCCCGTCGGCCCTCGACACACCGCTGGAGCACGTCAGGCGACCTGTGCCAGCGGGCGGCCTTCGTGAGCCGGGGGCAGGGGCTAATAGACACGGCGGCGTAGCTCGTCCAGGCGGTGAACGGTCAGGCGCTGGCCATCCATGCTGATCCAGCCCTTGAGGATGTAGGCGCGCAGCACCTTGTTGACGCTTTCGCGGGTGGCCCCCACCATCGAGCCAAGGTCCTGCTGGGTCAGGTGGACGCCTACCTCCACGCCGTCGGAGGTGGGCGTGCCATGCGTCTCGGCGATCTCCACCAGCTTGCGGGCCAGGCGGGCGGCGATGTCGCGGGTCACGATATCCTCGATCATCATGTCGGCGTGGCGCAGCCGGTAGCTCAGGGCGGCCATCACCTGCGCGGCGATGCGGGGGTGCTGCTCGACCGTGGCCAGGAACCGCTCCCGGCCCAGCGTGACCACCTCGGTCGGCTCCATGGCCGTGGCCGTGGCCGACCGGGGCAAGTCGTCGAGCAGGGACATCTCGCCGAAGAACTCGCCCGGCCCGAACAGGGCCAGGGTGACCTCCGCGCCCTCCTCATTCTGCAGGCTGATCTTGACCCTGCCGCTCACAATCATGTAGAGCATCGAGCCGGGGTCGTCGCGGTGGAAGATCACCTCGCTACGCCGGAAGACGCGCCGCCGCAGGCCCACGGAGAGGAAGGCCAACTCCTCGGGTGAGAGGCTGCTCAGGAAGGAGATGCGCTGCAGCGCCTCCCCTTCAATGCCTGCGCTGATCATGCCCTCTACGATCCTCCCTGCCATCCGTCCCGCCCGCCATTGCCGGGAGCGCCCCGGCCCACAGCCAGCCGCGCCTCTACTATACCGCGCCTGTACCACTGGGGCCAATTGCCTGAACGGTCCCCGTTGTCCCTTGAGCCACCGGTGTACGAGGAGCCATTGCCCTCCTCGGCATCGCCGCGGAACCATGCGTCTTGAGCCACCGGTGTACATGGAGGCCGATGGTTCCAGGCCTGGCGTGGCAGGCCCGATGGCACTGCCCACCTACCCATGTATGGGATCGTCCAGGTCGCGTCGGCAGACCACGGTGGGCGTGACCACCCGGAAGCCCGCCGCGTGATACAGCTGGTATGCGGCCCCGCCATCGTCGTCGCTCTCCACGTAGATCTCTTCCGCGCCGTGCTGGCCCAGGCGGCGCAGCGCCTCGTCAAGGATGGCCCGGCCCAGTTCACGGCGTTGGTCATCGGGGTGGACACCCAGCGGCTCAATCTGAGCGACCGGCTGATCAGGTCCGCCCGACAGCCCAGGCAGGCGACAGCGTAGAGGTCAGTCCGGCGCCTAGCGTCAGAGGAAGCGTTGCCATAAATGCTTGCAGCGCGTACAATGCTTGCAATGCACAAAATGAAAGTGGGGAATACACAATGTCCCAAACAGTAAGTTTACGCCTGCCCGATGACCTGGTCAGCCGCCTTGACCGCTTCGCCCGAACACTTGGCAATGGCACGACCCGCACCAGAGCTAGCGTCATCCTGCTTGACGAGGCGCTACGCGAGGAGGAGTTTGCCGGGATCAAGTTTCGCACTACGTCCGTGGGTCGGCAGCCGTTTGTCAAGCAAACAGGCATGGCAGTCTGGGAGTTCATCATGGTTGCCAGAGGCTTTGACATGGACCCAGAGCGCACGGCTGAGTATCTGGGCTGCCCGGTCGAGACCGTGAAAGCGGCCTTGAACTACTACCAGGCCTACGGTGAGGAGATAGATCTGGCGCTCAGCGACAACAACATGGGCGAGGAGCGGCTACAGCGGCTGTTTCCCCACCTGCGTGTTGTCACCGTTCCGAAAACAGATAAAGCGCAGCCTGCCTAAATGCTCTCCTTTTTGATGGACGCACACATCTCACCACGTGTGGCGGAGCAGGTCAAGGTAAACCGTCCGGAGATAGTCATATACAGCCTGCAAGAATGGCGCGGTGGCGCACTGCTGGAAGAGGACGACGACGTAATTCTGGCGGCGGCGGTACAAGAAAGACTTGCCTTTGTCACGTACGACCAGCGCACAATCGCCCCGCTAGTGATGCAGTGGGCCATGGATGGCCGCGACCATGCCGGGGTGATCTTTATTGACGACAAAAGCATAGCGCAGCAAGATGTAGGCGGCAAGGTACTCGCCCTGATTAGCCTGTGGGAACTGGCTGATTCGCACGATTGGACAAACGCCCTCAGTTACCTGAAAGCTGATGCATAGCTTTCTCTCTTTGCTGTCCAAAGTTACTCGACACGTCCCCCAGGCCAGCTTGTGGTCACGAAGCAGAGCGTGATCTGTCACCGTACGGGCGTAGTTTCGCAGCCTCGCTGTACAACCAGGATGTCTCACAAACCAGACATCAGCCAGGCTAGCGCGGTAACAGCAGAGCGGCGCCGGAGGTTTACTCCGACGCCGCTCTGGTTTAATGTAGGGGATCGTGGGCCGCCACAGACGGCCCGGGGGATCAGTGGCCGCAGCCGCCGGAGCCGCAGCCGCGGGCGCTGCCACCCTCGTCGGCAGTGCGGAACGAGTGGCCACAGCCACAGGTGCTCACGGCGTTGGGGTTGTTCACGGTGAAGCCGGCGCCCATCAGGCTATCTACGTAATCAATCTCGGAGCCTTCCAGGAAGCGGGCGCTCTCCGAATCCACCAACACCCGGATGCCTTCGACGCCCACCACGTAGTCGTCGTCGAGCGTGTTGTCGTCCAGCGCCATGCCATACTGCAGGCCCGAGCACCCGCCACCTGCCACGTAGACGCGCAGGCCCAGATCCGGGTTGCCTTCTTGCTCAAGCAGTTCGCGGACCTTGGTGCTGGCGACGGCGCTCAGCGTAAGGCCCAGGTCGGTTGCGGTTGTCATCATGGTGGCTGACTCCTTCTTAGAAATGATCTCGTGGGCGCGCTGTCCCGCGCCGCCGGCTAGCGGCATCGGCTCACAGTACACCAGTGTTCTCCCCTGATTCTAGTGGCTACGGGGCGCATCCGTCAAGTTCGCTATGGGCTAACAGGCCACGCCACCCAGGAACGGGGTCGCGCCTTGTCCGCCGTGGGCCTGGCCTGGTATGGTACAGCAATGATGCGGTGGAGATGGCGAGGGGGAGGGTAGGTGTGGACGGTGGCGCGCGCCTGATGGCCGTGGTAGCCCACAGCGACGACGCGGAGATCTGGGCCGGCGGCACGATCATCACGCACACGGCCGCCGGCCTGCCCGCGTTAGTGTTGGTGCTGTGTGGCGACGCCACTGACCCACGGGGTCAGGAGGCCCAGCGCTCCGCCGCACTGATGGGTGCGCAGGTCGCCTTTGCCGGTGGACGTGACCGCTACCTGGAGGTGGACGACGCCATGGTGGAGCGCGTCGCCGGGCATATGCGCGCCTTCCGGCCCAACTATCTGATCACCCACTGGCCACAGGACTCGCACCCCGACCACGTGGCCACGACGGGCATGGCTCGCCGGGCCGTGCTGACCGCCGAGGTGGAGAACGAACTGCGCGCGGCGTTGGCCTGTGATACCTACCTCAGTTGGGGGCTGGATGGTCCGTTTGCCCCGCAGCTCTATGTGGACGTCGGCGAGGTGTGGACGCGCAAGCTTGCCGCTATCCGCTGCCATGCTAGCCAGGACCCCGAGCACTATATCGCCCTGATTGAGCGGCAGTGCTGGCTGCACGGGGCCCGTTCGCAGGTCGGCTACGCCGAGGCGTACCGTCGGCTGCCCTTCTTTGGCCGCGCTCAGGCGGCCGTGGGCTGGCCTCCCGCCGGGCTGCCGTAGGGCCGCGCGATGGATCTGGCCCCGCTGTACCTCGACGACGACTTGCTGGCCGTGGATAAGCCGCCCGGCTTGCTCACCCACCCCGTCGAGGACGATGGCATCGCCGCCAGCGCCGTAGAGACCGTGCGCCAGGCTCTGGGCGGTCATCTGGGCATCCATCAGCGGCTGGACCGCGACACCTCGGGCCTGCTGCTATTTGGCCGCTCCGCTGCCGCCGATGCGGCCCTGGCCCGCGCTTTCGAGGGCCGTGGCGTTCGCAAGAGCTATCTGGCCGTGGTGTGGGGTCGCCCGCCGCGCTCCACCGGCACGGTAGAGGCCCCGCTGACCGCGCCAGGTCCCGATGGCCGGGTGAGGGTGGGGCAGGGTGGCAAGGACGCGGCCACGGCCTACAGCCTGCTGGACCACGACGTTCGCAGTGGCCTGAGCCTGTTGGAGGCCCGACCGCTGACCGGGCGGACCCACCAGGTGCGCGCGCACCTGGCCGCCCTGGGCTGCCCCGTGGCCGGCGACGCCCTCTATGGTCCCCCCTCACGTCCGGCGCCGCGGCTGTTCCTGCACGCGGGGCGCCTGAGCCTGCCTCACCCCGGCGGCGCCGGTGAGCTGAACCTGGCCGCGCCGCCACCCGCCCAGTTCGCTGAACTGGCCCGCGCTACCACCCTTCTGGCTGCCGCCGCCGCGCTGGTCACCGCCGGTGAGGGCGCGCCTGCCCTGGCTCGCCGTGGTCTGAGCGGGCTGGACGACCTGCTGGGCCTGGCTGTAGCCCGCCGCGCCGCCCTGGCTACCGACCCGGCCACTACGGCCTATCGCCTGATCAATGGAGCGGGCGATGGCCTGCCCGGCGTGACCGTGGACTGCTACGGCGACGTGCTCTCCCTGAGCTACTATGATCAGGAGGCCCACCCTCATGCTCCCTCGGCGGTCGCCGACGCCCTGGTGCGCCAGCTGGCCCCCCGCGCCCTCTACGCGCGGGTGCGGCCGCGCCGCCCGGCCCTGCTGGACGACGCGGCGCGGGCCGCGCTGTGCCCACCCCTCCCCCTGGTTGGCGCGCCGACCCCGGAGGTCGTGGTGGCCGAGGATGGGCTCTCCTACCTGCTGCGGCCCACCTCTGGCCTGAGCAGCGGCCTGTTTCTAGATATGCGCGAGGCGCGCGCCTGGGTGCGCCGTCATGCGGCGGGGCGAACCGTGCTCAACCTGTTCGCCTATACCTGCGCCTTCGGCGTGGTCGGCCTGGCCGGTGGAGCCACCCGCGTGCTCAACCTGGACGCCGCGCGGCCTGCCCTGGAGTGGGGCAAGGAAAACTACGCGCTGAACAACCTGACTGTGGACCCCCGCGACTTTGTGGACGGCGACGCCTTCGATTGGCTGGCCCGCTTTGCCCGCCGCAAGCAGACCTTTGATCTAGTGATCGTTGACCCGCCCAGCTTCTCCACCACCCGGGCCAGCCGTTTCTCAGCCAGCCGCGACTACCGCACGCTGGCCGCCGCCAGCGCCGCCGTGGTGGCCCCTGGTGGCTTGCTGGTGGCCTGCTGCAACCTGGCCACTCTACCCGCCGTGGAGTTCCGCCGCGCCCTGCGCGCTGGCTTGGCCGACGCGGGCAGGATAGCCACCATCGTGGCCAACGCCGCCGAGCCCGGGGTAGATTTTCCCCACCCCGGCGCCGGCGCGCCCTACCTCAAAGTGGCCGTGGCTGCCCTGGCCCCACCCTGAGCCGCCTGACGGTCCCCGAGCGCTTCCCTGGTCTGGTGATGAGTTAGCCTCATGGTACCACGCCTGGGCACTGGCTCTACTCCGCGGGCGGTGCTGCCCCGGGCTCGGCGGCGCGGCTGTTCCATTTTTGGTGGGCAATGGTCTCACGACGCGCCAATCGGCGGAAAGTTGAAGGGGGGCTACTTGGCAGCCGGAGCCCTTTACGGTACACTCCGGGGGATGCGGCTGCGCTGGCACGGTCCCTCACGGGTGTGCCCGGTGGCAGTGCGCGCGTTGGGCGGTGGAGCCTGGGGAGGGGAGCGTGTGCGGGCGCCCGGTGGTGGCATGGTGAATCGGTCGCTGGACTTGAATGATCCGGGGCTGGCGACGGCCTACGCGGCGGCGGCGGCCATTATTCAGGCCAAGGCCCACTCTTTTCACCTGGCCTCCCGCTTCCTGCCCGCCGACAAGCGGCGCGCGGTCACCGTGCTGTACGCCTTCTACCGTACCGTGGACGATATCTGCGACGAGGGCACGGCCCCTGCCGCCGCGCTGGGCGAGTGGCGGGCCTGGCTTGAAGCCGGCGCTTCCGCCGCGGACGACGAGCCGCTGCGCCGCCTGCTGGGTACAGTGGTGGCCCACTACAGTGTGCCCACCGGCTACCTGCTGGATCTGCTGGACGGCGTCTGCTCGGATCTGCAGCCCCGCCAACTACAGAGCTATGCTGAGCTGCGCCACTACTGCTATCAGGTGGCTGGCACGGTGGGTTTGGTGATGGCCCACGTGCTGGGCGTGCGCCACGAGCGGGCCTTTGCCATGGCCTGCGAGTTGGGCATGGCCATGCAGCTGACCAACATCATCCGCGATGTGGGCGAGGACCTGGAGCGTGGCCGCATCTATCTGCCGGCTCAGGAGATGGCCCAGTTCGGCCTGAACGCCGCCGATCTGCGGACGCGCCAAGCAACGCCGGCTTTTGGGGCTCTGATGGCCTTTCAGATCTCCCGCGCCCGCGCCAGCTATCGTCACGGTCTTGCTGGCGTCCACCTGCTCACCCCTAACTGCCAGCTGGCCATCGCCCTAGCCGGACGGCTCTACGCGGCTATTCTGCGGCGGGTAGAGGTGCAGCGCTACGATGTGTTTGGCCAGCGGGCGCACACCACCCGCCTGGAGAAAGCGGCGCTGGCTGCCCGGGTATGCCTGGAGTTGGCCCCGCGGCGGTTGGTCAGCCGCCTGGCCAGGTGAGCGCGTCGCGCTGGCGTACCGCCTCGTAGAGCAGCACGGCAGCGGCGGCAGCCACATTGAGCGACTCACTGCCGCCGGGCATGGGGATGGCCACACGCAGCGTGTTTGCCGCGCTGGTCAGCGCGTCCTCGTCGTGGCCGCGGGCCTCGTTGCCCAGCACAAGCACCGTGTCGCGCCGCCAATCTACCTGGTAGAGCGTGCGGCTGGCCCGACCATCGGCCACCACCACCTGGTCCCGCGCGGCCAGCCAGGGGGCCAGGGCAGCCCAGTCCTGGCTCACGCGCAGGGGTAGCCGCAGGTGGGCGCCCATACCGGCGCGCACCACCTTGGGCGCATAGAGGTCAACCGTGCCGGTCGTGGCGATCAGGCCATCGGCCCCTGCCGCCGCCGCTGTACGGATGATCGAGCCAGCGTTGCCGGGGTCTTGCACCTCGCCCAGCACCACGGCCAAGCCACGCCCAGGGGGCAGCCCAGGCCGCTCGCGGTCGGCGGGCAGGGGCAGCGCGGCGAATACGCCCGCTGGGTGCAGGGTGTCGCAGACATCCCGCAGCACCTCCGGGGCGGCCGCCCCACCGGGCGCGTCCAGAGCTATAAGGCGCGCCAAAAGACGCGCGCCCCGCTCAGTGGTCTGGAGCTGGGGCGCGTCGTAGAAAACCAGAGCGGGTTGGTAGCCTCCATCCAGGGCATCCTCGACCAGGCGCACGCCCTCAATAGCGAACAGGCCATGATCAAGGCGGCCACGCCGCTCCCTGAGTGACCTGGCCTTCTTGACCAGAGCATTGGAGCGGCTGGCGATCACCGGATCGGGCGTAGCAGGGGCGATATGGGGGGATCAGGCGCTGGCAGTCAGGTGGCCGCGGGCCACCTCGACGAGCGAACGGAACACCACCTCGTCGTGGACGGCCAACTCGGCCAGCACCTTGCGATCAACCGACACCTGGGCCTGGATCAGGCCGTGGATCAGCTCACCATAGGTCAGACCAGCGGCGCGAGAGGCCGCATTGATGCGGGTGATCCACAGACGGCGCATGTCGCGCTTCCGATGCCGACGATCACGGTAGGCATAGGCGAGCGACTTCATCATTGATTCGTTTGCCCGGCGGAACAGACTGTGCTTTGTCGCGCGGTGCCCCGCGGTCAGCTTCAGGACCTTCTTGTGGGCCGCGCGGGCAGTTACCCCTCGCTTGACGCGAGCCATGGCGGATTCCTCCTTAGATCGGCTGTGTAGGTGGCGCCAGGCTGGCGCGCAGTGACAAAGTTAACGGGTGCCCCAGGGCACCAGGTGACGCACCTGCTTGGCATTACCCTTGCTCATCAGCACATCGTCGTGCAGGGCGCGTTTGGCCCGCGACGAGCGGCGCAGCCGCAAGTGGTTCTTCCAGGCCTTGGGCTGCAGTAGCTTGCCCGTCCCGGTTGTCTTAAAACGCTTGTAGGCGCCTCGATGTGTCTTCAGCTTCGGCACGCTCTCCCCAAATCCTTTCGCTGTGGAGCCGCTGTCTCTTTGCGGTCAGTGACATGTTGATGCAGAGCGCGCCGTTAGCGCACCAACGGGCAGAATACCACGCCGGGCGGCGTCCCGTCAAACCAGCGGCCAAAAAAAGGTCGCCGACAGCTAGCCAGAGGCCATGTGTAAGGTGTATACTAGAGGTGCGTTGGCGCGCCGAGGGTCCGCGGTAGACGGTGCCCATGCGCGGTATGGGTGGAGCAGCGCGCCATGATGCGTTGCCTAGAGAAGAGGAACAGGGAGCTTTTTGGTGACTTCAGAGCCCGGGAAGGGTCCGTTCGCCCCTAGTGGCGAGGAGCGGCGCCCATTCGTTTCACGCGAGGATCGTGACCAGCGGCGCAGGGCCGCAATCGAGAGCCTGACGGTCGGTGAGTGGCGCGAGGGTCGGGTGACCAGCACCACTGCCTTTGGCGCATTTGTGAACCTGGGCGAGGTGGATGGTCTGATCCACATCTCCCAGCTTGGTGAGGGTGGCTACGTCGCCCGCGTAGAAGATGTGGTGACTGTTGGGCAGACCGTGCGGGTGCGCGTCGTCGAGGTCATCCCTGAGCGGGGCCGGGTAAGTTTGAGCATGCGTGAGGCGGGGGCGACCCGGCCGCCCCGACCAGCGGGCCCCCGGCCCGAGGGTGTGATGCCCCGCCCAGCGGGACCCCGGCCTGAGGGTGGCGCTCCGCGCCCCTTCTTCAACAACCCACCGGTTGCCCCGCTGCCAGCGGCGGGCACTGAGGAGAGCCCAGGCCCTGACCGCCGCCCCAGGACGGGCCGCCAGCACGCCGACCGCGGCGGCCCGGTGGGCCGTGGGCCCAGCGTGCGCCGCGACGAGGAGCGCCAGCGCGGCGGTAAACGCACCACTGAGGAAGAGGATACGTGGCGTGATCTGCGTGGTGGCACCGCGCGCGACTACGCCTACTTCGACGATGGTGGGTCGGACGACGAGGAGCCAGCTCCACAGAGCGCTGAGGAGTTGGTGGCCCGCTTCAGCCGCCGCGACGATAAGTAGCGACAGAGCCTGTAGAGCTTGATGAAGAGGGGCGATCTCCCGGCGGGAGATCGCCCCTCTTTACATGCCCGCGCCTCTTTAGGAACGGTTCGGCGTCCGTGCGCCAGCAGTCACACCGCTAGGCGCCGAGGGTGAGGCGCTTCCACCAAGGTGAACTGGTTCACCGATGGGCGCTGGGCGCTACCAAGGCCCTACCCAAACCATCTCAGACTGTGACACCCCGGTAGATGGCTGTGATCGGTATGGTCAAGCCCAGACTTTGCAGAATCACGTCGTCATCTGCTTCGTAAAGCCGTGTGGTCCATAGGCCCTCGGCGTCACGCCAGCGCACCTCCACGGCCTGCCCGGTCGTCTGCACTAACACGTACTCCTCGAAGGTGGCCCGATGGCGATAGAGGTCGAACTTGGCCGCGCGGTCGTGTTTCTCCGTTGAATCTGAGAGCACCTCTACGACGAGGCGCGGGTGACTGATGTAGTCCCGGTCGTCGGCTGTGAGGTCCCGTGGATCACAGGTAACCGAGGCGTCAGGGTAGACATGGTCGCGCTCGTTGGCCAGGCGCACCTTCATGTTGAGGGTGTAGACCTGGCATGGTCCCTCTTCTAGCCGTTCGTCGAGCAGCCGTGTCATGTTGCGGGCGATGCGATCGTGACGCCGCGTGCCGCCGGCCATGGCGTAGGCGTAGCCCCCGATGAACTCGTGCTTGATCTCGCTTTCCCGCTCCATGCGCAGATACTGCTCCACGGTCAGCCGGGGTCCATGGATCTGTTCCGCGACCATTCGCTGCTCCTCCACAACCAAACTGCCTGAGCTGCCTCAGGGCGTGCGCAACGCGTGCCTGCCACCACTCAAGCCGACTGCCCGGCTTATGCCCTACTCTGGGCGGCGGCGGCCAGCTGCACGTCGCGCTTGCCTTCACGGACCATGAAATAGGTGGCCTGGGGGTGGTGGATGATGATCGCCGCCGTGGACTGCTCGGGCACCAGCTGGCAGGCGTCGGTCAGGTTGACCCCAATGGCCGCCGGGGCCGGCAGCAGCCCAAACACCTTGACGTGGTCGGTCAGGTCGGGGCAGGCCGGGTAGCCCCAGCTGTAGCGCTTGCCCTGGTTGTAGGGGATACCCAGTTCGGCGCGCACCTGCCGGTGGGCATACTCGGCCAGGGCCTCCGCCGTCTCCACGCTCAGGCCATGCACAAAGAACATCTCCGAGTATTCACCGGCGGCCTGCAGAGCCTCGGTGCGCTCGGTGGCCCCAGGCCCCAAGGTGACCACCTGCAGGGCCACCACATCCTTGCGGCCCGTCGAAGCCGGCGCAAAGTAGTCGGCGATACACAGGTGGTCGTCGTCGTCCTGGCGGGGGAAGTGGAAGCGGGCGGTCTCCCGCGTTTGCTCCTGGGCGTCAAAGACAACTAGATCGTCGCCCTCGGCGTGACAGGGGAAGTAGCCATAGGCCACCCGGGGGGTCAGGTAGCCGTCGCGCAGCGCCTCGCGCTGCATGCGCCGCAGGCGGGGCATGAAGTCGGAGCGCAGCAGCTCGGTCCAGGCCGCCCCGTGGGCGTTCTTGCCACCCCAGGAGAGCCGGAAGAGCGAACGCAACGACAAATACTTGAACACGCGGGCCAACTCAATGCCTTCCATGGTCCGCGCGCCCCAGAACGGTGGCGTGGGGATGGGGGCGGCGCGGTCCACGGCGATACGGGCGATGCGGGCCACGCGGGGCGGGGCCGCGTCTGGGTTGGCCGCCTTTGTCATAGCCGTGTGGGCGTCACCCCGCACCCGCTCCACAAAGGGCCGCGCCCGCGCCGGATCGGTCAAGATGTCCATGATCTCTAGCCCCTCGAAGGCGTCCTTGGCGTAGAAGACGCCGGGATCGTAGGGCCGCTCAGCCGCCACGCCATCGGTGAACAGGATGCGGTAGCCGTAGGCCCGGTTGATCGCCGCGCCGCCCACCACCACGGGGAAGCCCAGGCTGCGCTTGTGTAGTTCCTGTATGATCAGGGGCATCTGCTTCGAGGTGTTGACCAGTAGGGCGGAGAGGCCAATGGCGTCGGCGCCCACCTCCACGGCCTTATCAATGATCGTGTTCATGGGCACCTGCTTGCCGAGGTCGTAGACGGTATAGCCGTTGTTGGTCAGGATTGTGTTGACCAGGTTCTTGCCGATGTCATGGACATCGCCGAAGACGGTGGCCAGCACAACCTTGCCCTTGGTGTAGCCCTCTTTCTTCTCCAGGAACTGCTCAAGGTGGGCCACCGCCCGCTTCATTACCTCGGCGGACTGCAGCACGAAGGGCAAGATCAGCTCGCCGGCGCCGAAGCGGTCGCCCACATCCTTCATGGCAGGCAGCAGCACCTCGTTGAGCACGGCCACCGGCGTACGCTCCAGCAGGGCCAGATCCAGCTTGGCCTCGATACCTTCCCTGATGCGGTGCAGGATCTGGTAGTGGATCGCCTCGGCGACGGAGAGCCCCTCCATGGGGTCAACCGTCGGCTCACCAGCGCGGCCCTGGGGCGCGTGCTCCTCGAAGTAGGCGATGAAGCGCACCAGCCCCTCGGGGTGGCGGTTGAACACCACATCGTCGGTCAGCGAACGCTGCTCAATGGGGATCTCGGCGTAGGGCATCACGTCCTTGGGGTTGACGATAGCCAGGTCTAGACCGGCCTCCACGGTGTGGTGCAGGAACACGCTGTTCAGCACGGCGCGGGCGTGCTCGGTCAGCCCAAAGCTGACGTTGCTGATGCCCAGCACGGTCAGCGCGCCGGGCAGTTCGGCCTTGATCCGCCGGATCGCCGTGATCGTCTCCACGCCGGCGTTGCGCTCCTCTTCCATGCCCGTGGATAGGGGCAGCACCAGCGTGTCGAAGATCAGGGCGTTAGGGGCCAGCCCAAACTCCTCGGTAGCCATGGTGTAGAGGCGCTGGGCCACGGCGAACTTGCGTTCGGCGGTGCGGGCCATGCCCTGCTCATCAATGGTCATGGCCACCACGGCGGCCCCATGCTCCTTGGCCAGGGGCAGCACGGCGTCGGCCTTGAGCCGGCCGTTCTCCAGGTTGACCGAGTTGAGCACGGCCCGCCCACCGTAGGTTTCCAGCGCCGCCTTCATCACATCGGCCTCGGTGGAGTCAATCACCAGGGGGGCCTCCACGCTCATGCCCAGCTTCTTGACCAGGATGCGCATCTGGTCGGCCTCGTCCATGCGGTCGGTCGTGGCCACGCACACATCCAGCAAGTGCGCCCCGCCATCCACCTGATCGCGGGCAATGGCCACCACCTCATCGTACTGGTCGTTGAGCAGCAGCCGCTTGACCTTGCGGCTGCCCACCGTGTTGACCCGTTCGCCTACCAGGGCCGGCGGCGGCTCCTGGACCAAGCCTACCGAGCGGATTGGCGAGGCGGCCATCGGCTCGCCCGCGCCAGGGTCCAGGCGGGCGGGGCGGGCGCCGCGCTGCCCCTCAGCCTGCAACTGATCTACCCGCAGGCGCAGTTCACGAATGTGATCGGGCGTGGTACCACAGCAGCCGCCCACGATATCCACGCCGAACTCGCCGATGAACTCGGCCATCTGATCGGCCATGGGCGACGGCTCCAGCGGGTACACCGCTTTGCCCCCCACGTTGAGCGGCAGCCCGGCGTTGGGAATCACCGAGATGAGCAGGCGGCTGTTGGCGCACAGGTAGCGCACCGGTTCGCGCATATGCTGGGGACCGGTCGAGCAGTTGAGACCCAGCACGTCCACCTCCAACGCCTCCAGAATGACCAGCACCGCGCCGATATCCGTGCCCAGCAGCATGCGCCCCGATACGTCCAGGGTGACCTGCGCCTGGATGGGCACGCGGCGGCCCGAGGCGGCGAAGTAGCGACGGATGCCCGCGATGGCCGCCTTGACCTCCAGGATGTCCTGGCTCGTCTCGATCAGCAGCAGGTCGCAGCCGCCCTCCACCAGGCCCTGAGCCTGCTCACGGTAGATCTCGGCCAGCTCCTCGTAGGTGATGTTGCCCAGCGTGGCGTCGTCGGACGAGGGCAACATGCCTGTCGGACCCATTGAGCCGGCCACAAAGCGGGGCCGCCGCGGGGTGCTGTAGGCGTCGGCGGCCTGGCGGGCCAGGCCAGCGGCGGCGCGGTTCAGTTCCAGGGTGCGTTCGCCCAGGCCATACTCGTCCAGCTTGAGCCGGCTGCCGCCAAACGTATCAGTCTCCAGCACGTCGGCCCCGGCCTCCAGGAACTCGCGGTGGATCGTGCTGATAATCTCAGGATGGATCAGCACCAGGTACTCGTTGCAGCCTTCCTTACCACCGTAGTCCTCGCCGGTCAGCTCCAGGTTCTGGATTGAGGTGCCCATGGCCCCGTCGTAGACCAGCACGCGGCGGCGCGCCTGCTCCAGGTAAGCCCAGGCCTGCGGCTGTGGGCGGCTCAGATCGTGTTGTGTCATGGTCTCTCCTCAATCTCGTAGGCTATGCCGGCGTGCTCGGAGGACGGCTGGTCCTGGCTCTCGCCGCGGCGGATCTCCCGCACCAGTTGGGCGGCCATATCGTAGCGATCAAACTGAGGCATGATGTAGGCGCCGGCGACCAGGCCACGGCAGGCCCGCAGGACCTCGTAGACGATGGCCATGCCCTCCTCGGCGCCGCCATCGGGGCCAACCCGGCGCATGCGCTCCAGCGCCTCGTCGGAGAGGGTGATCCCCGGCATCTCGTGGTGCAGAAACTCGGCGTTGCGCAGGTTCACTGGCGGCAGCAGGCCCATCAAAATGGGTACCCGGATGGGGCCGGCGCGCTGCAGGGCGCGCTGAAACACCTCGGGGGAGTACACCGGCTGGGTCATCACAAAGCGCGCGCCGGCCTCCAGCTTCTGGTGCAGCCGCTCCACCTGGAGGTCCAGGTCGGGTGCGCCGGGGTCGAAGGCGCAGCCCACCAGGAACTCGGTGGGCTTGCCGATAGAGGCCCCGGCCACGTCAACGCCCTCGTTGAGCCGCCCAATCACCCGGATCAGGCCCACCGAATCAACCTCGTAGACCCCCTTGGCCCCGCCGTAGGCTCCCATGGCCGGAGGGTCCCCGGTGAGGGCCAGCACAGCCCGCGCGCCCAGGGCGTGCGCCCCGATCAGGTCCGACTGCAGGCCGCGCAGGTTGCGGTCGCGGGTGGTCATATGCAGGATCGTCTCCACGCCGGCGTCGCGGGCAATCAGGAACCCGGCCACCAGGGTATTCATGAACACCTTGGCCCGCGCGCCATCAAGCACATTGACCGCGTCCACTCCGGCGTCGCGCAGCAGCGTCGCGCCCTGCAGCATCTTGCGCGGGTTGGCCCCCCGGGGCGGCCTCAGCTCGGCGCTAATCACAAACTGGCGGCCCATCTTGGCCGTCAGCCCGGCGGCGGCGCCGTCCAGCGGCGCTGGCCGGGTGTCGGCCAGTTCGGCTCTGAGCGGGGCGGGCGGCTGGTGGGACACGGCCATTCCGAGTGGCCCGCTGGGCACTGGGGCCGGGGCGGCCAGCGCTCGCTTGAGCGCGCGGGTGTGCTCCGGCGTGGTGCCGCAGCAGCCACCGACCAGGCGGGCACCCGCCTCAGTCAGGCGCAGACCCATGGCCGCCATGTAGTCGGGCGACGATAGGTACACGATACGTCCACCCACCTGTGAGGGCCACCCAGCATTGGGCTGCGCGGATAGCAGGGCCTCCGGCGCTGCCGCGGCCATCCGCTGGATCACGGCCAGCATGTGCTGTGGCCCCACGCTGCAGTTTGTGCCGATCACATCGGCCCCCGCGCCGACCAGCCGGGTGGCCGCCTCTTCCGGGGCGGCCCCCAGCGGAGTCAGGTCGTCTACGGTAAAGGTAACCTGGGCCACAACGGGCAGGTCGCACACCGCCCGGGCGGCGGTGATCGCGGCGATCAGTTCTTCCAGGTCGCCGAACGTCTCTAGCACCAGCAGGTCCACCCCGGCCCCAGCCAGTGCCTCGATCTGCTCGGCGTAGTGGGCTACCGCCTCGGCCTGGCTAATCTGCCCAAAAGGGGCCAGCGCGGCGCCCAGCGGGCCCACGGCACCGGCCACGTAGATCGGCTCGCCGGCGCTCTCGCGGGCGCTGATAGCCAGGCGCGCGCCCCGCCAGTTAATCTCGGCCACCTGGCTGGCCAGTCCGTGGACAGCCAGCTGAACCGCGTTGGCCCCAAACGTGTTTGTCTCGACCACCTGAGCGCCGGCCAGGATATAGTCGCGGTGGACCGACTCGACCACCCGTGGCTCACGCAGGTTCAGCGCGTCAAAGCAGGCGTCCAGGGCCACCCCACGGGCATAGAGCTGGGTGCCCATGGCCCCATCGCACAGCAAGGGGGCGGCGTGCAGGGCCTGCAGAACAGGGTGATGTCGCTGGCCGTCCACACGCGGAATGTGGCGACTTTCGCTCTGGGTGGTCACGGTGGGCAAGACCTCCTGCTGGCTGGCGGAAGGAGGTCAGAGATAGAACGCGGATAGCCCGGCTCACGCCGTCCCCTTGCCCTGCTCCGCGCTCATCTTCCAGAAACCGCATCCCGCCGGACGGGGCACTACGGCCCGGCCCCGGGCTGGTTGCCGAGGTGGCGCCGGGCCGATCCCTCCGCCTCTCTGGATGGGAGCACATGTTAACTGTCGTGTAGTTTACACGTTATTGCAGCTGTCGTCCAGCGTCACGTACCATGTCCCCCGTGTCAAACAGCCCAGGTGATCTTAGCAGCGCCAGCAGCCGACAACATTGCGCCCCACATCCGGCCACGATGGCGGGGCCTCCATGCAGCAACCTACGGGAACCCCGCGGCCCATGCCGCCGAGGTGAGCAGGGCCACACGGCGGCACACCGATGCTGGCCGTGTCGCTAGAGGGAAGCACAAAAACAAAGTACGATGGAAAGAGTACAGGCGCGGCGTGCGAGGAGAGACAGGCTTATGATCAGCGACAACAGTGTCACTGGCTTTGTGGCGCTGACCCAGGGTGTACCGTCCTCGGTGGGGTCGCGCAGGGCAGCATGTTTATTCACAGGGATCTATGGGCTCAGCATGGTGGCCTTCCTTTGGAACGCCTTGCCTGCTGCTCTTGCTCCCCGGCGGCCTCTATCCCTGGCCAGCCCATGCTCTGGCTCTCATCGCGCTTCTTGGTGTCGGCGCCGCCGGGCTGTGGCTTCGCGCTGTGGGGATACACATGACAGTACTGGCTCAGAACGTCAGCACTATGCTGCCATGGACACCACGCACAGCGCGGGTGATCACGATCATGGGCTGGGCAGTGGCCTTCACCCCATATGTCCTGATGAGTGCGCTCAGTGGTTATCCCATTCCCCCTTTTAGCGCCGCTGCAAGTAACCTGCTCCCGTTTCTCGTCGTGCTGCTCCCAGGGCTGCTGTCCTTTGTGCTCTGTGGCAAGATGGCCCACGCACGTGCCCTGCACGGACATAGGAAGCTCCTGGGCCAAACGGTCGGCCCCCAGGCAAAATAAGGAGGAAAGCTACTCGCTGCTTCCTGCCCCTGTGCGAGCAGGGAGTAGCCTGCGCCTGATGCGCGCTAAGGTGCGTCAGCAGATCGGCATGGCCAGCACCGGCTGGAAACGGACAGGGACTAGCGCGCATCAATAGCCACACCACCCACCTCTACGAGCAAGACGGGCCAGTGCGCTTCGATGATGGGGCGACCGGGCTTGGGGCCGACGTGGCCTATATTAGTTCATCTTCGGAATAAGAGGAGGGGGCTGGTGCCCCTCCCCGGGCACCCCGGTTAAGCCAGGCGGCGCTGATCACGACGGCCAGGGCGGCAGCGCCGGGCGCG
>JAABUM010002776.1_pt1 | contig 22794 bp, 24 predicted proteins | sample 5559161 | NCBI WGS metagenome assembly JAABUM01 (sample SAMN10711868, study PRJNA513369) | rock metagenome | isolation source: Antarctica rocks | place: Antarctica: Victoria Land, Siegfried Peak nord
AGCAACAGTTCGATGCCTACGCGAAGGAATACCCGGAATTGGCGGCGACCTGGCGACTGGCGCAGGCCGGCGAACTGCCGGATGGCTGGGACAGCGGCCTGCCCGCCTGGCAGGTCGGCGACAAGGGCGTCTCCACGCGCGTCGCCGCCGGGAACGCGATGGCCGCGATCGCCAAGCGGGTGCCGAACCTGATCGGCGGCTCGGCGGACCTCAACCCGTCCACGATGACGGCGCTGAAGGGGCTAGGCGACTTCCAGAACCCGACGACCGGCGACGGCACCGCACAGGGGGCGACCGGTGGCCCGGTCGATTACAGCGGGCGCAACATCCACTTCGGTATCCGCGAGCACGCGATGGGCGCGGCGACCAACGGGCTGGCGGCGCACGGCGGCGTGATCCCCTACAGCGCCACCTTCCTCGTCTTCTCCGACTACATGAAGCCCGCCATCCGCCTCGGTGCGCTCTCCGGGCTGCATGCGATCTACGTCTTCACGCACGACTCGATCGGGGTCGGCGAGGACGGCCCGACGCACGAGCCGATCGAGCAGTTGGCCGGGCTGCGCGCCATCCCGAACCTCTCCGTGATCCGCCCCGGCGACGCCAATGAGGCGGTCGAGGGCTGGGTGGCGGCGCTGCGGCGCACGAACGGCCCGACCCTCTTCGCCTTCTCGCGCCAGAACCTGCCGATCCTCGATCGTTCGCAGGCGCGGGGGAGCACGGCGCAGGGTGCTTACGTCCTCGCCGACGCCGCGGGCGGCGAGCCGGAGGTGATCCTGATCGGTGCGGGGTCCGAGATCGGGCTCTGCGTCGGGGCGCAGGAGACGCTGGCGGGCTACGGGGTGCGGGCGCGCGTCGTCAGCATGCCGAGCTGGGATCTCTTCGCGGCGCAGGATCAGGCGTACCGCGACAGCGTCCTGCCGCCGAGCAATCGCAAGCGCGTGACGGTCGAGGCGGGTGCCACGTTCGGTTGGGAGCGTTGGGCCGGCACGGACGGCACCACCATCGGGATCGACCACTTCGGCGCGTCGGCCCCGGCGGAGCGGATCATGAAGGAATTCGGCTTCACCCGCGAGCATGTGACCGCCGCCGCGCTGCGGCTGGTCGGGCGCGAGGCGGACGCCGCCGCCGAAGAAGCCAAGGGGCGCGGCGCGGGGGATACGGCGGTCAAGCCGACCAGCCCGCGCGAGGGGCACTCGTAGGAAGTACGAAGTACGAACGACGAAGTACGAGAGGCGTGACGAGCGACGTGTAGCGAGTAGCCACATAGCAGGAGCAAGTTACCCGCGCCAGTTCGTCCTTCGTACTTCGTCATTCGTACTTCATGGATCACCTAACAATAGCGAGGAGGTAGCCGACATGGCGATGGCACCGGAGAAACATGCGGGCGCGCAAGGGCGCATGGCCGAGCTGCTGGCGCAGGGGCAGAGCGTCTGGCTCGACTACATCACGCGCGATCTCGTCCGCAAGGGCGGGCTGCGGGAGATGGTGCGGGATGACGGGTTGCGGGGGATGACCTCCAACCCGACGATCTTCCAGAAGGCGATCAGCGAGGGCGACGCCTACGACGATCAGATCGCGGAACTGATCCGCGCCGGGCAGGACGCCTCGGGGGTCTTCGAGGGGCTGGCGATCAAGGATATCCAGGATGCCTGCGATCTCTTCCGCGCCCTCTACGACAGCACCGATGGCGGCGACGGTTTCGTCTCGCTCGAAGTGTCGCCGCGTTTGGCGCGCAACGCGCGGGGGACGATCGCCGATGCGCGGCGGCTCTGGGCGGCGGTCGAGCGCCCGAACCTGATGATCAAGATTCCGGGCACGGCGGAATGCGCCCCGGCGATCGAGACAGCCCTCGCCGAGGGGATCAACATCAATGTCACGCTGCTCTTCTCGCTGGAGAACCACGAGCGGGTGATGTGGAACTTCGTCAACGCGCTCGAAAAGCGGGCGGCGGCGGGGCAGCCGGTCAACCGGATCGCCTCGGTCGCGTCGTTCTTCGTCAGCCGGGTCGACACGGCGGTGGACAAGCAGATCGACGCCAGGCTGGCCGGGCTGAACGCCGACAGCGCCGAGGCGAAGCGCCTGAAGGGATTGCGCGGAAAGATCGCGATCGCGAACGCCAAGCTGGCCTACGCGCGCTTCCGGGAGATTTTCGGCGATGCGCGCTTCGCGGCGCTGGCGGCGAAGGGGGCCAATGTGCAGCGCCCGCTCTGGGCGAGCACCGGCACCAAGGACAAGACGTACAGCGATGTTCTCTACGTGGAGGAGTTGATCGGCCCCGACACCGTCAACACCCTGCCCCCCGCGACCCTGGAAGCGTTCCAGGATCACGGCACGGTGGCGCGGACGATCGACACCGACGTGGCGGGCGCGCGGCGGGCGCTGGCCGACCTCAAGGCGGCGGGAATCGACCTCGCTGCGATTACGAAGCAGCTTGAGGAGGACGGGGTCGCCTCCTTCGCCAAGTCGTTCGACGAACTCCTCGACGGGGTCGAGGGCAAGCGCAAGGCGCTCGCCGGGGCGGCCAAGTAGCGGTCAGCGTCGCGCCGGGGCATACTCGCCCCGGCGCGACAGCGTTTTCTGGCGGCGCGGTGCGGCGGGCAGCGGCTGGCGAATGGCCCGCGCCTGTGTGAGCGTGAGGGGAGGGGAGCGGGGTATGGTAACGCGCACGATCGTCCTCGGCCCGGCCTTCGACCATCTGGCCGATGATACGGAGGAGACACTGGTGGGGTCGTCATTTCACCAGGATGCGATCGTTACAGCCTATCAGTGCCTGCAATGGTATCGCTTCTCGCACGACCTTCCCTGGTTCATCGGTAATCAGTTGAAGTTGCTCACGCCGCGTGCGGGCGGGCGCTCGGCGTATAGTCCATCGCCGGATCTCTTGATCCACACGACACTCGGCAATGATCTGCGTGCTTCCCTCTCGGTGGCGCGCGAAGGCCCGCCCGCGCTTATTATCGAAGTGTTAAGCCCTCCCACCGGGCTGGGGACCGATCTCGATGCGGCGGGCAAGCTCGGAGCCTATGCGGCGATGGGCGTGGCCGAGTACTTAACGTTCGATCCGACCGGGGAGATCATCGCCGAGCAACTCCGCGCCTGGCGGCTCGGCCCGGACGACACCTATGTGCCGTGGGAGCCTACGGCGGCGTGGCGCTGGCAGAGCACCCTTGGCATCGCCTTTGCGCCACAAGGACGGCAATTGCGCGTCTTCGATGAAGCGGGTGCGCCTATTCCACGCTACGATGAAATAGCGATCCGCGTTCGGGAGCAGGAACACATGCAGGCCGCGCAGGAACGCGAGAATGCGGCATTGCGTGCGGAGCTTGAACGGTTGCGCGACAAACAGTGATTTCGGGGCGGTACGGCTCGTGTGGGCCGCCCGCGGTGCCATGATGACGATGCGGCATACGATGAGGAGGAACTGGTGGCAACAGGACAGGGCGCGACCCACTACGGCTTGATCGGGCTGGCGGTGATGGGGGCGAATCTGACGCTCAACATCGCCGATCACGGCTTCCCGATCGCGGCGTACAATCGCACGTACAAGGTCACCGAAGCGTTCATGGCCGGGGAGGCGCGGGGCAAGCCGATCACCAGCGCGGCGACGATGAAGGAGTTCGTCGCGTCGATCGAGCGCCCGCGCCGGATCATCATCCTGGTCAAGGCCGGTGGCCCGGTGGACGCGGTGATCGGGGAGGTCAAGCCGCTGCTGGAGGATGGCGATGTCCTGATCGATGGCGGTAACTCCTTCTTCCAGGACACCATCCGCCGCTCGCTGGAGTTCGAGGGGTCCGGCCTGCACTACATGGGGATGGGCGTCAGCGGCGGCGAGGAGGGCGCGCGCTTCGGCCCGAGCCTGATGCCGGGCGGTCCGCGCGAGGCGTACGATCTCGTCGCCCCGGCCTTGCAAAAGATCGCGGCGCAGGTGCAGGACGGCCCCTGCGTCACCTACATCGGGCCGGGCGGTGCGGGCCACTACGTCAAGATGGTCCACAACGGCATCGAGTACGGCGACATGCAATTGATCGCCGAAACCTACAATATCATGCGGCACGCGCTGGGGCTGACCGCGCCGGAGATGTCCGACATCTTCGCGCGCTGGAATACCGGCAAGCTGAACTCGTACCTGATCGAGATCACCGCCAAGGTGCTGGCCTTCAAGGATGCGGACACCGATCGCCCGCTGGTGGACCTGATCCTCGATGAGGCCGAGCAGAAGGGGACCGGGCGCTGGACCTCCGGCAACGCGGTCGAGTTGGGGATCCCGATCCCGACGATCGACGCGGCGGTCTGGTCGCGCGGCATCTCCTCGATGAAGAGCCAGCGCGTGGCCGCCGCGAAGGTGCTGCACGGCCCGAACGGGCGGTCGTTGGAGGACGCGGGGACCGGCGAGAAGGCGAAGTTGCTGGATGCGCTCGAAGGGGCGCTGTACGCCTCCAAGGTCAGCTCCTACGCGCAGGGGATGGCGCTGCTGCGCGCCGCCTCGGAGCAGTACGGTTTCGCGCTGCGGCTCTCGGAGCTGGCGCGCATCTGGAAGGGTGGCTGCATCATCCGCGCCGAACTGCTGGACACGATCCAGAGGGCGTTCGAGCGCGATCCGAATCTGAACAATCTGCTGCTCGATCCGGGCTTCGCCGACACGCTGAACACGACGAACGAGCAGTGGCGCTACGTCTCGCGCGTGGCACGCGATCTCGGCGTGCCGATCCCGGCGATCAGCGCCTCGCTCGATTACTTCGATTCGTACCGCGCGGCGGAGTTGCCCGCCAACCTGATCCAGGGGCTGCGCGACTTCTTCGGCGCGCACACCTATCGCCGCACCGACAAGGAAGGCACCTTCCACACGGTCTGGGAGCCGGAGGTGCAGCCGACGATGGAGGCGGCGTCGGTGCCCGCGAAGGGTCCCGGCGCGACCGGTGAGGACGAGTCGACCGCCGAGCGGGTCGATAAGTCGCAGGCGTAACCAGGCGTCGGTCGTCGGTCGTCGGTGGGTTGAGCGACGATAGTGTGGGGGGGCGCTTGACCGCTGAAACCGGCGACCGGCGACCGGCGACCATCGACGACAGACGAAATTGAGGGGAAGATGACAGGATACGCGCCCACGATCGGGTCTGGACGACCGGCGATGAATCCCTTACGCGAGGGGCTGCGCCTGGAGCAGACGCCGCCCCCCTGCACGATGGTGATCTTCGGTGTCACCGGTGACCTGACCCATCGGAAGCTGATGCCGCAACTCTACGATCTGACGGTCGATACCCCGCTCCCGGCGGCGTTCTCCATCGTCGGCTTCGCGCGCCGCGACTGGTCCGATGACTTCTTCCGCGATGAGATGAAGGGCTCGGTCAAGAAGGCGCTCGGCAGCAAGGTGGACGATGCGGCGTGGCAGGCGTTCGCGCCGCGTCTCAGCTACGTGCAGTCGAACTTCGACGATCCGCAGGGGTATCGGCGTCTGAAGGAAAGCCTCGACCGACTCGATCAGGAGCGCGGCGCGGGCGGCAACCGGATCTTCTATCTCGCCACGCCGCCGAGCTATTACCCGATCATTATCAACCACCTCAGGGAGGCGGGGCTCGCCGAGCGCGAGGTCCGCGCGCTCGACGCGCAGAAGTCCGGCTGGACCCGGCTGGTGATCGAGAAGCCCTTCGGGCACGATCTGGCGTCGGCGCAGGCACTGAACAACGAGATCGCCGGAGCCTTCTCCGAGTCGCAGGTCTACCGCATCGATCACTACCTCGGCAAGGAGACGGTGCAGAATCTGCTCGTCTTCCGCTTCGGCAACGGCATCTTCGAGCCGCTCTGGAATCGGCAGTACATCGATCACGTCCAGATCACCGTCGCGGAGGCGATCGGGATCGAGGGGCGCGGCGAGTTCTACGAGGAGGCCGGGGCGCTGCGCGACATCGTGCAGAGTCACATGTTCCAGGTGCTGAGCCTGATCGCGATGGAGCCGCCGAGCACGATCAACGAGAAGACGGTGCGCGATGAGAAGGTGCAGGTCTTGCAGGCGATCGCGCCGCTGCGCGGGGCGACCATCGCCTCGGACGTGGTGCGCGGGCAGTACGGACCCGGCTGGATGAACGGGCGGGTCGCGTCCGGCTATCGCGCCGAGAAGGGGGTCGATCCCGATTCGAGCGTCGAGACGTACATGGCGATGAAGCTGCGGATCGACAACTGGCGCTGGGCGGGGGTGCCGTTCTACCTCCGCACCGGGAAGACGCTGCCGCAGCGGACGACCGAGATCGCGGTGCAGTTCCGGTCGGTGCCCGCGCTCCTCTTTGCCGGGACCGGCACGATGTTGCCGGAGCCGAATGTCCTGACGCTGCGGATCCAGCCCGACGCGGGGATCTCGCTCCGCTTCGCGGCGAAGGTGCCGGGCGCGGAGATGCAGATCCGCTCGGTGAACATGGACTTCTTCTACGGCACGGCGTTCACCGCCTCCGGCCCGGACGATTACGCGCGCCTGCTGCTCGACTGTATGCGTGGCGAGCAGACCCTCTTCGCGCGCCGCGACGAGGTGGAGCAAGCCTGGGCGATCGTCACGCCGATCATGGAGTACTGGGCGCGTCATCCCCGACCCAATTTCCCCAACTACGAGGCCGGAACCTGGGGACCGCCCGAAGCCGACGCGCTGATCGAGCGCGATGGTCGGCGGTGGCGACGACTATAAGTCGGCAGTCGGCAGTCGGCAGTCGGCAGAAAAGACGTGTATTGGCATCGCTGATGACATGTCCCCTACCGCAATCTGCCGACTGCCGACTGCCGACTGGAGAAAACGATGAGCGTGGAGACGAGCCTCGAATGGGCGGGGAAACCGGTCGAAGTGGGGCAGATCGATGAGGCGTTGCGCGCGGCGTGGCGCGAGGAGGCGGCGCACGCCCCGGAATTGAGTGGTGCGCTCGCCGCGCGGACCAATGTGCTGAACCTGATCGTCCAGGCGGGCTCGCGCGAGGAACTCGCCGAGGTGGCGGCCTCGATCGACGCGCTCGGCGTCCATCACCCGTCGCGAACGGTGCTGCTGCTGGCCGAGCCGACCGGGCCGGAAGCGAAGCTGGAAGCCTGGATCAACACCAATATGCAGACCCTCGGCGACCGCCGCCTCCTCTTCGAGCAGGTGACGATCGTGGCGAGCGGCGAGGCGGCGCGGCATCTGCCGGGCGTGGTCGATCCGCTGCTGATCCCGGAGTTGCCCGACTTCCTCTGGTGGCTCGGGGAGCCGCACTTCAGCGACAGCAGCTTCACGAAGATGGTTGAGATCGTCGATCGCCTGATCGTCGATACGGCACGGTTCGACGACATCGAGACGGGCCTGCGCGAGCTGGCGGAGATGACGATCGTCCCGCATGGCGCGGCGATCAGCGACTTCGCCTGGAACCGGCTCCGCCCCTGGCGCGAGCTGGTGGCGCAGTTCTTCGATCCGCCGGAATACGCGCCGAGCCTCGATACCGTCGAGACGATCGCGATCGTCTACGAGCCGCACGGCGGGCAGCACTCCTCCGGCTTCGGGGAGGGGCTGCTGGCGCTCGGTTGGGCGTGCAGCCGCCTCGGCTGGCAGATCGCGCAGCGCCCCGAGTTCCTCGCGCCGGGCTCCTTCCGCTGGCAACTCGTCGGCGGCGACCGCACCCTGACCGCGACCCTCGCGCCGGTCCATCAGGACGACCCGATCATCGGCCTGCGCGAGATCACGATCACCGCCGGGGAGCGGCACCCCGGCACCTTCCAGGTGCTGCGCGAGAGTGGCGCGCACCTGGTGACGCGCGTCGAGGTGCCGGGTGCCCCGAACCTCGACCAGATCATGCGCGCGACCGAGCCCGATGAGAACGATCTGTTATTGCACGCCCTCGGCCAGTTCGGCAGCGACCGCACCTACAACGGCGCGCTCGTCTTCGCCGCCCAACTCGCCAGCGGCGTGGGAGGACGATCCTGATGAGCGCCGTGACACCGGAATTCTCGATCAGCGCCGACGCCGACGCCCTGGCGCAGGAGGCCGCGCGGCGTTTCGTCGCCGCAGCCAGGGCGGCCAGCGCGGCGCGCGGGCGCTTCACCGTCGCCCTCTCGGGCGGCTCGACGCCGAAGGCGCTCTTCGCGCTGCTGGCCGCCGCACCCTATCGCGAGCAGATCGATTGGGCCACCGTCCAGCTCTTCTGGGGCGACGAGCGCTGCGTGCCGCCGACCGACGAGCAGAGCAATTACCGCCTGACGCGCGAGACGCTGCTGGACAAGGTGCCGATCCCGGCGGCGCAGATCCATCGCATCTTCGCCGAGGACCCGGAGCCGACGCGGGCGGCGCGCGCCTACACCGCAGTTTTGGAGCAGCTCTTCACCCTCGGTGACGGCGAGTTCCCCACGTTCGACCTGATCCACCTCGGCCTGGGGCCGGAGGGGCACACGGCCTCGCTTTTCCCCGGCAGCCCGGCCCTGCGCGAGACGCGGGGGCTGGTCGCCGCGCCCTACGTGGAGCAGCTGAGCGCGCATCGGATCACCCTGACGCCGCCGGTCATCAACGCCGCGCGCGAGGTGCAGTTCCTGGTGGCGGGCGCGGGCAAGGCGGAGATCGTCGGGCGGATCCTCCACGCGCCGCACGACCCCGACAAACTCCCCGCGCAGATCGTCGCGCCGAGCCCTGGCAAGCTGGTCTGGCTGCTGGACGAGGCGGCGGCGGCGCAGCGGTAGGGTGCGGGACACGCCCCCGCGCCCGGATGGGTGGCGGGGGCGTGTCGATCAGCGCGAGCACGGGTTGGGCCGGGCGTGGCTCACCGACCGCCCCCGCCAGTGTGGACTGTCAGGGTGTAGCCGTCCGGGTCGATGAAGGAGAACTGGCGACCGAAGGGGCCGTCCTGGGGACGCTGCACCAGGGCGACGCCGGCCTCCTCCAGCGTGGCGGCCAGCGCGTCGGCGGTGTCGCACGCCAGCCAGAGCGCCACGCCCCACCCGAGCCGGGATACCGCCTCCAGGTCCACCAGGGGCTTCCGCACCGCGAACGGGATCGGCGCGGTGCGGAAGACCACCGCACCGGGCGGGCTCTGGGGCGCGACCTCCAGCCCCAGCAACTCGGTATAGAACTGCCGCGAGCGGTCGAGATCGCGCACCTGCAACGCCACGAAATCGGGGCCGGTGACTTGGGCCATGATATTTTCCTTTCTGCTACAATCATCAGGACACTGATGAAATATTATCAGGATTCTGATGAACCGTCAAGGGGGGTGCCGTGGCGGACGAGCAGGTAGGGTACGTGCTGAAGCAGGTGCAGCAGGCGCTGCGCGCGGTGATGGATGACGCGGTGCGCCGTCACGGCCTGACCACGCCGCAATACGCCGCGCTGAGCGCGCTGGCGGGGGGCGGGGCGCTCTCGGGGGCCGAACTGGCGCGGTGCGGCTTCGTCACGCCGCAGACCATGAACGGCATCGTCATCAACCTGGAGGCGGCGGGATTCGTCGAGCGCCGGGGGGATCCGGGCGACGCGCGGGTGCTGCGCGTCGCCCTGACGCCCGCTGGCCGCGCGCGGTTCGACGAGTGTCAGCGGGCGGTGGGGGCGATCGAGGAGCGGATGGTGAGCGGGCTGCGAGCGGACGAACGAGTTTGGCTCCTCGATGCCCTGCGGCGTTGCAAGGCTGCGCTGACCGCAGCGACGGCATGAGCGGTGGCGGGGCTCGGGATCGTGCGGCGCGGGCGCGGGCGGGGTATGCTACGGTCCGATGGTGAGCGCTACTCGGGGAGGCAGGGATGAGCGGGGCGGACGCGGCGGGCCTGAAGGAACGGGCCGCGCGGGCGGCGGCGGACGCGGTGACGGACGGGATGCGCGTGGGGCTGGGGACCGGCTCGACCGCCGCGTTCGCGGTGCAGGCGCTCGGCGAGCGGGTGGCGGCGGGGCTCCAGATCGTCGGGGTGGCGACCTCGGAGGCGACCGCCGCGCAGGCACGCGGCCTCGGCATCCCGCTGGCCGAACTGGACGACGTGGATGCCCTGGACATGACGATCGACGGCGCGGACGAGGTCGATCTGGCGCGCTTCGTGGTGATCAAAGGCTTCGGCGGGGCGCTGCTGCGCGAGAAATTGGTCGCGCGGGTCACGCGGCATCAGATCATCATCGTGGACGCCGGGAAGCTCGCGGCGGCGGGGCTGACGAAGCCCTTGCCGGTGGAGGTGGTGCCGTTCGGCGCACGCCATACGGCGGCGGCGCTCGAACGGCTCGGCGGGCGGGCGACGTTGCGCCAACGGGACGGTGCGCCGTTTATCACCGATGGCGGCAATCTGATCTTCGACTGCGATTTCGGGGCGCTCGGCGATCCGGCGGCGCTGGCGGCGGCGATCAAGGGCGTGCCGGGCGTGGTGGAGCACGGGCTGTTCATCGGGCTGGTGCATCGGGTGATCGTGGCGACGGCGACGGCGATCGAGACGTATCGACGCTAATCCGCCAGGATGTGGAAGTGCGACATATCCCCCTTGACCTGGGGAGGATCGGGCTGGTGCGAGGTACGTGGCGTCGTATAAGCAACCATTCCGGCGGCGCATGGGTTAGGGGGGTTGAGCGTCTAGTGATACTCGCTGTGGCTCTGGTTGCGCGGGACGCTCGCGTGAAATGCTGCTGCCGTGTCGGCGCGCGGCTGGGACGGGGATAGTGCGGACACCACCAGCGGGCGGCACCGAGCGCGCTAATGTGAGGGAGTCTGCGATGAATGTGACGATGCGCCCCTATGCGGGCGAGGACGATTACTCGCCATTGCGCCACCTCTTCGATGTGGTGGCGGGGGCGAGTCCACTGCACTACGGCACGGCGGGCGATCTCGACTGGTGGCGCTTCGCGCATGAGGACCCCGACGTGCTGCGCCACGCGGCCCTCTGGTGCGCCGATGATGGCACCATCGTCGGCTTCGCCTGGCCGAAGGGGAATGAAGTCGAGGTAGAGTCACACCCCGCGCACCGCGACCTCGAAGGGGCGATCTTCGCCTGGGCCGAGGCGCAGGCGGCGTCACAGTCCCCCCCCGCGCCGCTCCTCGCGGCGCGGTGTTTCGATGAGGATGCACCGCGCGTCGCGACCCTGCGCGCGCGCGGTTACGTGCGGATGGAACAGGCATATCGCTATCGCTCCCGCCCGCTCACCGGGGAGTTGCCGGAACGGGTCGTGCCGCCGGGCTTCACCGTGCGCGCGCTCGGCGGTGACGACGAGCTGGCGGCGCGGGTGGAGGTCCATCGCGCGGCGTTCGCGCCATCGCGGATGACGATCGCGAAGCACCGGTCGGTGCGCACCGCGCCGGGGTATCGCCCCGACCTTGATCTGGCGGCCGTTACGCCGGATGGCACCTTCGGGGCCTACTGCATCGTCTAGGTTCGACCCGGTCAACCGCCTCGGGGTCTTCGAGCCGGTCGGCGCTGATCCGGCCTGGCAGCGGCGCGGGCTGGCGCGCGCGGTCTTGACCGAGGGGTTCTACCGCCTGCGGGCGCTCGGCGCGACGACCGCCTTCGTGGCATGCCGCAGCGACAACGTCCACGCTAACGCGCTCTACGAGGCGGTCGGCTTTCGCCTGGTCGGCACGGATCACCGCTGGGAGAAGGCGCTCGGCGGGGGATAGTCGGCGGTCAGCAGTCGGCAGAGAGAGGGCGGCCGGGCGGTGCGCACCCGCCCGCGGTTGGCAGGGGAGGGCGGGGCGATGGCGATCTCGACGGAGGATGCGGCGGCGTTGTGCGCGCGGGTCTACGCGCTCGTGCGGGCGTGCCCACGCGGTCGGGTGACAAGTTATGGCGCGATCGGCAAGGTGCTGGGGCACCCGCGCGGGGCGCGGATGATCGGCTGGATCATGAACGAGACGCCCGACCGCCAGGCGGTCCCGGCGCAACGGGTGATCGGCAAGGATGGCACGCTGACCGGCGGCTGGGCGTTCGGCGGTGAGGCCGCGATGCGCGCGCTGCTCGAAGGGGAAGGCGTCACCTTCGACGAGAAAGGCCGCGCGATCGTCAAGGTCCACGCCTGGGATCCCGCGGTCGACCTCGATCCCGCAGCCCTCGCGCAGCTCCTCGCCGACGCGCCGATCGCGACCCCGGTCGAGCCCTCCGCCGGGCTGATGCGGCTGCTGAATCGGGATGCGGCATCGCCGTTCAGCAAGGGGTGAAAGAAGTACGAAGTAGGCGGGTACAGAATGTAGATGAGCAATATGGGCGGAGTGGGCGCGGTGACGGTTTGACGGGTTCAAACCGGCGACGAGGTACGAAAGATGAATGACGAAGGAGGAACAACGCGGTACGAAGGCAGAATGAGGCGCGGTGCCGCGTTGGGCGATTCCGCCGGTTGCAATACCCATGAAGGGCACAATGCCGGCGGCTGGGGGTGCCGCGTGGGTATTGCAACCGGCGGAACCCTATAGCGATGAATGGAGGCGACAATGAGCGCAGCGCCGCACGGGACGCGATGGATCCGCTTCGAGAACATCGATGGGCGGGTCATCGACGAGCCGACGCTGGTGACGGAGTTGCCGGAGGTCGGGCAGTTGATCCCGGTGGCGGGGACGCACTGCGAGGTGATGGAGCGCTGGGTCGACCGCGAACTGGTGGCGGAAGGTGGCCCGGAGATCGTCGTCTTCACGGTCAAGCCGTTGGTGTGAGTCGTGAGTCGTGAGGGAGACGGCAGTCGGCAGTCGGCGGAGAAAAAAGTCGGGCGAGCGGGCCGGACAATCGCCGAGCGGGATGCGCGTGTTGTCTTCTCGTGAATGTCGGACGGGGCGGCTAGGTGGGCGGGGGGGCGTGCTACAATGATGGACCAACCGCCGGCCCGTTGCCGGAAACCGTAGCGCGAGTGTAGGCGGGATAGGGATGACGACGCGGGAACAGCCGTATGGCGCGGTCGTGCTCGATCACTTCGCCGCGCCGCGCAATCTGGGGCGCTTGCCCGATGCGAACGGGCGTGGCGTGGCTGGCGATCTCGTCACCGGCGCGACGCGGATCGAGATCGCGCTGCGGATCGAGGAGGGCGTCGTGCGGGACGCGCGCTTCCGGGCGATCGGGTGCAGCGCCACGATCGCCGCCGCCTCGCTGGCGACGACGCTGCTGATCGGTCGCCCGACCGCCGAGGCGGCGACGCTGACCGCCGCCACGCTCGTCGTCGCGCTCGATGGGCTGCCGCCGGAGCGCCTGTATGCACCCGCGCTGGTAATCGAGGCGCTCGCGGCGGCGCTGGCCGCGTGGCGGTCGGGAGAAGAGGGGATAGGATGAGCAAGACCGAGCAGCGGTACGCGCACCGACTCGAACCGGGCGAGCGTGTCGCCCTCGAGCAGTACGATCCGGCGGACACGGCGGGGCTGGAGAAGGACGAGGCGAAAGCCCTCCTGCAAGACCTCGATACGGAACTCGCGGAGCTGCAAGAACTCCTCTACGCCGCCGGGCAGCAGTCGGTGCTCCTCATCCTGCAAGGGCTGGATACCAGCGGCAAGGATGGCACGATCAAGCGGGTGCTGAAAGAGGTCAACCCGACGGGCTGCCAGATCGTGAACTTCAAGCAGCCGACCGCAACCGAACTGGCGCACGACTTCCTCTGGCGCGTCCATCCCAAAGCCCCGGCGCGCGGCTATCTCGGCGTCTTCAACCGCTCGCACTACGAGGATGTGCTGGTGGTGCGGGTCCACCACCTCGCGCCGGAGAAGGTGTGGCGCGCGCGCTACTGGCAGATCAACGATTTCGAGCGCCTGCTCGCCGATACCGGCACGATCCTGATCAAGTGTTTCCTGCACATCAGCAAGGACGAGCAGAAGGAACGCCTGCTGGCGCGCGAGGAGGACGTGACCAAAGCCTGGAAGCTCAGTCCGGGTGATTGGCTGGAGCGCCGCTCCTGGGACGATTACGTTGCCGCCTACGAGGATGCCCTGCAAGAGTGCGGCACCCCCTGGGCACCGTGGCACATCATCCCCGCCGATAAGAAATGGTTCCGCAACGTCGCGGTGGCGCAGTTGCTGGTGGAGGCGCTGCGCCCCTACAAGGAAGGCTGGCTGGCGCACCTGGACGCGGTCGGGAAAGAGCAGCGCGCGGCGATCGAGAAAGTGCGCGAGCACCGCGACGAGGAATCCTGAGCGCCGCGCCGCATCCGCCCGCGCCCACCTTGCCGCGCCGCGCCCTCTTGCGCGGCGCGTTTGGCCTGGGCGGGGCACTCGCGCTCGGCGGCTGCGGCCCGGGTGACGCCCCGAAGGGGGGGCGCTGGGCGGGGCGCTTCCTGACGATCGCCACGGGCGGCGGAGCCTTGCGCGCGGACCTCTGGACAAGCCTCTGCGAACCGTTCATGCGCGCGACCGGCTGCCGCATCACCGATGTCAGCCTGCCGCCCGAGCAACTGAGCGCCGAGTTGCGCCGTCAATTCTTCAACGGACGGGTCGAGTGGGACGTAGTCGTGCTCGACACGCCGCGCCTGCTGGTCCTGGCGCGCGCGGAGCCACAACTCTTCGCCCACCCGCCCAACCGCGCGCTGGCCTGGCGAGGGTTGCCGAGCGCCGCCGCGCGCGCCATCGGCGTGCCGCTGCTGACGGACACCCTCCTGCCGCTACGTCGGGTCGCGCCCTTCGCCAGGGAGGCTCCCAACTCCTGGGCCGACTTCGGGGACGCCGCGCGCTTCCCACAGCCGCGCGCCCTCCCGCGCGATCCGGTCGGGTTGCTGGAAGCGGCCCTGCTCGCCGCTGGCGTGGACCCCGCCGCCCTCTACCCGCTCGATCTCGACCGTGCGTTCGCCGCGCTCGAGCGGCTCCGTGGCGCGGTCAGCGGCTGGTGGACGATCCGCGAGCGCGGCACCGACGCGCTGGTGCAGGGCGCGGTCGATCTGCTGCTGACGCGCGGCGGCGACGCGCGCGCCGCCCTGACGACCGGGGCGCATATCGCCCCTCTCGGCGTGCCGGTGCCCGCCCTCCCGCAGCTGCTGGCGTTGCCGCGCGGGTCGGCCAATGCGGCGCAGGCGCGGGACTTCCTGGCGCTCGCCCTGACCGACGAGGCGCAGGCCGCGTTCGCCGCGCAGGGTTATTGGCCCGCACTGGCGACCGCCCCCGACCCCGCCACATCGCCACCCCTCGTGCCGCTCGACCTCGATTGGTGGGCGACCGAGGGCGCGGCGGCGCTGGACCGCTTCGCCGTCTGGTTCGGGCAGGACGACGCGGCGAGGTGAGCGAGACGGGGAGACGAGGGTCGCCGCAGAGACACAGAGAGGAAGGGACGAGGGCAGGGACGGAACAGGAGACGCAGAGGCACAGCGGGGGACGAGGGCAGGGACCGTAGCCACAGAGCCCGCAAGCGGACCGGGCGCGCGGAGGACGAGTGGGAGAGGGCACGATTTGAGGGAGGCGGTGCCACTACACGGGCAATGCCTCCCACCGGGGGAACAACCCAAAATCTTACAACGGCGCTGGCCCCTCGCCTCGGATGGGGAGAGGGGGGTGAGGCGGGGGTGAGGGTTCCCGCCATGCCCTGCCCACACCAGTAACGAAGCCCCGCTCCCGATCCGGGAGCGGGGTGGCGAGCCGGGTGCCCGCGCAGTGGGCGACGAGCCGGGGTGCGGGCCGTCCCCAGGGATGGGTCAACCGAGGGATTGAAATCCCTGGCTGGGTGGCCTCCGGCCACGCAGTACCCCGGAGGGTAGCCGCTGCCCCGGAGGGCAGCCACTCCCCATGAAGGGCACAATGTACCCGTGAAGGGCACATTGTCCGCCTGCGCGGACCGGACACTCCCAGCCCACTTTCTTTCTCCCGCGTCCCCCGCTGTGTCTCTGCGTCCCCGCGTCCCTGCGGTGATCGTTCCTAACGCTGGCGCTTACTCTTCTTCGGCTTCGGCGCAGGGAGGGCGTCGGCGGTGGTGCGGATCAGCGTGCCGAGCCAATCGCGGTCCTCGCAGCGGTCCCCGCCGATCAGGAAGTAATCCTTCGCGCCCGGATAGGGCGGTGCCTCCTCGATCGCGTCGCCGAGGAACGCGCGACCCGCCTCCGTCGGCTTGACGAAGAGTTGATCATCGCAGATGAAGGCGATGACTTTGCCATCGCAGTACGCGGCGTACTCGCCGAACATCGCGCGCGTGGTGATGTCGCCCGCCAGGCCCATCTGCTCGGTCAGGAAATCGACGGTGCGCTTATCCGATGCCATGCTGTTCTCCTTCGTGTGTAATAAACAGTTATGTTGCTCCTGATAGTGACATAACTGCTTCCGCAGCGCTTGTACTTTGCGGACAGACCAGGGTCTATTCAAGTTCAGGGAGCGGCGGGGGGACCCCGACTGGATCAGGCCCGCCGTCCGGCTGCGCGCGGTCGGTCGGTCCGGTACTGCCGCGCGCGTGTTGTCCCGCGACACGGATCGCGCACACCGGACCAGCGCTGCGGGCCGGTGACGGTGACCGCGATCGACTTTGCATAGACCCTGGCGGATATACTGGCAAATCCGCTTGAAGTCAGCAAGGGTGTTACGATGCTCAGTGATTCTTGCGGGCGGAAGTTTGGTGAGGATATAGTAGCTGTCAGCGAGAGGCGCATATTGCGAATCGGGTTGCCGATCGGAAAGCGTGTCGATCGGGTATCGGATGTCGTAGCTTTGTGGAAGCGCAGTATACTCTCGCGAGTGATACACACGATAAAAGCAGTCAGGGAAAGCCCTGTTTGCCATCGCCGCCTGGTGTCGCGCGTTCCTTTGGACAGTTCTTCACCTATCGGCGAACAGGACAAATCGCTAGGGTGAGCAGTCATTACATCCCTCGGGATAACTGAGCAAGGGAGCGCATGAGTTCGGATCTTATCCTTACCGCAATCGTGTCGCTCATCGTTGGCATGGCGATTTGGAACTGGTGGATTTATGGACGACATCAAGTACGCACCCGCTATCCGCCCGATTGGGATACGCTGCGGCGGGAGGTCTACCGTCGCGCAAGCCATACGTGCCAAAATTGCGGGAGGGATGACCGGGTGCTCAATGCCCACCACATCGTCCCGCTCTCGGTGGGTGGCACGAATGAACTCACCAATCTCGCCTGTTTGTGCCGCGACTGCCATAAGTTGATCCATGTCCACATGCGTTAAGCCACACAACGTCGCGGATGTGTATGTACGCGATGGTGCGTCTCCGATCGATCTCCGCGACGTCGATCAGGTGCTCGTGAAGCTGAAAGAATCGCGGCCTGGTATCCACGCTGTCATCGCTGTGCTACTCGTAAGCGTGGCGTGTGATCTCGTGGTTGCCCTTGTACAGCACCTTGCTTTTTAGCCCCTATTTTTGAGTCGGTCCCGCTGACTACAGGATTCTCCCCTTCCCCAAACGCATTATCCCTCCGTCATTCCCGCTGTAGGGCGCTTCGGTGGCGCGGCGGGAGGGGCGATAGGCGTGCTGATGCCTGGCCGTGGGGCACCGCGTCGTCGTCCACCTTTCTCCCGACCCACGACTCACGACTCGCCATATAGCCACGCCCCGGCCTCGGCCAGCGCCTCCTCGAAGGTGGGGGCGGTGGCGGGGTCGCGGGCGGCGGCGCGGGCGTTCGGGGTGAGGAGTGCGCGCAAGTCGGCCTCCGTGCGGGCGATGCGGGGGGCGTCGGCGCGCGGTTGCGGCATCCCGGTCTGGGCGCGGCGCGCTTGCCAGAGGAAGCCGGTGGCGCGATCCAGGCTGTCGCCGCTGCCCGAACTGGAGAAGCGCCGCGCCTCGGCGTATGCCCGGTCGGCGGCGTCGAGTTCACCCGTCCACTCCTCGGCCATGCCGAGACGATGATACCCGACGAAGCGATAGAACGACGAGCCGATCGTCTCCGCCACCGTCAGCAGGGTCGCGCAGGTGGCGCGCGCCGTCGGGATCGCCGCGCAGCAACACCGCCTGCCCGAGGCGTGCCAGGATCATGCGGCGGCAGAGGGGCTGCTCGACGACCTGGGCGTCCGCATCGGCCCGGCGCAATGTCGCCTCGCCACCGTCGCGGTCGCCGCGTGCCAGCGCGAAGTACACGCGCATCATGGCATAGGGGCGCGGCGACCCGGATGCGGATCGCCGCCTACGCGCGCCCGGCCTGCATCGAGCAGGAGCGCCGCTGCGGCGGGCGTGCCGCGCGCGAGGGCGGCGAACGCGCGCGGCCAACGAATCGCGGTGGCGAGCGGGGTATCGCCCGCCGCCTCGGCGAGGGCGGTGGTCAGATCGGCCTGTCCGGCTTTGCGATCGTTGAAGACGCTCAGCGCGCTGCGTACTGCCGCGTACTATAGAAGCGCGCGCAGCCGATCGTCCGCCCCGCCGCGTTCGAGGAACTGATCGAGTCGGGCGCGCGCGGCGCGGTGGTTCATGCGGATGAAGGCGTAGGGCCAGCACGCCGTTGCCAGGCGCAGGCCGAGCGTCGGGGTGTGCGCGTCGGCCCACGCACGTTGCCGATTTCGGGCGCGAGCGCTGCCAGCCAGGCGCTCCCTGCTGGCCCATCGTCGAGCGGATAGGCGCAGGACTCCGCCAGGGCGATGCACCAGCGGCAATGGCGCTCCGCGAGCGCGTCGGCCTCCCCCGCCGCCAGCAGCCGGGCGTGGGCGTCGCGCCGGATCGTCTCCAGCAGGCGGTAGCGGGGCGTATGCTCCGTCGTGCGCTCCTCCACGACGAGCGATTGCGCCACCAGCCGGTCGAGCGTCGCGTCCGGGTCGGGCAGGTCCGGCCCGCCGCACACCGCGCGCATCGCCTCCCGCGTCCACCCCGCCGCGAAGGGGGCGAGGCGCCGGAGGAGGATCCGCTCGGCGGGGGTGAGGAGGGCGTGGCTCCAATCGAGCAACGCCTGCACGTTCCGTTGGCGTGCGGCCCCGCCCCGCCGCCGGGCCGGGAGGGGCCGCAATGTATCGGCGAGCTCACCGGCGAGCGCCGCCAGGGACCGGGTGCTGAGTTGCGCCGCGACGAGTTCGAGGAGCAGCGGCAACCCATCCAGGCGCGCGCAGAGCGCGGCGATCGTCGCGGCGTTCGCGGGGGTCACCGCGAAGTCGGGGTCGGCCTGCGCCGCGCGCGCGCAGAAGAGTTGCGCCGCCTCGCTACGCAGCACTATCTCGACGTTGGGCGGCGTGTCGCCCGGCTCCGGCAGCGCCAGGGGGGCGACACAGCGGGCGACTTCTCCCGGCAATCCCAACGCCTCGTGGCTGGTCGCCAGGAGCTGCACGCCGCGCGCGCGCGAGGAGCGCCGTCGCCAGTTCGGCGACGGGCAAGCGCAGTTGCTCGCAGTTGTCGAGGATGAGCAGGGTTCGCCGGTCGCGCAATTCGGCGACGAGGCTGTCGAGCGTCTGCTGGCCGGGGCGGTCCCGCAGGCCGATGACCGTGGCGATCGCGTCGGCGACGCTCGTGGCCTCGGCGGAGGCGACGAGATCGACGAACCAGATACCATCGGGGAAAGCGGGGAAAGCGGGGAGGAGAGTAGCGGCGACCTGGAGCGCCAGGCGCGTTTTCCCTACCCCGCCCGGCCCGACAAGGGTGAGGAGGCGATGCCGTATGCGCCCGGTCAGCAGGCGCGCGATGGCCCGTTGCCCGCCCGCGCGCCCGATGAAGGCCGTGCGCGGTGCGGGGAGATTGTGCGGGGTGGTAGCGCGGGTCGCCCGCCCGCCCGCCGCCAGCGCCAGGAACGCCGCGCGCGCCTCGTCTCCGAGGCCGAGCGCGGTAGCCAGCCGCGCCACGGTGCTGTGACGCGGCACACCGCCGGTCCCCGTCTCCAGTTTCAGGATGGTCCGCTCGCTGACACGGGCCAGGGCGGCCAGTTCGCCCTGCGTCAGCCCGGCGGCGCGGCGGTAGTCCCGGAGGCGTTGACCGAAGGTCGGCCCGTCGACGGCGGATTCCGGCAGGGCGAACGGTGGACGGCTACTGCTCGTCAAGGTGACCTCATCACGAGCGTACCGGACACCATCTACGTAGCGGTACATGTATGATACGTAGCGATCACCGAATTGGGAAATAGATGGCCCTGCTGGCGCTATCCCGGTCACCGGTCCCGCCGTTCACGCGAGGGGCCGGGCGTCGGGCGGCGTGGTGAGCGCCGTCTGGGCGCGCGCGAGATCGTCCACCACGATCTGCCGTACCCGCACCTCATCGGCCCCTTCGAGGCGCAGGATGTAGGCCGGGTGGTAGGTGGCGAGCGCGGAGATATTCGCGGCGGTGGTGAACCACGCGCCACGATTCGCGCCCATCGCGAATCCCTTGCCGATCAGCGCCTTGGCCGGGGTATTGCCGAAGAGGATCAGCGCGGTCGGGGCGATCAGCGCCAGTTCCGGCAGGAGGATCTCCAGGCCGTCGCGGATCTCGCCGACGCGCGGCGGGCGGTTCTTCAGCCGCCCGCCCCCGGCCTCGGCGGTGGGGCGCACCTTGACCACGTTGGTGATGTAGACCTGGCGGCGGTCGATCCCGGCATCTTGCAGGATGCGGTTGAGGAGCTGCCCGGCCCGCCCGACGAACGGGCGCCTGGCGATCGTCTCGTTCTCCCCCGGTGCCTCCCCGATGATCACGAAGCGGGCGTCGGGCGGACCTTCGCCGAAGACCGTGTCCGGCCCGAACCGTGCCACCGCACGCGCCTTCAGCGCGTCCCACGCGCCCTGCCGCTCCGTCCCCGTCGTCTGGCTCATCGCTATGCCCCCCCCTCGTCATCGTTGTTGTGTCTCCCCGGTCGCACCCCTCAGGCGTGGCGGGATGCACGCGCCATGCCAGGGGGCTGGCACGCCCTCTGCGTTGACGGCGAGGAGACCCCGCACGCGCGCGGTGGCGGTTATACCGGCGCTGTCTCGTGAGACGACGGGGGGTAGTTCGGGGTTCCGATACTGACCCGGCCTGTGGGGATGCGGCGATCGTGCGACAATGCAGCGACGCCGTGTTATGGCGAGCCAGGGCGGGTGTCCCGCGCTATGAACGAGCGATATGGAGGAGGGACGACATGAGCGGCACGAACGATCAGGAGACCCCGCGCGGCGAACAGTCCGGGCGGTTGCCGAGCCTGGAGGAGCAGACCCCCGGCCTCGATACCGACGTGGTCGAGCAGACCGACGCCGACGCCCAGGCGTTCTATGGTGAGGGCGGCGAAGTGACGCAGGGCGCGGTCGGTGACGGCCAGCGCGGCGACGAGGCCGGGCGGTTGCCGAGCCTGGAGGCGCAGACGCCGGGCCTGGACGCGAGCACGGTCGCCAGCACCGACGCCGATGCGAAGGCATTTTTCGGCGGCGATCGGGGCGGCACCGGCCAGGGTAGCGCCCCCCAGGGCGCGACGCAGGACCTGGATGAAGTCGCGCGCGCGGCGGGCAATCGCGAAGGGGCCGATGAAGGCCAGCCCCCGGCGGGCGATGTCCGCACCGTCTACGAGAACGAGCGTAAGCCGGGCGAGGCCGAGCCGCAGGGGGGCAAGCGATAGTCCCGCTGACGGAGGCGCTCCGCTCGGGGCTATTGCGCGGCGGGGTGCCGGTGCCGATCGCCGTACGCAAGTACGACGGGCACCGGCGCTTCGTCGTGGAGACGACGGCGCTCGCGGCGTGTCCGGGCCTGCTGGTGGCGCGCGGGGAGGCCGGACGCCGTTTCAGCGCTGCGGGCGAGACACGCCACTTGCCGACGATCACCCTCGAATACTTCCCGGCGGGGCGCGGCTACAACATCCTCAGCTATTACGAGGCTGAGAGCGGCACGTTACTCTACCACTTCTGCAACGTGCTTGCCGAGGCGACGTGGGACGGCGCGACCCTCGCCTACATCGATCTCGACCTCGATCTGCGCGTCGAGCCGACAGGCGTGGCGACAATCGAGGATGTGGGCGATTTCCGGCGCAACGCGCGCCGCTGGCGTTACCCTGCGGCGACACGGCGCGGGGCGCTGGCGGCGTTGCGCGCGTTGCGGGCGCTGGCCGCGCGGGGCGCACCGCCCTTCACCGCCGAGCCGTTACCCGACGCGCTGGCGCGCGCCCTGGCGGGCGAGTGGGGCGAGTGGGGCGAGTAGGCGAGTAGAACGGCCCGCACCCCGCCGCCTGCGGGCGGCACCCCTCTCCCTATCAAGGAGAGGGGAAGATTCTCGCGCCACCCCGCCCACTGACTACTGACTACTCGCACGGAGGCACGATGCAGACGGTACGCAAGCTCTTCGATCCGGCGGCGGGCTACGATGCCGGGCGGGCGGCGTTGGCGGGCGCGGTGGCGTCGGGGGCGTATCTGGCCGAGATGGCGGTCGATCTGCCGCTCCTCGACTGCCCGACCGATGACCTGTTGCTGCTCGGTGGCCTGCTCACGCGCGATCGGCGGGTCTGGCCGATTCTGGGCGGGGTCATGCACTTCACCAATGGGATCGCGCTGGCGCAGGTCTACGCGGCGGTGGAACGCTATCTCCCCGGCCCGCCGTGGGCGCGCGGCGTCCTCTTCACGCTGATCGAGAATACCCTCTTCTGGGGGATCGTCCCCCTCTTCGACCGCTACCACCCGGCGATCCGCGAGGGCGCGCTGCCGAAGATGAACCGCCCGGTCCCGTTCCTGCAACAGGTGCTGCGCCACATCGCCTACGGCGCGGTGCTCGGGGCCGTCTACGGGCGTGGGCGGCGATGAAAAGGGGACGAAACAGGAGACGCAGAGACACAGGGAACGGACGGGAGAGAGGGACGGTAGCCGCAGCGCCCGCAGAGCCCGCAAGCGGACCGGGCGCGCAGAGCACGAGGGAGAGAGGGGACGAAGGGATGTTTAACAGGAGACACAGAGATACAGAGGGGGACGAGAGAAATTTTTATTGGTGGGGGTGCTAGGGTTATTAGCCTACCATCTGGCACATAGCCTGCATCAGCACTGCCCCTCACTATCTTGTTCCTTCTCCCCCCCCGTGCTCTGTGCGCCCGGTCCGCTTGCGGGCGCTGTGG
>JAABUM010002777.1_pt1 | contig 22792 bp, 23 predicted proteins | sample 5559161 | NCBI WGS metagenome assembly JAABUM01 (sample SAMN10711868, study PRJNA513369) | rock metagenome | isolation source: Antarctica rocks | place: Antarctica: Victoria Land, Siegfried Peak nord
AACGCCCCGATGGCAACCCCGACACCACCGAAGCCGCCCGCCGCCTGCACGTCACCCCCCGCACCGTTCGACGGTGGCTCGCCAACGAACGAGCGCAGAAACCAGCACCGAAATCAACCAACGTCGAGAGACTTCGAACCTCCGCCCGCCGCTCAGAATCCACCAAACGAGGACGCACCTCCGCGCTACGCAGACGCAGAGACCAGATTCAGGCGGCCCAGGCTGCCCCAGCACGACCAGGTGCCGCGGCGCCCGCCCCACCCGTGAAGGCCATCTCGCTTACCGGTGTGCAAGGCCCCCACGGGGCCGGCCAAGACGACTACAAGCGCAACCGCACGATCCGGTTGACCATGACCCCCGATGACACCGACGCTATGTACGCCGCCTACGAGCAGGGCGGACACCAAGGCTTCACCACCTGGGCCCGCGGACGTGCTGACCGCTACGTCGACGGATGGGAATTCGACAACATCGACGACCTCCGAGTCGAATGAGCGAGATGCGTAGCGCGCATCCCCCCGGATCTATCCGTGGGGAGAAAGTCAACACACCGGAAGGACCGGCATGGACCAAGCAGCGCTTGGCCTGGGCATGCCGCATCAGTCTCACCGCTGACCGTACCGATCCGCGGCTCCCCGTCGGAGTACTCGCCACCGAACTCGGAGTCAGCGCCCGCACCGTCCGCCGCTGGGTGCACGCCGCAGGCACGGATATGCCCGCCATGGGCACCCAACGGTGGGAACGCATCCGGCAACTCCTGACACCCCCACCGTCACAGACCCGGCAAGAAAGCCTGGACTCCGCCTACGCACTGGAAGCGCTCACCACCATCACCTCACCGGACCCCGACGACGTTGCGTCCGGATGGCGGGCACGTCGTTGGCTGGAACCACACCTGGTGTCCACGGTGGCCCTGCCAGCAGTGAGTGTGCTGCAGCTGGCGATCGCCCGAGCCGAACCTGATCGCGTCACGCCCCTGAAGCGCCGCGGAGACCTCACCGACTTCACCGTCGTACCCACCAAGTTTCACGCGACCCTGCTCGCCAACCAGGTACTCAGCTCTCTTGCCGCCTGGCGCATCCAACCCCACCCACAACGACTGCCCACCGGGCGTAGCCGATGCTGGGCGGACGACGCGCCGAGCCTCAACCTCGCAGCAGCAGCGACAAGCCTCGGCGTGCGGGCTGCCCCCTCGCTGTCCCCCGAGCCCTACGCACCAGGCGGAACGCAGCGCCGCCGCCAGCGGCGAAACAGCCCGCGGTGAGCAGTGCAGAAATGTCCTACGCGCTGGCTACCGTCACCAGCACACAGCGAAAGGAAGCACCATGCATCACAAGGCGATCAACCGAGCGCGTGGAGCGTGCTCAATCGGCATGCTGCTCGGTGTCGCCGTCATCACCGCGGCGTGCTCACCGACCCACGCCTCGACGCCCTCACCGGCCACCTCTGCGGCTACCGCGACCGCGGGGTCCAGCTCAGCCGCGGCCGGCGCTGAACAAGCGGCCAGCACTTTGCCTGCGGGCAATGCTGATACGCCGATGCCGGCAGCGGGGACCTGTCATGCCGGTAACCGCAACGGGCAACCCCTGCCCGACCCGCAATGCACATCAGGGGCGGTCAACCCGGTTGTTACTCAGGCAACCATCAACACCACGATCTGCCAGAGCGGCTGGACGAAGACCGTGCGTCCACCAACTTCCGTGACCAACGCAATGAAAGTCAAGTCCGCCCAGTCCTACGGTCTCGCACCTACCGAGAAAGGCGAGTACGACCATCTCGTCAGCCTGGAACTCGGTGGGGCAGTGGATGATCCGCGCAACTTATGGGTCGAGGTCGGCCCGATTCCGAACCCAAAAGACGCTGTCGAAAATAAGCTGAACCAGGCGGTGTGCACCGGGCTCATTCCCCTCGCCACCGCTCAAACTGCGATCGCCCACCAATGGGTGACCGCCTTCGACGACGCCGGACTCCGCGTCGCCGGCGGCAAAGTCTGCCTGCGGGACGAACCCACGCGCTGTGTCGGCCACTGACCAACCTGGGAAATCCGTGGTCCTTTCTTCCTATCTCACCGTGTCGTCTGCGAGAGGCGGTCACAACAAGGCGTGGTCGCGCATCTTCTACAGGTAGAGGCCTTCTTCCGGTGAAGGCTGCCGGGAGAAGCGAGGGTCGCGGTGGAAGTCGTTCACTCGGCGTGGAGTGCATCGGGATGTCCCACCGTGCTGCAGCCGACTGGTTTCGGTGACTGTGGGCGCTGCGGAGCCAGTGGTGCCGACCTGGTCGCCACGGGCGCCGTGGTATCCCGAACCTTTACCGGGTTCGACGGCTGGATCAATCCCTATGGTTGGGGGCTGTGCGCGGCGTGCAGCTGGGCGTACCGCGGGAAAGGACTACGCAGCTGCATTGGCCTGGTCACGCGTGAACCAAGCTGGTGTCAGCTGACCCGTGCCACCGCCCGGGAGGTGCTGGACGTGGCACTGCCTCATGATGCAGCGCTGATCGTGCCCCTGCGTGGCCGCAAGCACCTGCTGCCGTCCGCGAGCTGGGGCCGAGTGAGCGTCGATGACGCACAGCTGTCGTGGACAAAGGGGGACGCCGCCCGCCTGCAGGCTGTGCAACGACTGCGCGCGCAGGGTTTCGGACCCAAAATGCTGAGCGCCGCCGCGCCTCCCTGGCCGGTGCTGCGACGTCTTCCCCCGCAGACATGGGATGGTGTTGTTGCCGACTGGGAGGCGTTGGTGGTGTGGCGCCGCAACCGGCCCTGGTTCGATGTGGCGGTGGCGGTGACCATTGATTTTCGGCGCAAGCCCGGTCCTTCAGGTCCGGGATAGCCGATCCGAGTCCTAGTCGGGCCGGCGTTGCTGCTCGACGTACTGCCGGATGATCGACAACGGGGCCCCGCCACACGATGCCGCGAAATAAGATGGAGACCACAGGTGCTCGCGGTGCGTGCGCAGCGAATACTGCTGGCGCAGGCGCCGTGAGGAGACCCCCTTGAGGGAGTTCACCAGCTTCGACAGTTGCACCGTCGGCGGATACTCCACCAGCAGGTGCACGTGATCGTCCTCCCCGTTGAACTCGGCCAGGACAGCCCCAGCGTCCGCGCACACCGCCGACAGGATCGGCTCCATCGCCCGCAGGTGCTCTCCGGTGAACACCTTCCGCCGATACTTCGTCACGAAGACCAAATGAGCATGCAACGCGAAAACACAGCTACGACCACGGCGAATGTCCTCTACACTTGTCATAGACCAATGATACTATGAACGCATTGCAAGCCGGGGCTGTCATGTTGTCGGTAGCCGCTGATACAACGGGCGCATAGCTGCGGCGCCGGCGTAAGGACTGGAAGGTGGTGGGTGGGCAGTGTTGGTCGGGTTGCGATACAAGCTGGCGCTCACCGCCGCCCAGGAGCAGTCGTGTGTGCGGTGGGAGGGTATCTGTCGGGCGGTGTGGAACACCGGACTCGACCAGTACCGCCATGCCTGGCGGTCGAACAAAGTCCGCCCGAGAGATGCCCAGGTGTGGCCAGGGTTCGCCGTCCAATGCGCCGAGCTCGCGGCGGCGAAGAAACAGCCGGGCCTCGACTGGCTCACCGACGCCCCGACGCATGTCCTGCAGCAGACGTTGCGCGACCTCGATCAGGCGGTCCGCCGGCACAGCCCGTGGCGCACCCATTTCCGGTCCCAACGGCGCTCGGCCCCGTCGCTGCGGTTCCCCGCCGGCAAGGCGATCGTCGTCGAGCAGCTGTCGGGGCGGTGGGGGCGGGTCAAGCTCCCCAAGCTCGGCGTGGTGAAGTTCCGTATGTCCCGCCCGGTGGCGGGGGAGATCCGGTCGGCGACGATCTCCCGCGACCAGCTGGGCTGGCACATTTCGATCCTCGTCGACGACGGGCAGGCGGTCGCGGAGCCCGGCAGCCACCATGGCCCGGCGGTGGGTATCGACCGCGGGGTCGTGCATGCTCTCGCTCTCTCCGATGGCACGTTCCTCGACCCGAGGACCCCGTTCACCTCCGCCCGGGAAGGGAAGTTTGAGAAGGGGCTGCGGCGCCGGCTCGCCCGCCAGCAGCGCGGCTCCGCCAGGGCGGCGGTCACGAAGGCACGTATCGCGAAGGTCAAGGCTAAGCAGGCGCGGCGCCGCAAGGACTACGCCGCGAAGGCCGCGTATAAGCTCACCTCCCGGTATGGGCTGGTGGTGTTGGAGAAGTTACCGACCGCCCAGATGACCCGCTCGGCGAGGGGGACGGTCGAGGTGCCGGGGAAGAACGTGAAGGCGAAGTCCGGGCTCAACCGGTCGATCCTCGACCAGGGGTGGCACGCGATCGCGTTGGCGATCGAGTCCGCGGCCCGCAGGTCCGGCACTCGGGTTGCGTATGTGCCGGCGGCGTACACGTCGCAGATGTGCTCGGAGTGTGGTCACACGGCGAGGATGAACCGCGAGAAGCAAGCGGAGTTCTGTTGCCGTGGTTGTGGTTTTGAGGACAACGCCGATACGAACGCGGCGATTAATGTGTTGGCCGCTGGGCTTGCGGCTTCGGGGCGTGGAGGTTTGCCGTTGGGCAGACCGCAGAAGCGTCAAACCCTTGATGCTGCCTAGCGGCGGCTACACAAGGGAATCCTGGCCGTTCACGGCCGGGAGAACGTCAAGTCGAGAGGGACCCAGTGATGGAAGCGCGCCAGGAGTCGTCGAGTGAGCGGTGGTTGGCCGCTGAGCCGGCACTGGCCCCCCTGGACGGGCCAGCAGGGACCGCGGAGCGGCTGTTGCTGCTGGTGCACTATGGCATGGACTGGACTGACTGGGTGGGCCGTTACCGCAGCACCTACTGGGATGCGTTGCTGCCTGATCGGGTGGTCGTCGCGACGTTCCGCGCCGACACACTGTTGACCTGGTGGTCGGTCATACAAGCGGAACTGCCCACCAAGCCCCGCAATGCGGCCGAGCGTCTGGAGCTGGTCCAGCTGCTGGCTCAGGACTCTCTGCCGGTGCTGGAGCAATTGCGTACCCACACGGAGGCGTTGCTGTTGCGCACCAGAATCGTGGCTGACGCCGTTCGAGCCCGGCGCACCTCAACGCTCAGGGTGGGATAGCGCAGTGTCGGCGACAATGCAGTGGTCGGGGACGGTGCGGGCGTTGTCGTCGGTGGCCCATGGGGGTGAGCAGCGGGGCACCATCATGGCGTTACGTCGGGAGACGGTCATCCAGCCCGACGGGCGGGCCGTGTTGGTGCCGATTATCTCCGGGAACTCCTGGCGTGGTCGTTTGCGGCGGATCGGCGAAGAGTTGCTGCGTGACGCACTCGGATATGAGGGTGAGCTCGAGTTGGCGGCGGCACACGCCCTGCGAGGTGGGGGATCGTTGGCCCGGACCTCCGCGGAGCCGCTGTCGGGTCGGCGTCTGCAGGAGCTGCGATTGCTGATCCCGCAGGTGGGTGTTTTCGGGTGCGCGGCCGGGGGCCGAATCATCGACGGGTGTCTGCGGGTGGGGAAAGTTGTTCCTCAGATCGCCGAAACGGCGCACATCCTGGCAGGGCCGGCGTCGGAGATGCCGTGGATCCGGGCGACGCAGCTGGAAACCTACTTGCGGCAGGACGACACCAGCCAGCACGCCTTCGCCGATCTGGTCGGTGTCGTACCGGTGGATGTCGACGAGTCGGGTGCACCTTTGTTCGACGCGGTGGAGGCGGGTGCGGGCACTGAACGGATGCTGATGTTTCGCGTCGAAACTTTCCCTGCAGGAACCACCTTCGAAACCTGGCTGCGATTGGACCGGGCAACGCCGCGGGAAGTCGCGTTCTTCGCCGACGTACTCGCCCAGTTCAGTGCCGAAGGACGCCTGGGTGGGCGGGTTGGCATCGGGCACGGGCAGGTGGCGCTCAACCTTGAGCAGCGGCGGGTGGCCGGTGTCGAGCCCACACCGGTGGACTGGCGCCGTGAGCTCGTCGAGCACCGGGACCAGGCCATGAACGTTCTCCGATACCTCACGTGAGCGGGGTGCCGTTGCTCGTGCGCGCCCACTTGGCGTCCGGCATCGCCCACGCTGGCCCGTGGGGTATCGCCTTGGACGGTCTGCTGGCCGCCGAGTTGTGGGCCGACCGCAAAGCCGCCGTCCGCGACGCCGGTGAGCTGGCACCCGCTCTCCACGAGGTCGACGAACCCGAGGACCTCCCGTTGCCACTCGAGCGGTGCATCACCAGCACCGGACTGTGGCACTGGGCAGCAACCTGCGCCTACCCCGAGCACCGCGCAAGCGACGCACCCGAAGTTCGATACTGGACGGGTCGGGCCGACCACACTGCGCTGGAAGCGCTCGCCGACGGCTTCCCGGCGTCACTGTCAGATCGGCAGGGCCGTTACCGGGCCAGGTACATGCCGCTGCTGGTCACGGTGTGCCGGTCGGTGGTGTGGCGTTGCGTCGGTGACCCTGAACGGATCACCGAGCTGCTGAAACCGGTGGCCGCCATCGGGAAGAAGCGCTCGGCTGGGGAGGGCCAGGTCCTGGCATGGGGGATCACCCCAACACCGGATGAGCCGTGGTCGGCGGCTCACCTCCACCCCGACGGAGCCCTGGGCCGACCCGTGCCCGAAGAATGCCTGCGCGGACGTTCCGTCGTTGATGATGGCGGGGTCGGCACCGCCGGCATCCGACCCCCATACATGCACCAGGCGCGGCAGCACCAGCTACGCCTGCCCGCCCTACTGGACGGATGACCGCAATGGCTCTGCCTGCTGGCCTGGACCCGCAACACCTCGCTGGACTACGACGAATGCACCCGGCGACACCAGGACTTCCTGCCCGGATCCGCGCCCACCTGAACGCCTACGACGGATACGTAGCGTTCTCCGGCGGCAAGGACAGCACCGTCGCCCTACACCTGGCGTTGCAAGCCGACCCGAACGTCCCGGTCGTGTTCTTCGACAGCGGATTCGAGTTCCCCGAGACCTACCACCACATCGCAGCGCTGTGTGCGGCATGGAACGTGGAGCTGCAGCGTGTCCCAGCGCGGCAGAGCACCCTGGAGGTCCTCGTCGCCAGCGGCGCCTGGGACCATTCCGCAACCCGACCGCCCCGCACACCGAACCTGCACACAATCTTGATCACTGAGCCCAGCGGCCGCGCCCACCAGCAGCACGGTCCAGGTGAGATATGGGGTGTGCGCGCACAGGAATCAACTGGACGGGCGGCGCTTTACGCCCGAGCTCTGCGTACCGAAACCGCCACCGGCTGCGGACCGTGCTGCACCACCACGCAAGCGAGCAGACAACGACACGGCGGCATCATTCACCGCGCCGACGGAACCAACGTGTTCGGACCGATCTGGGACTGGTCGACCGCCGACGTACACGGATATATCTCCCGCCACCGGATCCCACTGAACCCGGTGTACGCGAAGCTCAAAGCGTTAGGTGCCCCGGAGACGATGATGCGGGTCTCGCACATGCTGGATGGATCCCGCCTCGAGGAAGGCCGCGTGACATGGCTACGCCGAGGATGGCCGTCGCTGTTCGCTGAGCTGTGCGAGCACCTTCCCCGCCTGCGCGAGTTCGTCTGACCGGGAAGTCGAGGTGGCGAAGGCACCCCAACTTAGGGGGTACCTCCACCTCAACCGGCGTTCTCGCAGTGCTGGGCAATCTAGCACCACTGGGGTGTCCTGGCCGCGTGATAGGAACACCTGCAGTCGGTCACCACCCATGTTGTCCTGGGATGGTGTTGTTGAACGGTGAAGGGAAGAACGATCGTGGAGCAGCCGTGGGGACGAGTCGTCAACCCTGTGGACCTCCCGCCGCGGCCGACGGTGAAAACGCTGATCGCACTGGGCGACGACGAGTTCGCAGTCCTCGTGCGCGATCACCTGTTACCTCGAGGAGAGAACAGATCTCGGTGGAACGCGCTGTGGGCCGTGTTGACCTTCGACGAGCGCCTGTCAGAGCGCACCTTCGATGTGCTGGAGAACTTCCTCGACACCACCCAGGCTGATCTGGCCGCCGGCGCACTCGACGAGCAGCAACACCGACGAGCCATCAAGTTCATCGACTACTGCGACGACGCATGGGTACGCCTGCAGCGCCGGGAAAACGCGCCACTGGCCTGGGCTGGAGCGCAGGTAGCCCGATACAACCCCGCGGCGCGTGCTGTTCTCGAGACCCTGGCGAAAGCCGTGGCTGAGCACCGCAGCGCGGTGAGTGCTTCTGAGGAGCCGGTCCGCGAAGCCGACACACGGTTGTGGCAAGTACTGGCCACCGTCGGTCTAGATCCCCAGACACAGCACCGCGCCCGCTGACGCACTGGCCTGCCCCACTGCCCAGCGCGGAGTGGGCCGACCAGCAGTAGGCAGGACCAACCTGCCACAGAGAAAGAAGTCGATCTCCGGTCACACGGCGTCCGTCCATCGCATCTACCTACAGGTAGAGGCCATTGCGATGAATGGAGATGTGATGAACGGACATCACGGCAACAGAACCGGCGACGCTACTTGCCGCTCATGAGTACCGCCACCGCCGCGGCCCTGAGTTGCACAGCCGAAGACGTTGTCGCAGCTCTGATCACCGCGGCCAACAACGCACGGTGGCCAGATGGCTCCAGGATGCTCGAGCTCGACGACGCGGTCATCCGCACGGGCCTCGCGCCACAGCTAATTGCAGGTCTGGAACACGGATCAGGGCACCTTCCGGGGGCAACATCATGAGCCGCAGCCACGCGCGGCACCGCACCTGGGGGAGGTGCCCCAACTGCGGTCGCGTTGTACGCAGCACTCCTCGCATGCCCCGCCCCCGGCACCTCCACGGGCTACCAGTGCACGCCATCTGCTACCGGCGCCTGACCGATCCCCACCACACCTTGACCAGCGTCGGCGGCGATCCACAGTCCTCGGTGGCGTGCTCCGACGGGACATCGACGCACGGTCGCGCCGGAGACAACAGCAGCACGACTGCCGCCGGGGTCGCCTACCTCAACGACGGCATCAGAAGCCTCGACCCAGCAACGGAGGCATCATGAACGCCTACCCGATCCCCGACCTCGCCCCGGGCGACGTCGTCTACCTGCCCATCCATCCAGATGGCACCACCCAGGGGCCGATCACTGTCGAGTGGGTCCGGGAGGAGCAGGACGGCACGACCTATGTGGGATGGCACGCTGGCGGCGAGGACCACGTGCTGTGCCTGCCCCTGGATCTGGCGGCGCTCGGCGCGGATCTGGTGGGTCTACACCATGCCGGTACCGGGACAGACGAGCCCGCGCGACCCGCCGTCCCGGCTGCGGCAGCTGCACGACTCGGGCTCGCGTCATGACAACCGCCGCGCCTACACGTCGACCGGAGGCGGACACCGAGGAAGTGGGGAGGCGGCCGAGCCGTGAACGTGCGCTGCCATCGGTGGTGCGGTGTGAGGATCTACTGCCGGTCACCACAGTGTCGACCGTGGCCGCCGATGATGGTGTCGCTCTGCGAGTCGAGGAAGTTGGCGAGCCCAGTGCACCGATGACGGTGGTGTTCGTGCACGGCTTCTGTTTGCACATGGGGTCGTGGTACTTCCAGCGTCAAGACCTGCCGGATTGCACCGGGGCACGGTTGGTGTTCTACGACCAGCGCAGCCACGGCCGCTCGGGCAGGTCCTCAACCGGCCGTTGCACGATCGACCAGTTGGGGCGGGATCTGGCCGCGGTGCTGCGCACCGTGGCACCTAAGGGTCCGGTGGTGCTGGTCGGGCACTCCATGGGCGGCATGACGATCATGGCCCTGGCCCGCCAATGCCCCGAGCTGTTCGCGACCCGGGTCGCGGGCGTGGCTCTGATCTCCACCACCGACGATGAAGCTGGTGGCCCACACACAGTCGAGCTGGCCGTCCAGGGCCAGGGTGAGCTGGTCGGTGTCGATGGTGCGCCGCCGCCGCGAGCGCGGGTCGGTGCTGATGGTCTCGGCGTCGACGCGGACCCGGCGGATGACGGTGTAGGTCCCCGGCGGCCACCCGGCGGGGGCGTAGTCGGACACCGCGACCTGCGCACCGGGCATGCCGATCGCCGCCGACCAGTCCTGCTCGGACACGGCCGCGGCGGCCCTCCACATCGCCGGGTTGCGTTTCGCGGCGACCGCGAAGTCACACCCGAGCTCGACTGCGGTGTGGGCGAGCTCGGCGGCGAAGTACCCGGCGTCGGCGCGTACCACCGGGCGCAGGTCGTCGCTGAAGCCCGCCCGCACCTCGGCGGGCAGGGCGGCGACCGCCCGGGCGAGCAGCCCACTGCTGTGGGCGCGGACGTCCTGCACCCCGGTGAGCAGGTCCGCGGCCAGGGTGAGCCCGGTGTCAGCCCAGGTGGCCAGGTGCGGTCGCCCGCAGCGTTGGCCCTGGTAGTTGTAGGCCACGCCCTGCTTGCGGCGGCCGTAGACCTCCACGTCGGTGGCGTCGAGGTCGATGCTCACCCGGCCGGCGAGCACCGCAGCCCGCCGCCGGGCGGGCAGCCGGGCCCACCCGCGGGCGACGACGGTGGTGTTGCCGGCCTCGATACCGGCCACCCGCTGCGGGGTGAACCGCCGCGCCAGGCCACCGACGGTGGTCGAGGCCACCGCGGGCACCGCCGAGAGCAGCTGCGCGGCGGTGTCGGCGCGGTGGCGGTCCACCGCGTTGGCGAACTTGCCGTCCAGCAGCTGGCACTGCGCCAGACCGGCCACCAGCTGCCCATTCGGTGACCCCACGGGCACGGGACTTGATCGCACCGATCCCGGCATCCAGGGCCTGCACCACCCCGAGGCGGTCCATCAGCTCACCGAGCGCCAGCACCCCCGCAGTGGCGGTCAACGACGCGTCCGGTGCCCCGAACCGCACCGTGCGGCGAGCCCGCTTCCGTTCCCCGCGACCACGACGTATCTTCTTCACCTCGAGGGTGCCTTCCCGTTCGGTCCAACCATGGCCTCAGTAACCATGATTGTTCCACCAGGGCAGGCACTTTCGTCATCTCACACGCCGACCGCGACCCCCACGGGCGGCGCTACTCGCGGATTCAGGTCAGAAGCGCACGGGGCTCCAGGAGTTGCCGGCGTCGTGACTGAGGTAGAGCGCGGTGTGCTTCGGCACGACGATGCCTTGGGTGGGGGTGGTGAAGCCGAGGTCGGTCCATCCGATACCACCGCCGGCGGTCTTGATCGCCGCATTGGCCAAAGTGGTGCCGTCGTCGGTGCTGCGCAGGATCTCGCTGCCGCCGCTGGCCGTGGCCACCAGCAGGACGCCGCGACCGTTGTCAGCCAACCCGAACAGGCCGCTGGCTTCCATGTGGGTGGGTCCGGCCTTGGTCCAGTGTTGGCCGCCGTCGGTGGTGCCGAACAGCTGGTACGACGCCGACCCTGCTGCGCCACCACTGGCGCACATGGCGTCGAGGTGCTCGGCATCGGCGACGGCCACCGCGGGGGTCTCGGGGTTGGACGGATTCTGCGGACACGGGTTGGGTAGCGGCGTCGGCGCGGCGCCGCCGTGCCCGTGGTAGATGCCCTCAGGTAGCGGCAGATACCAGTCCGCGCCCTGCACGACCATCCCGCGGCGCCCGCCGCCAGGCAGGGTGGGCGACACCGGCGACCACCGGTCCGAGCCCACGGAGGCCGCGTACACCACGGTCGTGGGCGAGCACGCGTTGCCGCCCGCAGCCGGGCAGCCGGACACGCTCGCATAGACCATGCCCCCGCCGGTGCCGAGCGCGGTGATCACGCCGCCCGCCGGGCCAGCCGCCACCTGGTGCCACGACGCGCCACCATCATGGGTGGCGTACAAGCCGTTGCCGGCCGCCCAGCCGTTGAGCGGGTCGGCGAAGCGCAAGGTCGTCACTCCACCGCGCTCATCACCGGGGAGGGCTAGGGGTGCCCGCGGCGCCGGGATGCCGCGCCAGGACGTGCCGCCGTCGCGGGTGCGCACGATCGAGGTGCAGGGCGGCTGCCCACACGGGGCGCTACCCAACACCCAGCCCTGCTCGGCGCTGACGAACGTCGCCGAATACGGCGTGAACCCGCCCGGCACCGGCCCACCCACCGGCTCCGCCGGTACCGGCGCGGACGTGGTCGAGGTCGGGCTCGTGCCGTTCGCTGTCGTGCCGTTCGCTGCCGTGGCGGTGGGCGCCGAGGGTGAGCCCGACGACGCCGCCGACCCGGCAGAGGGCGACGGTGCCGACGCTGGTGGCGCGGTGCCCTGCGGCGGTGCACCAGGGCTAGGCGCGATGGCAGACGCGGGTGCCGGTTGTGCCACCGGGCTGGGGGAGCTGGTCGAGCCCGACGACGCCGCCGACCCGGCAGAGGGCGACGGTGCCGACGCTGGTGGCGCGGTGCCCTGCGGCGGTGCACCAGGGCTAGGCGCGATGGCAGACGCGGGTGCCGGTTGTGCCACCGGGCTGGGGGAGCTGGTCGAGCCCGACGACCGCCTGAGGCCACCGGAGGAAATGACCCCTATGATGACCAGCACCACGACCGCCAGAGCGGTCAGTGCGACGCCGCCGAGCATGCCCTTGCCGGGACCGCTGGGCGGCCGAGAGCCGCTAGGGGTACTTGACCCCACTAACGCGTGTGTGATCTGTTCGGCGCGCACCTGTTGCAGCTTTGCGTAGTCCTCGAGATCCACGGTTAAACCTTTCGGGGGGGAGTTGGGTCGTCCTGGTCGTGCGATTGGGCGATCTGTACGAGGGCAGCTTCGGAGCGGCGGCGCACGAGTACGGCACGCCCGGCCGGGTGCAGCGCGGCTCGCTGGCCGCCCATCAGTGGGCCTTCGGCGCGGTCGCCGGACAGCAACAGACCAGGGTTGCCGAACTCCTTGACACGGCCGAGCACCGCGTCGCCGAGGGCACGGGCCGCTCCGACGACCTTCCGCGTGACGATGAGGTGGAAGCCGACGTCGTGGCCCTGCGGGATGAAGTCGGACAGCGGCGCGAGCAAATTGTCGAAACCCGAGACCACCAGGTCGTAGTCGTCGACCACCAGATAGATCTCGGGACCTGACCACCAGTTGCGTTGGCGCAACTCGGCCCGGCTCAGCTCCGCTCCGGGAGCGCGCGCGGTGAGGAGTTCGCCGATCTCGGTCACCAGCTTCTGAGCCGAGGTGGAGGCGGACGCGTAGCCGGCCAAGAACTCGGGCGAGATGGCATCGAGCAGGGTCAGCCGGTAGTCGAGCAGGTACACCGCGACCTGGTCCGGTTTGGACCGGGCGAGGAGCCCCCGCAAGTAGGTCGCCAGCACCGTGGTCTTACCCGACTCGGTATCGCCGAGCACAGCCAGGTGCGGGTCATTTCCCGCGAGGTTGAGGTACAGCGGCGCCAGCTGCCGCTCTTCGATACCGATGGGGACACCCGGCGGTTCCTCAGTGCCGACGGCGGGCAGCGCCGTCGTGTCCAGCTGGGTGGGCAGCACTCGTACAGCCGGGGCGCAGGGTCCGCTCCACGCGCGCCTGATCCGGTCGATCAACTCAGGCAGCTTACCGTCGTCGGTCCCCAGCATGGGCAGCAGCACCTGCATCATCGCCCCATCTGAGGCCAGCCCACGCCCTGGCGTGTCCGCCGGCACCGCAGCCGCCCGGCGACGATCGAACATCGAGTCCATCGGGTCGTTGACGTGCAGCTCCAGGCGGCCGGACAGGTTGTCTCGCAGCGCCGGACGCAGGTCCATCACGCGCGTAGCAGTGACGACAACATGGACGCCGAATCCGGTGCCGCGCGCGGCTAGCTCGCTGATCACCGGTTCCAGGCTCTCGTAGTCCCGGCGCAGATCGCCGATGCCGTCCACAAGCAGAAAAACGTCGCCCATAGGTTGGTCGGTCAGCTGCCCGGCGCGGCGGCGGTTGCGATACTCGGCCATGGAACCGATCCCCAGGACGCTGAACAGCTCTTCACGCTGGGCCAGCAGGTCTGCAACCTGATCGACAGTGCGGGTGAGCTTCTCGGCGCTGCCACGTCCGGCGACCCCACCGACGTGCGGCAGTCCCTCCAACTCCTCGAGGGTGCCCCCCCCAAGGTCGACGCAGTAGATTTGTACTTCGGTCGGGGTGTGGGTCAATGCAAGAGCGACGACCAGGCTCTTGAGCAGCATGCTCTTGCCGGTCTGTGGGGCGCCGACCACCAGCATCGACCCCGCGGTACCGGACAGGTCGGGGGCGTAGGGGGACACTTGCTGGGCGCGCGGGAGATCCACCACGGCGAAAGGGGCGCGCAACCGGCCTACGTCGGTCCAGTTCGCGGCGACTAGCCCGCGCTCGGCGTGGTCGACGACCTCCGTGAGCACCGACCCGAGTGGGATGCGCTGCTCGAGCGGGGGCAACCAGATGCGATGTACCCGCCGCCTGTCGTCATGCAAACGATCAACAACCACCGACGCCAGTGTCGGTACCGCTTCGGCGGCGTCTCGAACACCGTCCTCGGTGTGCGGTTCCACCGGCGCGACCAGCGCCAGCGGTTGTGCGGTCGGGTCGAAACGGGTAATCATCCCGCACCCGCGCGGCCCGAGGGTCCCGGTGTAGGGGGTGGAGACATGGGCGGCCCTGAACCGCTGGAACAGGGTGCTCCCCACCTTGAGGATTCCCGAGCCTGCGACCGGCGGGAGGTAGTAGGCGTCCTGGCTGCCGATGGCCGAGACGCTGTCGGGGCCGCTGAATGTTCGCAGCGCTATACGATAGCTGATGTGGCTGTCCAGCCCACGCAACTTTCCCTCGTCCACCCGCTGGGAGGCCAGTAGTAAGTGAATTCCGAGGCTGCGGCCCACGCGGCCGATGGCGACGAAGGTGTCGACGAAGTCGGGACGCGCGCCGATGAGTTCGGAGAACTCGTCGACGATGACGATCAGATCCGGCAGCGCCTCCAGCTCGGGTCGGGAGCGGCTGCGCAGGTAGCGATACTCGTGGGCGCTGGCCAGGTTGCCGACGTCGCTGAGCAGTTGCTGGCGGCGGGCGATTTCGCCTTCGATCGCATCTCGCATCCGGTCGACGAGGTGCATCTGGTCGACCAGGTTGGTGATCAAGCCGGACACCTGCGGCAACTCGGCGAGGCCGGCGAAGGTGGCCCCACCCTTGAAGTCGACCAGGACCAGGCTGACCAGCTCGGGCGGGTGGGACAATGCGAGCCCGATCACTAGGGTGCGCAGGAGCTCGCTCTTGCCCGATCCAGTGGCCCCGACCAGCAGTCCGTGCGGTCCCATTCCACCGAGCGCGGATTCCTTGAGGTCTAGGGCAACCGGCAGCCCGTCCGGTGAAGATCCGACAGGGATACGCAATTCACCGTCGGCAGGGGCGTTAGCCCAGGCCAGGTCCGGATGCACGGCGGCCACGTCGGGCACCTGCAGCAGCTCGGCGACGTCGGGGCTGCTCACCGCGTCGGCGAGGCTGTGGCCGGGCAGCCGCCACGGGGACAACCGTCGTGCGAGTGCCTCGCAAACCGCCACGCTGGTGGCGTCGACACGCGCTCCGCCGGCGCACTCGGCGGCCAGGCCGGGTGCCCGCGTCGGTGCCCCACCGGCGTCGACCAGCAGCATCTGCTCCACCCAGGGCGGCTCCCACTTGTGATCCTGCCCGGCCACTTCCAGGACGGTGATGCCCAGCCCCGGCGTGGTGCGCAACAGTTTTAGCGCCTCCATCTCCTCGTCCATCGCCAGACCGTCGAGCACCACGAGGATATGTGGTCCGGGAAAATCCGGCGCCTCGCCCGGGCGCAGCATGTTCCGCGTCGCCGATGCCATTACCGACTGCCTGCTGGCGGCGAGATGGATCAGCGCTCGCTGCAGCACGTCGGGCTCGGTCATCAGCAACGAGCCCTGCGGCAGATCGCTTTCGGCCCAACGCAGGTGGGGTAACCACCGCGCCCATGACCACTGGTCCACGTATTCGTGCGCGGAAGCGATGAGCAGGCGCACGTCGTCGGGGCCGTGCCAGAACACGACCTGGGCGAGCACCGCTCGCAGCGTGGCCCGCGACATGGCAGGGTCTCCGCCGAGCAGGCTCCAGCGCGAGGCGCGCAGGTTGATCCGCAAGGGCGCGCCGTCTACCCGGTCCACCGAGCCGAGCAGCCCGCGGAGCTCGTGCCCACACAAGGGGTCAACATTGCTGGAGGTGCCCCCTTCCGGGGGGGCTTTCAGGGCGACCCGCAAGGCGGCCGGACCCCGCCCGAACCGTACGTCGAGAAAATCACTGTGGTTGGGGCGACGCTCCCATAGCCGGTTGGGAGAACGGGTGAGCGAGAGCAGCAGTTCAGGGGGCGGATCGCAGCGCCTGCCTGCTGCCCACTGTTTCTCTATGGCGACCCGGATCTCGGCGCGCACCCCGGAGAGCTGCGTGAAGTACTTGCTGCGATCACGCCCCAGTCGACGCTGCTGGCGACGGCGCTGCTCCAGAGTCATGCCCACCGAGCTGGCCACCATGCCCACAGCGAACAGCACCCCCATCGCAATCCACACCGGGCTCGGGGAGATCACCACGAAGCCGATGAACCCGAACGCGCCGACGATGGGCAGCAGCGCCTGCAGCCACGAGTTACGGTTGTTTTCGTCTTGCTCGCGCGGCGGCGATGGCACCGTGATCGTGGTTGTGCTGCCGTCGTCGGGCACGGTTCGCGCCGGTCGGCGCAGCACCAGATACGGACTGCTGCGGGGCGGAGCCGGGTGTGGGGTACTCATAGGTGCATGTTTCGTCCGAGAGTGTCCGCCAAGCCGAGCACGTCCCCGTAGGCGCCCGTCGCCCCGACCGCGACGACGATTACCGCCACCCTGAGCCCGATCTCAAGCCGTTTGGCGAACAGCTGGAGGGCTACAACGTTGCCGGGGGTCCGGTCGAGCACGACGACCAGCAGCAAGAGGGCGGCGAGCAGCACGGCGATCAGCGCAATCATCGGGCCCAGATCTGCCCGGGGCCGATCCCAGGCGACCAGTCCGGCGGCCACGAGCGCGGCGCAGCTGAGCAGCGCGGCGACAACGAGAACGAGAACCTCACCGGCCTGGCGGTGGTGGCTCGCCCGTAACGCAATGATCATGGGGCACAAAGCGAGCAGACCCAACGACCAGCCCGTCGGACCGACAACGATCAGACCGGCCCAGCACGCCGCGAGGCCCACAATCGCACTGCCCAGCAGCGTGACCAGGCACGCGCGAGCTGCGGCGAGGCGGCGACTAATCTCTTCGTGGTTCAGCACCGGCGCGCGCGGTGCTGGCCCTCCGCTTTGATCGAGTTCCTCGGCAGTACTTTGCGGCCGCGCGAGAGCGCTGAGGCCTGAGGTCATCGCCGCCAGCCGCGGGGCGTAGGGCAAAAGGCTGATCCACGCCAAAATCAGCACCGCGGCGAGAATACGGCCCGAGCCGTGTGTCAGCCGGACGACAGCGAGGACCGCCTCACCTGGGATTACCGTGATCAGCAGAGCGGCGGTGACGGCCCGCAACGACGGCAGCAGCGCATGCTGGGCGAGCAACGCGCCGAGCAGTACCGCTCCCGCGAGCAGTAGACGCGCCAACCTGTCGCCGGGCGGGGTGACCGGCAGGTGCGCCCCGCACAACATCCACAACGGCAGCGAGGCAAGCACCAGCACATGGGCGGTGAGCGCGTTAGCCGAGCGGACCAGCCGCATCGCTGCCGCGATCGCGAGCACCCCGGCGGCCAGACCGGTGAGCACAAGGCGGGGCGAGGACGGCGGCGCCAACAGCTCGGCCAGCACGGCACCGGCGACGAGCACGAGGACGATCGCACCGAGCAACACAGTCCGCCGCAGCAGCCGGGTCCACAACCATCCCCCACTACCCGACGCCTCTTCGACGATGTCCACGACGCGGGGCGGGGGGCCGAGTGCATCCACCGACAGCAGCCGCAGGGTGTCACCGTCACGCACCCCGGCCTCGGCCAGCGAGAGGGACACCTCTATGGCTGCTCCCAGAGTGGGCGCCAGCATCCACAGCTGCGCGCCGTCTCGCTCGTCCTCGGTGCAGAGCAAATCGCACAATTCGGGGAGCAACGCGGCGACCTCGACATCGAGGGGTACGCGCAGGTCGGCCTGTCGTCGCGGGGCCACGACGGTCAGCAACCCGGTGTCGATGCTGACCGGCCGGGCCGCGTCGAGGCTGTTCACGGCGTCACCGCCGGTACCGCGGGCCAGTGCTGGGCTTGCGCAGTTACCATCGGCAGTGCCGACTGCACGGCACCGATCTGCTGCGCGATGGCGAATTCGCGACTGAGGATCTCGGCCCAGCTGGCCTGCACGAAGGCACTGGCCGGCCCGGTGAGCTGGGCAGCGGCTGCGGAGTTTGGGTGGGCCTGCAGCTCGCCGATGGCTTGCGCGTCCTCGGTCAGGACCTTCTGCTGCTCGGTGATCGGCGTACGGATGCTGGCCACGGTGTGCTCCAGCGTACGGACAGCCGGACTCTGCGGAAGCTGGCGGAGCTGCGCTGAAAGGGTGGCCAGCTGGGCTAGCTGCTCGTTGAGCACCCCCTGCTGTTGTTGCAGCATCTGCTGGTCTCGCGCCAAGGTCGCGGTGACCTGCTGAGGCATGGGAACCAGTGCGGCCGGGTGGGCCGGGTGGGCCGGGGGTGCGGGCGGAGTGGACCCAGTTCCGTGGCCGGGCCGACTGCGTGCGGGACCGGGCACTCCGGAGACGGGCGTGGTCCTGGGTGACGTGATACCCGCACTGCCTCGCCCGTTGACGCGGGGAACGACCGGGGCTGGCTGCTCTCCGGGCGCCGACGGCAGAACGTAGAGTTTGTGTCCACCGTGGACCCCGGGGACGGCCGAGTTTTCGTAGACCCACTCATGGTCGAGCGCGTAATACCAGGCGCGGTTAGCGATTTTCGGTCCGATGCTGTCGATGTAGGGACCGGGATGCGGGGTCCAACCATGCCCGGCCGGTCCGACACTCACTGTCTTTCCGATACCGCGGCCGCCGCCGCCTAAGAAAGCGCTGATCGTCGGATCATTGACTTTGCCGCCTCGGTAATTCTTGGGAGGTGACGCTGGATGCGGCGCGAGCGGGTGGATCCAGTTTGACCGCGCAGCGATCAACTTCTGGTCAGCCGCTGCCAGCACACCGTAGCCACCGTAGGAAATCAGGGCACCGAGGACAGAAAAATGTCGCCCGGTGAATTTGCTGTCCAAACCATAAGCAGCAACGCCAGCGTTTCCGTAGGTGAACCAAATGTTTAGTTGCGGTTTATTACCCAGCGTTGCCAGCACCGACGGCAGCTTCGGCAGTTTCCAGTTCAACCCCACATCGACGACATACCGTCCCAACCCAGGAATGCTACGAAGGACTAGGTTGAATGCTTGGGCCAAGGGAATTCCCAGCGAGGAACCAGCAATCAGAAGCCCCTCCGTTTGGTTGAACTTCCAGAACTGGCCGTGGTGCTCGACAGCATTGGATACCGCTTGGACGAGCGTCTGGCCGGCAGCATCTGTACCCGACTGGGTCAACACCAGGGCGAGGCTGTGCCCGACCTCCTTCGCCGACGGCAAAGCCAGGGACGGTTTGCCCGCAGCTTGTGCTGCTGCTTCACTTTCACTCGCGGCGTCTGCGACCGGCCCGCTGGCGCCGGCACTACCCCCGTCGGCACCAGAGACCGTCACAGCGGCCGAACCCTGCGACGCTGGCGCGGGTTGAATCTCCGACGTGGAGGCGGCACGTCCCCCCGATCCAGCACCAGTACCGCCCTCCGCAGCACCACCGCCGCCGGTGGCATCCCCCGCCGCCGACACCGAGCTCGCCGAACCCTCGGATGGGCTCACCAACGCTCCGCCCGAGCTTCCGCCCGCGGCACGTCCCCCCGATCCAGCACCAGTACCGCCCTCCGCAGCACCACCACCGCCGGTGGCATCCCCCGCCGCCGACACCGAGCTCGCCGAACCCTCGGATGGGCTCACCAACGCTCCGCCCGCTCCGGCTTCACCCGGTGCTATCCCGGCATTTCGCAGCAACCCAGCCAGCGCCGCTACCTGTTGCGGAACCACGTCGCTGGCCAACCCGTCCATCGCTGCCTGCGCGGTAGGAACGATCGTGCCGTCGATCGCCGTTGTGGTTGCCGCGATGCCACTCGGGGTCGTTTCGGCACCGACCGCACCCACGACGGAGGCGGGAGTTCCGTCGATCGCTGCCGCCGTACCGACGGTCGTCCCGATGTCCCCAGCAGGGCCCGCCACCGCAACCGGCCCCACAACGTCGGCCACCCCGGCCGTCAAGCCCTCCGCGAATCCTGCGCCAACAGTCTCGGCGACACCGAGCGCGTCGATCGCCGCACTGCCTACAGCCGCGATACCGCCGGCAACCGCTCCCAAAATCACGGGCGCAACGGCCGCGGCCGCGATAGCAACGACCGTCGTTGCTATCGCCATGACAATTTGCCCGAGCACAGAATGAAGAAAGCTATTACTCTCATCGACTTGGTGGGCTTGGTTGTCCAGCCAGTCGGCTGTGCTCTGCAGCACCTGGATGAGCTTCGTCATGGAGTCCAGGGCACCGTTGGGACCAGTGCGCATTGACTCATACCCGTCGGCGGCCACACCGGACCACCCCGCTAGGGATGGTGGGATTTGTTGCGCGACATGCTGAGCACCATACACCAAGTCACGGATAGCAATAATTTCGTGAGAAGCGGCACGTAGCTTATCGGCATTGCCAGGCATAGCGCACAATCCCTCTATCTCTGTCTGGGTCGTCGTGGAGTAACGCCCACCGCGATTTTTCTACAGATTTTGTGCCGAGCTCGCCCAGGTTCGCTCTACTGATGAGTCTTGTTGGATGTAGCCGGCGAACGCGTTCGCGGAAGCATCGTGCATGTGCTCAGCGATGGCCACAACGGCATCGAACAGGCCCAGGGTCGCGGGCAATGTCGAGCCAACGTAACTGTCGTACGAGTCGGAGCTATTGAACTGATGGTTTGAGTACGACCCGATGTATTGGCCCTGTTGAGCCGTATTCATCTGCAACCACGTGATCGGCAGTGGGGAACCGTCGGGCATGTTCGGTACGTAGAACACCTCCATCCCGGGTTCGCCACCTAATTTGACCTTCGCTGGATCGGTAGTGCTAGAAGACACAGCGTATTCATACATCCCGCTTGGATGGTACGCGCCCGGCGAACCGTACAGGCCGTCGTAAAAGGACCTGGCCGCGTCTGCGGAGCCCGTGCGAATGGCGCCGTAACCGAATTTTGTGTTATCGGCAAACCAGTCCGGACTGTACTTGACCGCGTTGAAACGTTGTTGTGCCCACTGCAGTTGGCCGATGACCCAGACCCAGTCGCTGAGTAACACTTTGGGGTCACCACCAGGCTCGCCGAATGAGTAGCTGGCACCGTTATACGGTTGGGTGCGCCCGGTCTCAAGGACGTTGAGGGTCTCGGGCGGCAGGTCCCATTGCGTCGGGTCGTGATAGTAGTTCGCCGCCTGTTTAGCCTCCTGAGAGAAGCTGTGGCCGTCGACGCCGATACCGTTCATCGATTGCTTACCTCCAATTGTTCAACTCCCTGCAACTGCATCACCGAACCGACACGCGCTGCAGTCTCCGCTACTTGGCGAACATGGCGGTGTTCTGGGTCTCCATGTTCGCGTAGGCGATTTCACAGTTCTGCAGCGTCTTCTCGACGGACACTAAGACCTGATACAAGTCATTCGCGGCGATGTCCCATTGCTGTTGGCTGGCCACGTAACTTTCCTTCGCCGCTCCCTGCCAGCCTTCGGTCAACTGCCCGGTCACCGTGCGGTTCATATCCATTATCGCGTTTTCTAACGCGACTCGCGCACGCTCCGCCTCAGCGACGAGCGTCTCGAACGTTCCGTAAGTCACTCTGAGAACCATGGTCTTTCCCTCAATTCTGGTGGTCCGGTGTAGCCGTTGCTAATCGGATGCTCATCGTGTGGTGCTTGACACGCAGTGGTTAGTGGAAGGCGCCCTGGGCCGCTTGGTCCTGGCCTGCATAGCCCGTGTTGGCCTTGCTGACCGCAGCTCCCAGCGCCGCGAGGGCCTGGTTCATGCGGGTGGCGTCCTGTTGGTAGCGGGCCATGTAGCCCTGAAATGCTGTCGCCCCCAGTCCTTGCCATGTCGGCATCATGGACTCGATCTGGCTCATCAGGCTCGCCACGGTCTGGTTCAAGGTTGTGCTTGCTTCGTCGATGGAGCTGGATGCTGCACTGAGCGCCGCATGATCGACGAAGTATCCGCTGGATGGCATGGCTGACTCTCTCTCTCACCTGGATGGTCTCTTCGCGATCTAGGTTGACGTGTACCACCGTGGCCGGCGGGCGGATCGCTTAAACGTAGGGGCATCCCCCTGGCAGGGAAGAGCAGGGGCGGGGGGTTAACGCATACGTTGATATGGAGCTGGACCCACAGCACCTCGAGGAGGGACCCGCGATGTCAGACACGGGAGACGAGCTGCGGCGGCGGACTGCCGAGGCCGTCGAGCGTCTGAAGACAATTCCGGCCATGTTCGAAGACACCATGGTCCGCGCCCGGGCCGAGTCGGGTGAGGGAAGTGACCATGACCAGCTGGTGCACGTGACACTGAACCAGGGCGGCGCCGTGTTGCAGTTGACCATCGACGAGGCCTTGCTCGTGCCCGGCGGCGCCGCGGCTCTAGCCAAGCGGATCGAAGCGGCCCACGCTGTGGCGTTTCGGGCCCTGTCGGCCCGGACCGCGCGCCAGGGTGAGCAGCTGACCGCGCTTGCCGAGCAACTCGCGCAGCTGCAGCACCGCGGCGGGGCCTAGTACTACAGTTGCGTTTATTTTGATCTTGTCGGTGTGTCTACGCTGGTGAGGGGACTCGTTCCCGGATCGTCTTGGGGATGGGTGATGATTTGTGTGTGGCCGAGGTGCGGGCGTGGGCTGA
>JAABUM010002780.1_pt1 | contig 22769 bp, 16 predicted proteins | sample 5559161 | NCBI WGS metagenome assembly JAABUM01 (sample SAMN10711868, study PRJNA513369) | rock metagenome | isolation source: Antarctica rocks | place: Antarctica: Victoria Land, Siegfried Peak nord
CGCAACTACCGACAGGCCATCGAGGACCTCACCCACACAACAGGTCTCGCAGCATGACCGCACAACCACGAAGCGAACATCCAAAACTTGACTCAAAACTCCGGCTTCGCCGGATCTAGCCCTCTAGGCCACGGGTGGGTGCGGTGGATGCCGGCCTGGCCCACCCGGCCGAAGTGGCGCTCCCAGTACGGCATAGATGGATTCGACCAGTGCCTCACCGCGCTCGTTGCCGAAAAGCCCCGACCCCTGCTGATTCATGGCGTAACCCACGCTCAAGCCGTGTTCGGGATCAGCAAACCCGAACGATCCGCCGGAGCCGATGTGCCCGAAGGCGCGGGGACCCATCAGCACGCTGGTTCCGGGACCATGGCGGTGCCGGTTGTCGACCGGCAGCATGAAGCCCTGTGAGAAGGCGGTGGGAACAAGCAATGTCGTATCGTCGCCACATCGAAACACGGTGCGCATGCGCTCGGCCGTCGACGGCTCGACGGTGACAGAGCCGGCCGATCCAGGACGCGAGGCCGGTGCGTAGAGGCCGGCCAGGCCGCGGGCGTTGGTCATCCCGCCGGCCGCTCCGATCTGCGCCACGTGGCCTGACCTGGTGTTGAAGCCGCCGCGGGGCCACATTCCCGAGTTGAACGCGAACAGATTTGAGATCGAGCCGCGATCCCGACGCATCGCGGTGTCGAATGCGCTGGGCCCCGGACGTGAGGTGGCGCGCTGGATCGGGGCAACCCTTGGCTCGATGCTCGCCGGCAGCCCAAGCCAGAAATCGATCCCGAGAGGCTCGGCCAGTCGGGTACGCACGATTTCGCCCAGCTGCATCCCGGTCACCCGCCGCAGGACCTCGCCGACGGTAAAACCGAACGTCAGCGCATGATAACCGTGTCTGGTACCCGGCTCCCACCATGGCTCTTCGGCCTCGATCCGGGCGACCATGTAGTCCCAGTCCTCGAGGGCGTCGTCCTTCACCGGCTGCCGGAGAACAGGCACGCCGGCCGAATGGTCCAGCAGCATGGTCACTGTCGTCGTGGCCTTCCCGGAATACCCGTACTCCGGCCACATCTCGACCACTGGCGCGTTCAGATCCAACTCGCCCGCCTGCGCCATCAGGTGAGCAATCATCGCGAGAGCACCCTTGGTGCTGGAGAAGACCACGCACACGGTGTCCCGCTCCCACCTGGTCCCGGACCCCGGATCGGCCACACCGCCCCAGATATCGATCGCCGGCTGTCCATCGACCAGAACGCAGAGCGAAGCACCCACTTCGCCAAGTTCGGCGAAGTTGCGACGGAACTGATCGAGCACGCCGGCGAATTCCGGCCGACAGTACCCGCCGGCCTCCGGCTCGATTTCACGCCCGCCGATCAGGACGTTCGTCCCCCGAGCAGATGTCCGACAGCGAGATCAACGTAGATGTCCGCGATCTCGTCAGCAGAGGAAATGCCGTCGGAGTCGTACCACGCGCTGGTCCCGTTCAGCATGTCAAGCAGGGCAAGGGTGGCCAACCGCACATCGGGCACCCGGAATTCCCCGGCCCGGACGCCGGCGGCGATCGTCTCGGCGACCCGTCGATGATAATAGCGACGATGCTCGTCCACCACAGCCCGGTGCGCAGCGGTCAGCGCATTCATCTCACGGCGGCCGACCAGGTGCTCCACCTGACGGTTCACCAGATGCAGCACATGTGCCCTGACCAGCCCGGTGAGTCGCGCTGTGGGAGTGCCGCTCTCGTCGAGCAGGGTCAGTTGCCGTACGACCGGGTCGCGGCTCACCGTCAGGCAGATCGCGTAAAGGATCTCTTCTTTTGCCCGGTAGTGGTGGTAGAGGCTGGCGCCGCGGATACCGAGGGCGTCGGCGACCTCCCGCATGCCCACCTCGTGATAGCCGTCGGAGGCGAACAGCCGGGCCGCCGTCGCCACGATCTGCTCCGGGGTCACCCGAGGAGAGCGGGTGATCGACGGGACGCCGACCATCCCGCTGCCCTTCCCGGTCTCGGTGTCAGTCGATGACTCCTGTTGGATCACAGGGTCTCCGGGATGAGCAACGATCTCGAACGCAACTCGCGCTTGAGGACCTTACCCTGGGTGTCGACCGGAAATTCGGCCACCACATGAACGGCCTTCGGTGCCTTGTAACCAGCCAGATGCAGCCGGCAGAAGGCAATGACCTCAACAGGTTCCGGCTGGGTTCCGGGCCGGGCGACGACGAAGGCGGTGACCACCTCCGACCAGTAGTCGTCCGGCAGGCCGACGACCGCGGCTCGGAGCACCCCCGGATGCTGATGCAGCACACGTTCGACCTCCTGGGACGACACGTTCATGCCGCCCGTCTTCACCATGTCCTTCACCCGGTCGTAGAAGAACAAGTTGCCCTGCTCGTCACGTCGGACCATGTCGCCGGTATGCACCCACCCACCCTCGAAGACCTGCGCCGTGCGCTCGGGATCCTTGTGGTAACCGAGCATCACCGAAGGCGAACGGCAGAGCAGCTCACCGATCTCGGCCGGCTGCCCGTCCGGCCCGACCACCTTGATCTCCAGGTGGGTCACCGGCTTGCCGATCCAGGTGGCGTCGTTGTCCGGGATGTCGGCCAGGGTGCGGAACCAGCCGACCGAGCCGAGTTGCGAGAGCTCCGACTGTCCCCAGTACGTCCCCCAGACCACCTCGGGTGCGGCCGCGGCCCACGCATCGATGGCGTGCGGCGACACCTGGCCGCCGTACGTCATGCAGCGAACCACGGAACCGACGGTGGCAGAGCCGAAGTCGGGATGACCGGCCAACGCCAGGTAGAAGGTCGGGGTCTGCGCGATCACGGTGACGCCCTCGGCGCCGATGATGGTCAGCGAGGTGCCCGGTTCGGTACTGGCTGGCAGGACGAGGGTCGCCCCCATCATGGTCAGCGTCGTCATCGAACCGAGGCCGGCGATCGTGTGGAACGGCATGACGAACAGCCACACGTCGTCCGGGCCGGTGCGCAGACCCCAGCTCCACGCGGGCGCGGTGGAGATCAGGTAGTTGCGGTGAGGGATCAGCACACCTTTCGGCGTGGCCTCGGTGCCGCTGGTGTACACGAGCATCGCGACATCGAGTTCGTCGACGTCCGCCTCCGGCTCGGTGTCGGCGGCCTCGGCGGTGAGCGCCGCGTACCCGGACCAGCCGTCGCCCGTTGCGTTGTCGTCGAAGTCGATGCGCTGCACCGTCAATCCGGTGGTCGCCTCGGTGACGACATCCACGAACTCGCCGGAGGTGAGGAACACGGCGGGTTCGGCGTGGACGACCTGCTGACGGATCTCCGAGGCGCGGAACAATGGGTTGACCCCGGTGAACATCGCCCCGATCTTCAGGGCTCCGTAGTAGGTGGCCACCGACTCGATGCGGTTGCGAGAGAGCACCGCAACCCGGTCGCCGCGTTGCACTCCGAGCCCCTGCAGGACGTGGGCTGCCCGGTTGGCCATCGCGTCGAGCTCGGCGTAGCTGATGGCGAGGCGGGCGCCGTCGGCGGCGAACACCACGAAAGCTGTCTTGTCGCCCTGGTTCGCCGCGTGCCGGCGCAGTTGGTCGCCCAGGGTGGCCCGGCCGAGCGCCGCCCGGTGCTGTGCGGACAACTCGGCCGGTCCGCTCACGAGGCCGAGACCAGGTTCGCGGACCCTTGCGAAGGGCCGAACATGGGCGCGCTGAACTTGTCCAGCGAGACGATGTCCTCCACCGGACTGCGAGTCAGCTTGGTGGGGAACGACTTCGCCGGGTAGCCGACGGCGATGTGGGCCGCGGTAATGAACCCCGCCGGGATCTCCAGCATGTCCCGCACCTTCGCTTCTTCGATGCACAGCAGGGTGGTGACGGCCGAGCCCACCCCCTCCGCCCGCAGTGCCAGACAGAGATTCTGCATCGTCGGGTAGATGGAGGCCCCGCCGACCACACTGAGCCGGCCGAGCTCGGTGTCGGTGGGATGCAGGCCGGAAACCTCTGCGCACAGCACCAGGATCGCCGGTACCTCCGCCAGATGCTCGGCGAAATCGTCCGCTGCCGTCACCGATTTCGGCATCGCGCCGACCTGGACGCCGCCGTCGGCGATCCCTTCGAAGTAGGCCTTCCACGGCGGCAGGTAGAGGTCGGCGAGCGCCTTCTTGGTGGCTGCGTCCCGCACGACGATCCACCGGACGGGTTGGCGGTTGCCGCCCTGGGGCCCAAACCGGGCCGAGTCGAAGGCCCGGTACAGCACGTCGTCAGGGACTTCCTGGTCGGAGAAGTATCGACAGGTCCCCGTCGTGCGCATCGCTTCGGTCAGCTCCATTGCTGTGTCCCGTCCTATCCGTCGTTAGGTGATGTATCGCTAGCATGGTGAGACGGAGCCCACTCGTCAAGAGCCGATGGCTGTGAATCTGCGGTTTGCTTTGCAGGATGCTTGGCGGGTCGGCGTCGGCGAGCCTATGTTCGCCTAACGACGGTTCCTCATCGGACTTGATCTATGTCGTGTGCGCCCGGATGCTCGGAAGCCTGGAGGACCAATGACGACCGTTCCTGAGTCCCGCGCCGCGATCGACGCAACCGACCTGGCCCGTGACTTGGACGTCGCCAACATCCCGACGTTGATCCCGGTGCTGTTCCAGCTGACCGGCGACGAGCGGTGGCTCAGTGAGCCGTATGCGCCGCTGCCCGGCCGCGGCATGGACGACAACACGTCCGGCGGCCTGGCCGAGGATGTCCTAAGGGAGATCAGGGCGGCCGCCTTCGATGCGGTGATGGCCTGGGGATCGGGGCAAGAAGTCGCGGTGCCGGCGCCGCGGGGCCCGGCCCTGACCCGGTTAATGTCGGTCTGTGTCGGCGAACCGATCCCGGCCGAATTCGAACCGATGATGGCGGACATGCTCGGCTTCGTCCCGGCTCGGCCGGACCGGCGGGTTCCGGGGGCCGAACGGTTCGACGTGGTGGTGATCGGGGCCGGTGTCTCGGGCATGGCCGCCGCCATCCACCTGCGCGCCACCGGTGTAACCGTCACGGTGCTGGAGAAGAACGACGATGTCGGCGGCACGTGGCTCGAGAATGCCTATCCCGGAGCAGGTGTCGACACGCCGAGCTACCTGTACTCGCTGTCGTTCGCCGAGCACGAATGGTCAACACACTTCGGCAAGCGCGACGAGGTGCAGTCCTACCTCCGCGACGTCGCCGACCGTTACGACCTCCGCGGGCTGATCCGGTTCGGCACGGAGGTGGCCACCACGGACTGGGACGACGAGGCCCAGCTCTGGAGGTTGGTGACGGTAGCCGGCGATCGGATCGTCGCCAATGCGGTGGTCAGTGCAGTCGGGCAGCTCAACCGACCCAAGGTCCCCGATCTGCCCGGGCTAGATGATTTCCAAGGCCAGGTGTTCCACTCGGCGCACTGGCCGGCCGACCTGGACGTCACCGGGCAGCGGGTGGCCATCGTTGGAACCGGCGCCAGCGCCATGCAGATCGTCCCGGCCATCGCGGGAAAAGTAAAGCAGCTAACCGTCTTCCAGCGCTCGCCGCAGTGGATCGCCCCCAACGCCGACTACTTCAGGCCTGTCGGCGACCAGGTACATGCCCTGATGGCGACGGTGCCGTTCTACCGGCAGTGGTACCGAGTGCGGTTGGCCTGGGCCTTCAACGACAAGGTTCATCCTTCGCTGCAGGTCGACCCGGACTGGCCGGAGCCGACCCGCTCGGTCAACGCGGCGAACGACGGCCACCGCCGCTTCTTCACCCGGTACCTGCAGGAACAGTTGGCCGGCCGGGAAGACCTCCAGCAAGCCGCATTGCCCGACTATCCGCCCTTCGGCAAGAGAATGCTGCTGGACAATGGTTGGTTCGCGGCCCTGAGGCAGCCCAATGTGGATCTGGTGACCTCACCGGTCACGGCGTTGGAGGCCACCGGCGTCCGGGCGGCGTCCGGCTCGCTGACCGAACTCGACATCGTAGTGCTGTGCACCGGTTTCGAGGCCCGGCGCTTTCTGTATCCGATGGACGTCCGGGGTCGGTCGGGCCGCACTCTAGAGGAGCAATGGGGCCCGGAGGACGCCACCGCCTACCTCGGCGTCACGGTCCCGGATTTCCCCAACCTCTTCATGCTGCTGGGACCCAACACGGCGCTCGGCCACGGCGGCAGCGTCATCACGATCAGCGAATACCAGGTCGACTACATCGTGTCGTTGATCCGTCAGATGCTCGAAAGAGGGATCGGATCGCTCGAGTGCCCGGCGGAGCTCGCCGCCCACTACACCCGCCGGGTCGACGAGTCACACGCCAAGATGATCTGGACCCATCGCGGCATGACCAACTGGTACCGCAACGCCGCCGGCCGGGTGGTGTCGGTGTTGCCGTGGCGCATCGTCGACTACCGGGAGATGACGATGGACCCCTCGGTCGATGATTTCCTGATCCGCCCTGCCCAGACGGAATAGGCCCTGGTAATCGTCAAGGCTGTGAATTGCCACATTAATTGGTTCTGGCACAGGTTTCGTGACGCTGATGGCGGTTGGTCGTGACGCCGATCGACACCCGCTTCGGCGGTAGGCCATGGCGGTGTGACCGGTGTCGCAGATGTGCCGCGTGCTGCTCCGACCAGGGATCGTGGTGCGCTGGAGGCATGGCTGTTGACTGCTGTTGTTGCAGCGTTCTGTTTCCGCAGCTGTCGCCGGTGGTGGTCGACGACATCCGCAGGGTCGACGGCGTGGTGAGAATCGCCGCGCATTCGCGGGCACGGTCCGCGTGATGCGGCCGGTGCGGGCGTGTGTCGAGGCGGGTGCACAGCAGCTACCGTCGCCGCCTGGCGGATCTGCCGGTCGCCGGTCAGCCGGCGGTGCTGAGCCTGAGGGTGCGCCGGTTCTTCTGCGATCGGGTCGACTGCAGCTCCGGCACGTTCGTCGAGCAGGTCCCGGGTCTGACCGAGCGGCATGCGCAGCGCAGCATCGGACTGCAAGTCTTTGACCCAGACCGATCGCGGGCTGGTCGATGCTCTGTTGGCGCTGGTGGAGCCGACCCGGCGTGGTGATCCAGAATCGCCGTTGTGCTGGACGACGTCCTCGACCCGCAAACTGGCGGACGAGTTGACCGCGGCCGGGCACAAGGTGGGACCCGATACCGTCGCCAGGTTGCTGCGCGAGCAGGGTTTCAGCCTGCAGGCGAACTCGAAAACCCTTGAAGGCGCTGATCATCCGGACCGCGATGCCCAGTTCTCCTACCTCAACGACCAGGCCACCGATCACCTGAACACCGGTGATCCGGTGATCTCCGTCGACACGAAGAAAAAGGAACTTGTCGGCGAGTACAAGAACGGCGGCCGAGAATGGCGCCCCGCCGGTGAACCCGAGAAGGTCAAGGTCCACGACTTCATCGACCGACAACTGGGCAAAGCCAACCCCTATGGTGTCTACGACCTGGCCGCAGACACCGGCTGGGTCAGTGTGGGCACCGACCACGACACCGCCGCATTCGCCGTCGAGACGATACGCCGCTGGTGGAACACCATCGGTGTCAACGCCTATCCCAACGCATCCCGGTTGCTGATCACCGCCGACGGTGGCGGATCCAACGGCTCCCGCACCAGATTGTGGAAGACCGAACTGGCCACCCTCACCACCCAAACCGGCCTGCAGATCACGGTCTGCCACCTACCGCCCGGCACCAGCAAATGGAATAAAATCGAGCACAGGCTGTTCTCCCACATCTCGATGAATTGGCGTGGCCGGCCACTGATCAGCCACGACGTCATCGTGCAAACCATCGCCGCGACCACCACCCGCACCGGACTGCGGGTCCACGCCGAACTGGACACCAGCACCTACCCCACCGGGCTCACCATCCCAGACTCCACCATGAAAGCGCTGCCCGAATCGGGCACCCTCGCCCGCCACGAATGGCACCCGGACTGGAACTACACCCTGAAAAAACCCACAAACTGAGCGTGTTGATCATCGGCAAGCCCTTAGATCAGCGGAGTCTTTTCGTTCGCGCAGTTTTGGAGCGCCACCCAGCGTCTGATCGATGCGGGGCAAACGAACTACCGCACCGCCCTACCAGTGCAGTGTTCCCAGCAGCGGGCCGTCATGTTTCTCCACGACGTATTGCTCCTTGTGGTGCCAGTGTGTCGTGACCATTGCGTGGGGGATGCGTGAAGATGGTTAACGCCCGGCTTGTCACCGCGTCGACTGGGAGTGACAGGTGAATCAAGTACGGGAGAGCAGCAGATGAGTCGGCGGAGCGGGTACGGGTGGTAGTCGTGATCGGCGGGGGTGCCGGTGGTGTGGCCATCTTGCAGGAGGCGGTGGCCTACGCTCGGGTGAAGGAAGCTGAAGTGGTCGCGGTGCGGGCGTGGCTTCCGCCCAGGGGTAATTCAATTGCCATCTGAGCCCGGACTCACCGTTGCCGGACGCGGGTCGGCAGCGGGCAGGGAAGGTGCTGGTTCGGGCGTTCACCGACGCTTTCGGTGGGCGGCCCCGCTGAACTTGATCTGAGCTTTGTGATCGGGCGGGGAGAGGTCGGTCCGGTCCTGGCCGGCGCGGCGGGACGTCCGGATGATGTTCTCGTGGTTGGCGGGGCGCGTTGCCGGTCGTTGGCCGTGTGGTGTTGGGGGTCGATCAGCCGGTATCGCCTTGACCACGCGGTAGGCCCGGTGCTGGTGATCGACGGGCAGAACACGCGCCCGGGTCGGCAGCGGCCCGGCAGCGCGTTGCCCACGGGTCAAGGACGGCGCGTACCGGCGGTGTAGCCGGGTGCGAGGATGAATCCCACAAATAGGCAGTGACGAAGGTTTCAAGATCGGGCAGTTCCACCCTATCGGATGCTGGCCCCGCCCTTGCTCTGGTGGCCAACGATGAGTCGTTGGACCTTCGTGGTGGTGATCCGATCACCATTTGTCAGGCGCGGAAGGTGTTTTGGCGTTGCGGGTTTTCGCTCGGTGCGGGTGAGGGATCCCTCGCCGGGTTCCGGCGGATGTTGCAACAGGCGCCTGAGTGGACGTCGTCCAGCGCCGTCCACTGCTCGGTCTGGGCCGGCACTCGTGTGGGGACCGGCCGGCCCTGTGATCGCTGGGCACTGTGCGTCGTGGAGTCCTTGTGTGGAGCTATTTGGCGGAACAGATCGCGTGTCAACAGCGCCATCGGGACCCCCAGGAACAGCAGCACGAACACCACGGTGGCGAAGGTGCTCATATTTGCGCCCGGACCGCGCCGGGTTCGACAAGTCTGTTCACCGGGAAGGCCGCCCTGCGGTCACCTGTGGGAAAACGCTGTGATCCAGACCTCGACGTGACCGCAGGGTGCGGATGATCTCCGGCGGGGGGACGATCAACACCGGACAGTCGGCGCGCCGTAGGCAGTACCGGCTGATTGCACCGGGTCGTCTGCGCGTGATTAGGCCCAGATGGCCGGTGCCCAGGACCAGCAAGTCGTGTGGTTGGTCGGCGGCGGCCACCAGCACCGGCCCAGTTTCACCTCGCCCCGTGACGCAGCGCACGCTCAGGTCTGACGGGGGGCCACCCAAGGCGTCGGCGAACGCGGTGGTCAAGGTGTCGCAGGCTCGTTGTCGCCAGAGTTCCAGCAGCGGCGGACAGGGACCTCGGCGGTAGGCGATCTCTCCGCCGGCGGGGAGCCAGGCCCGGACCGCGATCAACTCCGCACCCAAGTGCCGGGCGTAGTCCACGCTGGCGCGCAGGGCCTCGAGGTTGGCCAAACTCCCGTTGACCCCCCACAATAACTCGCGGCGTGCGAGCAACTTCCATCTGCTGATCTCCTACCCGAATCACGCTGTCAACAACAGTCGACCGTCTCGCGCACGGCGAGTCAATGGCCCTCACGGGCCTCTCACGCCATCCTCACGACTTCCTTGCACGCGCAGTGAACAAGCGGGTCCGTGGCGAGCTCGGGTTGCCACGGACCGGACTCGCACCGCGCTCCCCCTACCTTTCTGGGGCACGCCGCCGGCCGCAGGTGAGGTCGGCGGCCCTAGGTAAGTCGGAAGGGCAGCGTGGCGACGATGGCGTCGGTGTGGGAACGCAGGGCGGCGGCCAGGATGAGCCCCCTTTGGTTGTGCAGAACTTGGTGGCGGCGTTTGCGGGGTTCGACCTCGCAGAGCAGGACGGTGACCTGATGTCCCTGGGTGAGGTGGCGCTCAACGAACCCGACCACTGGGGCCACAAGATTGCGGTGCGGACTGGGCAAGACCTGCAGTTCGACGCCTGGATTCCAGGCCTCCCATTTTCCACACAAGTCTGCGGTGGCTTCTGGATCCACACTCACCGCCACGGCGATGACCTGGCCGCCGAGGCCCAGCGCCGCTTGCAGCACCGCGTGTGTCAGCCGGCTGACGTCGGCAACGGGGACGATCACCATGGCGCGAGTTGCCGGACCGCTCACCTGGTGCGGGCGCGTCGGCAGCTGGCCCAGGCCGAGTTGGCGGCCCGTGTCGTTGTAATAACGCTGGATTCGGGCGAATGTCAGGACCAAGGCCGGAATGATGATCAGCAGCAGCCAGGCACCTTCGACAAATTTGCTGGCGAAGAAGACGGTCGCGGCGATCGCTGTCAGTACCGCGCCGGTGCCGTTGAGCACTGCGCGGCCCACCCAGCCAGTTCCCCGGTGGGTGAACCAGTGACGGACCAGTCCGACCTGGCTGATGGTGAAGCCGATGAACACGCCGATCGCGAACAGCGGCAACAGGCGGTTGGTGTCGGCCCCGATCAGGATGAGCAGCGCTGCCGACAGCAGGGCCAGCGCGGACACCCCGTACCGGAACACTGGGCGTTCGGCGCGCAGACCGAACAGGTGCGGCAATCGGTTGTCTTTGGCCAGCAGGCTCATCAGGACAGGGAGGCCTCCGAAGCTGGTGTTCGCCGCGAACGCCAGGACCAGGGTGACGGACAGGTTCATCACGTAGAAGGGCCACCCGGTTCCGAACGCCCCGGCCGAGAGCTGGGCCAGCACCGTGACGTTGCCTCGAGGAACGACGTGGTGCAGTTTGATCAGCAGTGCCAGGCCCAGCAGCATCGTCCCCAGCAGCGCGCCCAACGCGACCTCGGTGCGTTGGGCGCGGGCGACCGCGGGGGGCCGGAATGTCGGTACCGCATTGGCGATGGCCTCGACGCCGGTCAGCGCGGAGCAGCCGGCGGCAAAGGCTTTCAGGAGCAACAGGATCCCCACCGTTTCACCGGCAGGCAGGGGGCCCAGGTCCGCGCCGATGACGGCGACCGGGTGAGGGTGGGCCAGGCCGACGGTGATGGTGGCGATGATTGCGATGATGAACAACAGGGTGGGGGCCATCAGGGCCTTGGCAGATTCAGCGATCCCGATCAGGTTCAGCCCGGTCAGCAGAACCAAGCCGATCAAACAGAGCGCCAGCAAATGTGGTGCCAGTGCCGGAAAGACGCTGGCCAAGCTGGCTGCGCCGGCGGCCAGGCTCACCGCGACGGTCAGCACGTAGTCGACCACCAGGGATGCGGCAGCCAGCAGGCTCACCGCGGAACTGAGGTCTTTCTTGGCTACCGCGTAGGCCCCTCCGCCGTCGGGGTGGACGGCGATGACCTGCCGGTAGGACACGACCAGGACGATGAGCAGCACCGTGATCGCCGCGGAGATCGGCAGGGTGAAGGACACTGCACCCACCCCGGCCCCGGCCAGGGCCAGCACGATTGCCTCCGGGCCATAGGCGACGCTGGACAATGCATCCAGCGACAGCGCCGCCAACCCACCCACGGCGGTCAGCTGGTGTGCTTCACCGGGAATCTCCTTACGGAGCCACCGGTCCGGCGGCTTGTCCGTGGGCGGGCGGTCCCCTCCGATGCTGCTCAATCGTCAGCCCTTCTTTGTCTCTGCGAAGGCCAGATGACCTGTTGACCCACCGGTGTAGCGGTCTGCAGGGACCTAACTGGGCAGGTTGTCCCGCCACATGATGCCGGACACGGTGAATCCGTCGACGATCAAGATGCATTCCACGGTGCGGTCTGCGAAGATCTCCGCAGCCTGGGTGATGTCGGCTCCAGCGGTGAGGGAGGCGACGGGCGTCCGCATCACATCACCGACCGTCAACGGTGAGCGTCGCCAGATGGGCGCGAAGAACGCCCGCACCGGATGGATATTGTGTTCCAGCCACGCCAGTTGCAGGTGGGATGCGGTGACGAGGCCGACGAGGTGACCGTCATCGTCCGTCACTGGCGCAGCCGTCACGTGGTGCGCCGACATCGAGGTGACGGCGTCGTCTATAAAGGCGTCCATTCTGACCGGGAAGACCCGGCTGGACATCACTTCTCGGAGTTTCATCAGTTCATCTCAGGTCGTCGGTGGGAGCGGTGCCGGGCTGCGGCGGTGGTCGGGTGGGCCCAGGACAGCGGGATGGGTTGCCACGCCGGCGTTACTTTTGGCGTTCGCGTCGGGGACAGCGGCGGTTGGCGAGGCGGCCCGGCCGGCGCTGGGCGTGGTGAAGATGGCCGATCTCGGCGGGGAATCGTCGTGAATCGGCGACTTGTTGCCGTCGAGCGAGGGCGATCACTACAGCGATCTCCAGGAGCGGGGCGCGGATCATCAGCCAGCCGGCCACGCCGGCCGTTGGAGCCAGCACCCAGAATGCGGCCGCGGTCCGCAATGCCCACTGCTGCTTCGCAGCGGGGCCGGCGGGTCCGCCGGCGTTCAGGATCGCCGACAGCACCAGCAGAGAGACCTGCAGCGCCCAGCTGCCGACGGTGAGGAAGGAGTTGCCGAACCACGGCGTCGGTACCAGGCTTAGGAAGACCGCGCACAGCAGCGCCAGTCGGGACCAGGTTCCGGATGTCTGGGGTGCAGTTCCCCCTTCAGATGAGTCGTAGCAGTCCAGCATCGTGGGAGGGTGCCGGAGCAGCATTTGTTCCCTGCTGGCGTAGGCGGTCGCGCCCCAGTAATGGGCAGTGACCTGGGCGGCCAGATCGGCGGGGACCCGGTCGGACATCCAGATCGCCTCCAGCCGAGCGTGTTCGGCGCGGATCCCCTTAGTCCCGGCGATGACCTTCCCCCAGCAGGCGACCACGGCAAGCACATGCCTGGTGTGCGGGTATTCCAGCGCAGCCGATTGCGTGCCGTAGGCGTAGAACCCACACGTGCACCCCGGATCCGGCGGGACATGAGACCTGTTGTCCTTCGGAGGGTGTGAGCATTGAGCGGTATTCATCTCATTGGACCAGACCCGATCTGAGTACAGCGGGAACAATCGGCCCTCTGGTCCGATGCGGAAGGTACGCAAGGCCAGGATCTCCCCGACCTGTGGCTCGAACCCGGAGAAGTCCGTCATCGATGCCTGGTGCTCACATCAGCGGGCCGGAGCGGGCGCAGGCACACCCGGCACAGGTGCGGGTGCTTCCCGCGGCTCCGCGGCGGGCAGTACTTCGATACGGCGACGCTCGGGGCCGATGTTTCCCATGACCGAAGGTTAACCAGCCGCACCGCTAGCTCGCCGGTTCCCGGCGTGAGGAAACCGTGAGGATCACGCCGGCCGATATTTATGGCCGGGTGACGCACGTCGCAGCACCGGGCCTGGCGCGTCAAGGTGCCGTGAATGGGGCGTGAGGAAACCGTGAGGACGGCCTTTGTGGGATGACTTTGGTGCCGCGTCGGGAGTTGACTTTCCTCGCCTGGCGGAGTTCCGTCGGGCCGGTGCGGGTCGCCGTTCACCCCGGCTGCAAATGGAGTCCCTCGTGGATGCGCACGACATCCTTTTCATCTTGCTGACCATCGTGGTCTTCATCTTTTTGGCGCTGTGCGCCAAGGCGGCGGAGAAGCTGTGAGCACCACGAATCTGGTCGGTCTGATCCTGACTGTTCTGGTGGCCGCGTTCTTGTTGATCGCGCTTATGTTTCCGGAGAAATTCTGATGAGCGACAACTGGGCCGGAATCATCTTCCTTCTCACTCTGATCGCGGCGTTGGTGCTGGTGCACAAACCGCTGGGTGACTACATGGCCAAGGTGGTCACCGGTACCCGACATTCGCGGGTGGAGCGGGTGCTTTACCGGGCCGGCGGGGTGGACGCCGCCGCGGATCAGACCTGGCGCCGCTACCTGAGTTCGGTGCTGACGTTCAGCGGTGTCTCGGTGGTGTTCCTGTATGTGTTCCTGCGGTTGCAGCACAGTTTCGGGCACCCGTATGCGGTGCCGCAGATGAGTCACAGTCAGGCCTTCAACACCGCGGCCAGTTTTGTGACCAACACCAACTGGCAGTCCTACTCCGGTGAGAATGCGCTGGGCTACATCGTGCAGATGGCCGGGCTGGCCGTCCAGAACTTTCTGTCCGCAGCCGTGGGTATCGCTGTGGCGGTGGCGTTGATCCGCGGTTTCATGCGCAACCGCACCGACCGGCTGGGGAACTTCTGGGTGGACCTGACCCGCATCTGTCTGCGGGTGCTGCTGCCGATATGCGTGGTCTTCGCGATCGTGTTCGTCGGGGCCGGAATGATCCAGAACTTCCACGACTACCAGTCTCTGACCACCATCAGCGGCGGTGCGCAGGTTCTGCCGGGCGGCCCGTTCGCCAGTCAGGAAGTCATCAAGGAGCTGGGTACCAACGGCGGCGGCACGTTCAACGTGAACTCCGCCCACCCGTTCGAAAATCCCACCACCTGGACGAACTGGTTGGAGATCTTCCTACTGCTGTGCATCTCCTTCTCCCTTCCGCGGACCTTCGGGGTGATGATCGGCGACAAGCGGCAGGGCCGCGCCATCGTCGCGGTGATGGCCACTCTGGCCATCGTCAGCGTCTGCCTGCTGATGGTGTTCCAGGGAATCCACCATGGCACCGTTCCCACGTCGGTCGGCTCCTCCGCCGAGGGCACCGAAACCCGTTTCGGCGTTGAGAATTCGGCGGTCTTTGCCACCGGCACCACGTTGACCTCCACGGGCGCGGTGGACAGTTTCCACGACTCCTACACCAGCCTCGGCGGGGTGATGATCCTGCTGAACATGATGCTCGGTGAGATCGCCCCCGGCGGTACCGGCTCAGGCATGTACGGGATCTTGATCCTGGCGGTGCTGTCGGTGTTCGTCGCCGGCCTCATGGTCGGTCGAACACCGGAGTATCTGGGCAAAAAACTAGGTGGTCGGGAGGTGAAGTTCGCCTCGCTGTATCTGTTGACCACACCGGCGCTGGTCCTGGTCGGCACCGCGATCGCGATGGCCCTGCCCGGGGAACGGGCCGGGATGCTCAACAGCGGAGCCCACGGACTCTCAGAAGTGCTGTACGCGTTCACCTCGGCCGCCAACAACAATGGCAGCGCCTTCGCCGGGATCTCGGTCAACACTGTCTGGTACAACGTCGCCCTGGGCATCGTCATGCTGTTGGGCCGGTTTCTGCCGATGGTGTTCGTGCTGGGGCTGGCCGGATCGCTGGCCAAACAGAAACCCACCCCTGCCTCGGAGGGCACGCTGCCCACCCACCGACTGTTGTTTGTCGGTCTGCTGACCGGCGTCACCCTGATTGTCGTTGCTCTCACCTACTTTCCGGCGCTCGCGCTGGGCCCGCTCGCGGAAGGTCTGCACTGATGTCCACCCCCACCATCATCGAATCACGCCCCGGTGACGGTCCAGTCGAACCGGCCCCGGACCGAGGTCCGCACCGCGTCAAAGCCGGCAGCCTGGACCCCCGGATGCTGCTCACCGCCATCCCCGGAGCATTCCGCAAGCTGAACCCGCTGACGCTCTACAAGAACCCGGTGATGCTGATCGTCGAGCTGGGTGCCGTGTTCACAACGGTGCTGGCCTCGGCCAACTCGTCGGTCTTTGCCTGGCTGATCGTCTTCTGGTTGTGGTTGACGGTCCTGTTCGCCAACCTCGCCGAATCGGTCGCCGAAGGTCGCGGCAAGGCCCAGGCTGATGCACTGCGTCGCGCCAAGACCGACACCATCGCCCGGCGTCTGGTCGACCCCGCCGCGATCGGCGGCGCCGAGGAAGCCGTCCCCGCTCCCCAGCTGCAACAGGGCGACCGGGTGATCTGCGAGGTAGGCGACATCATCCCTGGCGACGGCGATGTCATCGAAGGCATCGCCAGCGTCGATGAAAGCGCCATCACCGGCGAGAGCGCACCGGTGATCCGCGAAAGCGGCGGCGACCGCAGTTCGGTTACCGGCGGCACGAAGGTCCTGTCCGACCGGATCATCGTGCAGATCACCCAGAAACCGGGCGAGAGTTTCATCGATCGGATGATCGCGCTCGTCGAGGGAGCCAGCCGGCAGAAAACCCCCAACGAGATCGCCCTGAACATCCTGCTGGCGTCCTTGTCCATCATCTTCCTGCTGGCCACGGTGACATTGCAGCCACTGGCGATCTTCTCCAAGGCCAACCAGCCCGGACTACCGGACACCTCCGCACTGGACGGTAACGGCATCACCGGCATCGTGATGGTCTCGCTGCTGGTCTGCCTGATCCCCACCACCATCGGTGCGTTGCTGTCGGCGATCGGCATCGCCGGTATGGACCGACTGGTGCAACGCAATGTACTGGCGATGAGCGGCCGCGCGGTCGAGGCGGCCGGAGATGTCAACACCCTGCTGCTGGACAAGACCGGCACCATCACCCTGGGCAACCGGCAGGCCAGCGAATTCGTGACCGCCGGAGACAGCACCCCGGAGCAGTTGGCCGATGCCGCGCAACTGTCGTCCCTGGCAGACGAGACCCCGGAAGGCCGGTCCATCGTGGTCCTGGCTACCGCCAAGTACGGACTGAGCGACCGCAATGCCAACCAACTCGGTGAAGCGGAATGGGTGCCGTTCTCGGCGCAGACCCGGATGAGCGGGGTCAACCTGCCGGCCGGAGCCGGGACCGCGACCCGGGAGGTCCGCAAGGGCGCGGCAAGCGCGGTGACCGCCTGGGTCCGTGACCAGGGCGGCACCGTCACCGACCGCACCGGGGCGGCGGTGGACGCGATCAGCGGTACCGGCGGCACCCCGCTGGTGGTGGCCGAACGGCTCGGTGGCGGCATCCCCCGTGTGTTGGGGGTGATCCATCTCAAGGACGTCGTCAAGCCTGGCATGGCGGAGCGGTTCCAGGAACTGCGCCGGATGGGCATCAAAACCGTCATGATCACCGGCGACAACCCCCTGACCGCGAAGGCTATCGCGGCGGAGGCGGGTGTCGATGACTTCCTGGCCGAGGCGAAGCCCGAGGACAAGATGGCGTTGATCAAACGAGAGCAGGAGGGCGGCAAGCTCGTTGCGATGACCGGCGACGGCACCAACGACGCGCCGGCGCTGGCTCAGGCCGATGTCGGTGTGGCGATGAACAGCGGAACGTCGGCGGCCAAAGAGGCCGGGAACATGGTTGACCTTGATTCCGATCCCACCAAGCTCATCGAGATCGTCGAGATCGGCAAGCAATTGTTGATCACCCGCGGCGCGCTGACCACATTTTCCATCGCCAATGATGTTGCGAAGTATTTCGCGATCATCCCGGCCATGTTCGCCGCCGTGTACCCCGGCCTGGACAAACTGAACATCATGCGGCTGCATTCACCGCAGTCGGCGATCCTGTCGGCGGTCATCTTCAACGCCATCATCATCGTCGCGCTCATCCCGTTGGCGCTTCGTGGTGTGCAGTACAAGCCGTCCGGTGCCAGTGCGATGCTGCGTCGCAATCTTTACATCTACGGCCTTGGCGGCATCATCCTGCCGTTCCTCGGCATCAAATTAATTGACCTCGTGATTCAATACCTGCCCGGAGTTCGGTGACCTGCGATGCAATCCATCCTCAATGCTCTACGTCAGATCTGGGCTTCGTTCCGGATGCTGATCATTTTCACGGTGATCGTGGGGGTTGCCTACCCGCTGGTCATCACCGCAATCGGCCAGATCCCTGGGCTCAAGAGCCGCGCCGACGGTTCGCCGATCACCCTGGCGGGCAACGTCGTCGGATCAAAATTGCTGGGACAGAGCTTTACCGACAAGGACGGCAATCCGTTGCCCCAGTATTTCCAGTCGCGTCCCTCGGCAGCGGGCAGTGGGTACGACCCGACCGCTTCCAGTGCGACCAACCTGGGGCCGGAGTCGATCGTTGATACCCTGCCCGATCCTGCCGTCAAGTCCGACACCGGTAAGCAGAGCCTGCTGACCGATGTGTGCGCCCGGAGCCTGGCCATCGGCAAGGCCGACGGGGTCGACGGGTCTCGACCGTTCTGCACCCCCGACGGTGTCGGTGCGGTGTTGTCGGTGTTCTGGTCCGGACCCGGCTATCACGGCAGGATCACCCGGGTCGTCTCGATCAACCAGGCCGCGCCGGCCGCGGCTTTCATCACCACCTACCAGGGTGTCAAGGTAGAGGTCGGCAAATTCGGCGAGGACTACACCAGCGGCCAGAGCGTCCCGGTCCGCGGGGATGCCCCTTCGCACCCGGCGGTGCCCGCCGACGCGGTGACGTCTTCCGCGTCAGGTCTGGATCCGGAGATCAGCCCGGACTACGCCCAGATCCAGGAGGCACTGGTCGCCAAGACCCGCAAGATCACCGTCGCGCAGGTCGCCGCCGAGGTCGCCAAGTTCTCCAAGGGCCGGGACCTGGGGTTCATGGGCGAGCCCAGAGTCAATGTGCTGCAGCTGAACTTGGCTCTGGACGCGGCCTACCCTTACAAAAAGTAGTCCACTGCAGAAAAGGAACGCGAATTGATGGCACGGCGTGGGCAGCTCCGGGTTTATCTGGGATCTGCTCCAGGTGTGGGAAAGACGTTCGCCATGCTCGACGAAGGCCACCGACGTGCCGCCCGCGGCACTGACGTCGTGGTGGCCTTCGTGGAGACCCACGGCCGCACCCACACCGACCGGCAACTCGCCGGAATGGAAGTGTTGCCCCGCAGGATCATCAGCTACCGCGACAGTGACTTCGCCGAGATGGACCTGCAGGCGGTGCTGCACCGGTCACCGGAAGTCGCCCTGGTCGACGAACTGGCGCACAGCAACGTGCCAGGGGCCGAACATAGCAAACGCTGGCAGGACGTGGAGCAACTGCTCGAGGCCGGCATCGACGTGATCAGCACCGTCAATGTCCAGCATCTGGAATCACTCAACGATGTGGTTGTGGCCATCACGGGCGTACCTCAGCGGGAAACGGTCCCGGATGCGGTGGTCCGGGCCGCCGAGCAGGTCGAGTTGGTGGATATGACCCCCGAGGCGCTACGCCGGCGGATGGCACACGGCAACATCTACCGCCCCGAAAAAGTTGATGCCGCGCTGTCGAACTACTTCCGACCCGGCAACCTCACTGCCCTTCGTGAACTGGCCCTGCTGTGGCTGGCCGACAGCGTCGACGACGGGATGCACAAATACCGCGAACAGCACGGCATCGACAACACCTGGGAAACAAGGGAACGGGTCGTCGTCGCGCTCACCGGCGGCCCCGAAGGTGACGTGCTGATCCGTCGCGCGGCCCGCATCGCCGCCCGCAACACCGGCGGCGACCTGATGGCCGTGCACATCGCCCGCAGCGACGGACTCGCCGGATCCAGCGTCGCCGCGCTGGCCACCCAACGGCTGCTCGTGGAATCACTTGGCGGCAGCTACCACCTGATCGTCGGTGACAACCTGGCCAAGTCGATCCTCAACTTCGCCAAGGCCAACAACGCCACCCAGGTGGTCATCGGGGCCAGCCGCCGCAACCCCGTGGTGGCCGCCCTGACCGGCCCCGGCACCGGGCAGAGCATCACCCGCGCCTCCGGCACCATCGACGTCCACGTGGTCAGCCACGCATACGTCGGCAAGGGCCGGGTACTGCCTCGGCTCACCCGCGGACTCACCGTTCGCCGGCGACTCACCGGCCTGATCGTCGCCGCTGTCCTACTGGCCCTACTCACCCCGATCTGCGCCCTGCTGCGCAGCGAGTTGAGCCTGGCCAGCGACATGTTGCTGTTCCTGTTGGTGGTGGTCATCGTCGCGCTGGTGGGCGGTTTCTACCCGGCCCTAGTCACCGCCGTGATCGCCAGTGTGCTGCTGAACTACTACTTCGTGCCGCCGATCCACCAGTTCGCCATCTCCGCACCAGAAAACGTCCTGGGCCTGGTCGTTTTCGTGGTCATCGGTGCCCTGGTGTCCCGGGTGGTCGACCTGGCTGCACGTCGCAACTCCGAGGCGGCCCGTTCCAACGCCGAGGCCGAAACCATGTCCACCCTGGCCGGGAGCCTGCTGCGCGGCGAGCAGGCGCTGCCCGCGTTGCTGCAGCGGGTCCAGGAAACCTTCGCCGTGCACAGCGTCACCCTGCTGCGGCAGGATTCAGAAGCCCCGGCCAGCGCCGGAGCGAAGCCCCCCGCGCCCTCGGTGGGCGGGCTGCGGGGCAGTTGGTCGTGCGTGGCCAGCGTCGGCGACGACCCGTGTCTTCGACCGGAGGACGGCGACACCGAAGTGCCCATAGGTGAGGACCTCAACCTGGTGCTGCGCGGCCGCACCCTGGCGGCAGAGGACCAACGGGTACTCACTGCCTTCGCCACCCAGGTCGCAGTGGCCTACCGCCAACGCGGCCTGGCGCAGGCAGCCGAGGCGCTGGTCCCGCTGGCCGAGGCGGACCGGGCCCGCACCGCCCTGCTCAATGCGGTCAGCCACGATCTGCGGACCCCGATCGCCTCCGCCAAGGCAGCGGTCACCAGCCTGCGCAGCACTGAGATCACCTGGAACGAACCCGACCGGCAGGAACTGCTGACCAACGCCGACCTCGCGCTTGACCGTCTCACGGCGCTGGTGACCAACCTGCTTGATCTGTCCCGGTTACAGGCCGGCGTCTTCTCAGTCGCCGCCCAACCGGTGGCCGTCGAGGACGTCGTCAGCCGGGTACTGGAGCTCACCGCCCCCGGAGCGGACATCGAATTGGACGTGCCCGACACCCTTCCGGAGGTCCTGGCCGACGCCGGGCTCCTGGAACGGGTCATCGCGAACCTAGTGGAAAACGCACTGCGCTATGCCCCCCCGGGCGAACCTGTCCGGGTGGCCGCCAGCACCCACGGCCAGGAAGTCGAGATCCGGGTGATCGACCGCGGACCGGGCATCCCACCAGATGACCGGGAAGGTGTATTCGCCCCCTTCCAGCGGCGCGACGACAAAGCCACCAGCCTCAGCGCCGGAGTCGGACTCGGCCTTGCCATCGCCCGCGGCTTCGCCGAAGCCATGCACGGCAGAATCGCCCTGGACGACGCTCCCGGCGGCGGACTCATCGTCGCAGTCACCTTACCCATCGCGCCCCGACCGGACACGGCGTGAACAGAGTGCTGGTGGTGGATGACGAACCGCCGCTGCTGCGGGCGCTGGTGCTGAACCTGTCCCATCGCGGCTACGAGGTCACCACTGCCTCCACAGCCTCCGGTGCGTTGGAGCAGGTCCGGCGGCTCCCACCCGACCTGCTCATCCTGGACCTCGGACTTCCCGACCTGGACGGCCTGGACGTTATCCGCGAACTCCGTGACCGAGAACCGACGCTACCGATCATCGTGCTCTCGGCGCGCAGCACCAGCCAGGACAAGGTCGCCGCCCTGGACCTGGGGGCGGTGGACTACGTGGCCAAACCGTTCGACATGAACGAGCTCGTCGCACGGCTGCGCGCGGCGATCCGCCGTCTGGGTACGCCCGCACGCACCTCGCCCGTCACCCTGGGTTCCACCGAAATCGACCTGGTGGCACGAACAGCGCACCGCGCGGACGGGAACGTGGTGCACCTGACACCCACCGAATGGCGCATCCTAGATGTCCTGCTGCGGGATCCGGGGCGCCTGGTCAGCGGGCCGGAGCTGCTGACCGCAGTGCGCGGCGACCCGGACCACACCGAAAGCAGTTACCTGCGGATCTACCTCGCGCAACTGCGCCGCAAGCTGGAACCGATACCCAGCCGACCTCAGCACCTCATCACCGAACCCGGCCTGGGATACCGGTTCCGCCCATAACGGACTGAGCGACGACGGAATCAGGCAATTGCAGACGATGCCAGGGAGCCTCAACGCTGGAATCGGTATTCTCCGTCACCGGTCCGCAGCAAGTACCGCGGATGGGCAGGATCCGGCTCCAGCTTCCGTTTCAACTGAGCCAATACGGCCCTGCAGACGTAGGTCTCACCACCGAACGCCGGCCCCCACACCTCAGACAACATCTCACGTTCTGTGATCACAGCCCCAATGTGCTGCAACAGCAACGCCAACAGCATCCATTCCGTCGATGTCACACAGACCGACCTACCCTTCCTGAAGACCTGACCGCGATCGAGGTCGACGGTGAAATGCTCGGTCACCACCAGCTTTTCAACGCCACTGCCAATGGGTGACGGTCGACGCTCCGCGGCCCGAATGATGGTGAGTAGGTCCCGCATCAAAAATGGTTTGCTCAGGTAATCATCGGCGCCGGCGGCCATCGCAGCGCGCTTCTCCGCGGAGGTGGCCCTACAGGACAACGTAATAACCGGAACCGTGACGGACTGCCGAATATAATTCAAGGCCGGCACACCAGCAGCGGCTGAAACGGCCAGATCCACAACGATAACGGCGGGGACGAACCGGTCGACCGCAAGCATTGCTCCGATCCTGTCCTGGACGAGGCACACGTCATGATGGTGACCGCGAAGGGCAATGGCAATGGTGCTGGCCAACGGGAGATCACCGCTGAGTACCACGATGCGGCTCAAGTCGGGCTCACAAAGGCGTCAGGACAACCAGAAGGCATTATTTTTGGGTCTCCTGACGTTTTCGTGGGTGGATTATCGGCCGGGCAGCGGCGGGCATAACCCTCCTCGGGTGAGCATCGCCATGGCTATCAATGCTTCTGGGCTATGAAAGCCGTAGGCCCGGCGG
>JAABUM010002781.1_pt1 | contig 22761 bp, 36 predicted proteins | sample 5559161 | NCBI WGS metagenome assembly JAABUM01 (sample SAMN10711868, study PRJNA513369) | rock metagenome | isolation source: Antarctica rocks | place: Antarctica: Victoria Land, Siegfried Peak nord
AGTTTCATTCAGAGTGATTAGCTTAGCAGTGAGGGGTTCCAACCCTGTAGCTGGCACCCTGTTAGCCCTTCAGGGCTTGCGACGTGGTGTAACATCTATCTCTCTCTGCCCACCTGGCGCACGAGCTTGACGCCCCAGTGTTCTCGGGGTGTCCTCACCCTCCCCTTCCTTCACTCGTGAAGGGCGTTCTATCGCAGGTTCGACAATGCAATGTCGAGGATGCAGAGCAAGGCAAGACGCTCACCTGGCGCACGAGCTTGGCGCCGATTTCTCCATTGGGTCCGCCAGCTCTAGCCCCTTCTCTTGGTACGAGCAGCCTTCTTTGTGTCAATCGGATGTGCAATTCGAAGGTCAGAAACCCGGCAGACCGCTCACCTGGCGCACAAGCTTAGCGCCGATGTTCTCCACCGGGTCCTCCAGCTCCACCTCCTTCGCGACCGTCACGCCATCGTTGACGATCTTGGGGCTGCCGTACTTCTGCTCCAGCACCACATTGCGGCCCTGCACATATGAGCGTAGCTTTTTGAAGTCTGCATTGGGGATAAGGGGTTTGCATTGATATTTTCGAGGCTGTTATACTGCCAACCCAGCATTTGCGTCCCTGCGCAGCGGTATGAGCACGTTCACTGTGAGGATGTCAACCAGATTTCCCCTAAGATTCGACCTGAGATCGCCGCCGTGCTGCTGCTCCACCACCAGCCTGGCATGTCCTGCCAACAGCGCAGCTGCCTCACTTGCCCTGACATGCGGTGTGGTGCATGGGCAGCCATGATCACTGTGCACAGCTCTGCGGCTGCGGCGCTCCCAGCCGACGCCGCAGGGAGCGCCGCAGCAAACGCCTACAAACGCTTGAAGCTGTCTGGCGCCAGCACAGCATCACGCGTGTGCAGGCATGGCGCGCCCAAAGCACTCGCAACGTGACAGTGGCCTGGTGGAGGTGTAGTGCAGCAACGCTGTGGGAGTTGCTGATTTTGCGACTCCACCCGTGCCCCTAGGGTTTAGGGTTAAACCCTAGCAGAGCCTGATGTCAAGCCCCACCTTGGGGCCCAGCGTGACGCCGACGACTGAGGCGAGCTTGTCCACGCCCGCCTGCATCCGCTTCAGCGTCTCGCCGCTGCGGTTGAAGTGCAGCTCCTTCGCCGCGAAGGTCTGCACATGGCACCTCCGGCTGCAGGTGGGAAACAGGAATTGGCGTCAGCATCTGGTGAGAACATACAGCTCCTTTGCTTCGAAAGTCTGCACACCGCACCTCCGACTGCAGAAGGCAGGCCAAGCATCCATCGGACTCCCGACTCCGATGTGACAGTGCAGCTTGTCGGTGGGGGGCGTCTGCAGCATGTCCGCCCAGTCTGCAACACACTCAGGCTGTGCGTCCTTCTGCGGCCTGGCGATTTGCTGCAGGCCAGCAGCTGGCCAGACGGCAGGCGTCACAGCTGACCATCACAGGACATCCTTCGACAGCACTGGCTACCTGGCCCGGAGCGCCGGGGCGCTGTGCTGGAGTGCTGCGGGGAGCGCGGCGCCGCGCGGGCGGAGCGCATTTGCGCGCAGCACCGCTGCCGACTGCGATGAGCTGGCAGGCGCCCTGCGGAGCAAGCGGGGACGTCAGGCACGATGCTTGTTGTTCGGAGTAGCATGAGGGCGTCAGGAAGTGGTTGCAAACGTGGTTTGCAGAGCACCAACACTCTGGACAAGACGGCGTCATGTCCAGCCACGAGGCCCTCAGGACTCAGGAGTCTGGCAACCCCGCATTTCGTGAGGGAGCGAGCATGCACACGCCTGTTGTGCGCGTTGGGTACTGCAGAACACCATCGATTGCAAGAAAAGCCCTGCAATCATGAGCTGCGACAACAGCACCTGTCTCCTGGTGGCTGGGGAGGTTGCTGACCCCTCGAGACAACTTTGCGGCATGATCCCAGTACCACTACCGTTATACAACAGGCATATATGCATCCTGGGTGTCCAGGTGTTTTGCAAGCCACTATAGACCTCCTTGCCAGGCATCCCGGAACCGGCATGCCAGAACGGCAGGGGAGATCGGTCCTTGCGGGGTGGACACTCTATAGCTGATCTGCACCATCGGATGTGCAGACCATACAGGTTGTATAGGATTATAGCCCCTGACGCTGCATGAACTGGGCCTGCAATCGGGACCGACAGCAAGGCACTCACATCCTGCTTGTCGTGTTCATAGGTGTGCTGTAAGCTGGTCCCCTGGCACCGCCTGCTGATCAGTTCAGCCACGTAGCACGTCCTCTGACTCTCTGGACGTCACTTTCCAACCACACGTTTGTGTGCAGCTTGCAAAAGAGGTCTGGTGGCGGGGCTCGTGACGGCTAAGCTCCGAAAGATAGAAGTTTCTAGCAGGCACTTGAGAGTCCCAGTCTCGGAGAAGAGGCTTTCAGCGCAGCAGAGCGGCATTTGCCACTTCGTAACCTTGTTGACGCCCATAGCTGCTGACCTGCACACCCTGCGGCCCTCTCTGAGACCTTTGAGATCTTAGTTCCGACGCGCATCCGAGATTTTGGGACTGAAATCTTCAGCACAAAGAGGCGCTTTATCCGCGGTTTTGACATCCTGTTATGAATGCGCCTCAGCTTCGTTCGGCATGCAAGAGTCGCCAGCCATGCATGTCGCGCCAGCGGCCACAGGCCAGACCCGCAGCTGCACGTGTAACCTCCGTAGCACCTGCAGATCGGCACAATCTGCTGCTAGGGCAGCCGAAACGATGCGGCTGTCGATCTGTAGCAGCTCATGCGGAGCAGCGCGCGGCAACTGCCGCACAGCCGGATGCGGCCCGCCAGCATGACAGCGCGGCAGCGGCGCCCGACAGCAGAGACGGCATCGCCAACGGGTCGTGGTCAGGCAAGGAGCCGGCAGCCACGGGTACCGCGGCGGGAGAGGTCCTCCTGGAGGTGCGATGACACACTGACAAATTCTTGACATATTCTCGTACTGGCGCGCTGCGGCTCTGCTTATGCCCAGCTGACGCATGCTGTGCAGCGCTGCCCCACCATAAGCAAGCCTGCCGCACTCGTCCCGGCGAAGCTGTCCTTATCTATCAGATCCTGCATGTGCTGCGTATGCCTCTCGACGCCAATACCCGCGGCGGTTTCGACTGAGCTCTCGCAGCCGCGCCTCCGCAGCGGCAGCTGGACATCGGGCGGCTCACCATCGGGCGCATGGCGCCCGGCGAGCTGGGCGCGGCGGCCGTGATCGTGACACGCGCATTCGCCGGCACGCCCGAGGCGCAGTCGCTGCGCGACATCAGGTACCGGCCGCTGGTGATGCGCAGGTTGTGACCGACAGCATCTGGCTTCCGAGGGTTTAGGGCTTCACCCTTGCGCATGCAGCGTCCAGCAGGTGTCACAAGCCTCCCGGTCAGTGTTCTGAAGTGGCTCAGTTGTGAACATGGGACCGGACGGCGTGGTGCAGGGACTACGTCGGGACGCTGGCGGAGGCTCCGTCAGAGTCGCTGGTGCTGATTGCGCGGCTGCAGCCCGCAGGTGAGCAGCGGTGTTCCTGCATCCCGTGCAAAGTGGACCCAGAAATGGAGCCGAGCGTACAGAACAGAACGTTGCGCATCCAAGAGCTCAAGCACTGCGGCCAGCACGGGTGCACGGCAGGGGGTGACGGCGCAGGCCGCGGGCGATGCTGTCCGCTGAGCTCTTTTGAATCTGCAGTGACACACTCTCCATGACCACACTGGCACTGCGCACGGGGCAGGGAGGCGAGAGGCAGCGGCGGCTAAACCCTAGTGTGACCGGTGTCGCAATGCGCTCTTTCCTTTGACACGCTGTCATGATATTCTCGCACTGCAGGCGGCGTAGGGGTGCCGGCGGGGGCAGCGGCCCGTGTGGCTGGCGTCGCCATGCTGTCCTTTGTGCCGGCGACGCGGGAAGCATTCCCCAGCCTGCAGCCGCCGCCCGAGGCGGCGTACCTCTCCAACACCGCCGTGGACCCCTCCTTTCGAAGGCAAGCGCATCTCCAATCAGCTAAGGGTTTTCTGCTCAGCGACAAGGGAGGCGTACCCCAGCAGGCAGCCACCGCCAGAAGTGGTGTCCAGGGGTTAGGGTTTGGACCGTACCTGTCCAACACTGCTGTGGACCAAGCCTTCTGCAGGTGAGATTTGACTTGTAATCTCGCTGCCGAGTGCTTTTGCATCAACACCAAGGAGGCGTTCCCCAGCCTGCAGCTGCACCTGAGACGGCGTACTAGGGTTTAGGATATGGGGTTTGCGCCACCACTTTTCCCACACTGCTGTGCCCCGCCTTTCGAGGCACTGGGGGCTGCGCATTCCTGATGGCTGCAAAACCTGGACTGAATCGATCCGCAGGCCAGTGTTGCCGTGCCTGCAGCCACCAGCCGCCTCTCGGCATGTTGTGCTCGACAGATCTTCACCGCCAGCAAGCGATGGTGGTATTAAACCCTAAAGCGATATATCGCGCAGGCACAGCTGCAGGCGTGCGAGGCCGCTGCCTGGCCGCCGGGCGTATAACGATGTCAATGCGTTCCGGGTCAACGAGATGGTGTCTTTTCAGCTCCCTGCCTGCCTGCACTACACCCTAAACCCTAAACCCTCCTGTCTGCAGGCAGGGCATCGCGCGGGCGCTGCTGGAGGCGTGCGAGAATGCCTGCCGCACTGCCGGGCTCGACACGCTGACGCTGCACGCGCGCCTCGTCGACGATGCCTCTCGGCAGGTGGAAACCCCTGACATTGCGTGAATGAACGGCTGCAGGTGTGGCTTCATGACGCACACTGCATGGTGCACGCCGACTGTCCGCTGACTAGGAGGGCGGCTTCACGAAATGCCGCCATCGAGGCGAGGCGCCTGCATTGAGGAAATAGTGCTACTGCTGCAAGTCGCACTTTTACATCGTTGTACAGCCGTCGCATTCTGCGTCTGCGTGTGCACGTGATCCTCTTGCTGCTGCTACCTTCCTGAAACTGCATTTTCTGCGCTGCAGCTGTACGCCTCAGCGGGGTTCAGGGACCTGGAGCGGGATTCTGAAGGGTGGACCCTCTGGCGGCGCTACCGGCCGCGCGCGCTGATGGCCAAGCAGCTTTGATTATTCGGCGGCTCGTGCTGCGGAGACGCAACAGCTGGCAAGGCGTTGCAGGGGCAGGGCTGTCAGGCTCCGCTGCTACATGTCACCTGGCAGCCTTTGGTGTGCGCGCTCTGCTTGGCTGGTGATTGGGGCCAGGCGGTGGCAGACAGCAAGGTTGGCCGCGGGGGTTCCTAAACCCTAAACCCTTGTTGAAACATGATGAGTGTGCAGGTTGTTCGTGTTTTGAGTATTGTACGCCTTTCGTCGTTTGGGTGATTCTTCGTTTGGGTGAGAGTGGATAGTGGACTGCTGACGTGGAAGTTACAGAGTGCCGGCAGACCAGTGACGTCTTCCACCATTAGTGTGCGTATTGCTGTACGGTCTTGCGTGTGCCGCCCAGCACAATGTAATGCCAGGTTTATTTACATCTTGTCCATGGGTGAGCTCCATCAAATGTAAACAACGTCAATGAATCAAGATCACCACGATCAGTTAACTGATCGTGATTAACGTTAAGGCTGGTCCCGACAACGACTGTTGCCCTAATGCCATCTTGTGCTCGCTCAATGCCAAGCACGGCTTGCACATAGATGCCCAGAAACGCCGCTGCGGCATCACTCCTGCCGCACGACCTTAATTGTAATGCAGCGCTTGGTTTGAAAATCTGTGATCGTCAATGGCCGCCTGTGCCAGCAGGCATGTGCCGTGTTGATTCAGCCACGCGGCAATGGCGGCGCTCTCATTGGTGTGTACGTCGGCGCGCAACACCAGCTGGTCCCTGCAGGTCCGTCATCACTGCCGCAGGCGCAGCAGCTAATGAGAGAGAATGGCTGCGACGCTGTGCGCAACCACTCGCACATTCACCAGCTTAGTGCCCACGCATGAGCCGGCGTCGTGCCATGACAACCTGGCGCGCATCGTCACGGCCGCGCCAATGCCGCCCTCTGCATCCGGCACCTCACTACCTTGTCAGAGGGGAAGGCGGCGTTGAGCATCGTTGTCAGGGCGGGCAGCAGCACATTTTCGACCTTGCCATCTGGCGTCTTCAGCGTTGCATAGCACAGCAGCTCTGCCGGGTCGCCGCTGGCCCAGCTGCTTTGCCATTGTCTATAGAAGCTAGCTAGCTTTCGCAATGCCTGCTGCACCTCCGCCGGCGTGAACGCCTCGTCGATGCTTCTGAGCACCGGTCGTCCCGCCGCTGGAAGGCGGCCTCTGCTGCAGGCGGGATGTTGGCGGCGGCGGCGGCAGCTGATGGCTGGAAGGCTGCGGATGCTGGGTTCAGCGGCTGCATGCAGATGACCTGCGCAGGTCATCTGCATGGTCACAGGCCGCCAGCTTCTGCAGATATGGCTCCCACATGTCAGTTGTCTGCATCGACAGCGGCAGCGGCTTTGGGCGCCCCTTCAGAGCGCCGTAGACTGCATGCGGCTCCCGCCGGATCTGCTGCATGACTGTTCGTAGATTGTCTGATTGTAGCGCTTTCATCTTCCGCCGCACAAGGCTCCTGCACTCGTTTTCCAGGACCCTCAGCTGCATGCTTCGTCCAGGCTGGTGGCGCAGCCGCCACATCTGAGACCGGAGGGCGTCAACCTCAGGGTTCGAGAACTGCTTCGGGCTCCAGGGTGCCTCTGGCCGCCTCCAGCGGAGCGGCATGCTGCTGGCTGTCACGGCGTCCGCCACAGCTCCGAAGACCAGTTCCGAAGCTTGCTGCACAGTTTGCTGCTCATTCCTCGCCACGACATCTGCCGGGCGGCTGTCATTGCTGAGGTGCTGCGCATACTGCTGCCGCTGGTGTGGGCACCAGCGTCATTGCATCATTGGGCTGCCGGTGGCGGCGATGGCGGCGGCGTGAGTCTTGGCTGTGAAGGCCATCGAGCACGAAGCCGTCAGCGGCCAGTGCTGTGATTCTTCATGCTTGTCGTCAACGCTGCTGAGCTGGTCAAACGCCGCGGGCGTCGGCAGCAGGTGGTCGAGCCGCGATGGCTGCGTGGTCTCGCGCCGCTTGTGAAGGTTGGCGTGCCTCGTTCGTCGCTGCGGACGCGGCCTGTGCGCAGCGCCAAGCCGGTCCGCTGGCAGAACTTTATTATGGCTTTGCCGTAGGCATTGTTCGTCTGATCCGTACAGCCGCGCTGTCCGTCGTTGCTACCGCCAGGTAGCGGCACGTTGTCTGACAGGCTGCCGACTCTGGCATTGAAGTCGCCGCTAAGAAGGGCTGGAGCGCCGTCCGCGGCGGCCGCGGCCGCCACTGTTGCCAGGGTACTAAGCCTCGCCAGCTTCGTGTTTGACTGCAGCTGTCGACATCCGTGAGGTTGGGATGTATACCACCCCCACTGACCACGCCGGCTGGATGCCGGCTGCATCAGTTATCCTCACCCACAGCGAAGCCTCGTCCTTGTGCTGCAACTGCGTGTTATAGGCTGGGCTGCGCCTAACGGCCAATAGCAAACCCTGTCCTGGACACCGATCCCTTTTTGCTGGAATGCTGGAATGCTGAAAAACACGTCAATTGCAGCAAACTCGTCATCGAAGTCTGCGTCAGTCTGGGTCTCTGACACCATGATGATGTCTGCGGATCTTATGGGCCGCCCCATTTGCAAGATTTATGAGGAACTAGTCACAGTCATATAGACATATATGAGAACTCCGCATATGGATTGATCTAGTTCTCATTGATATAATTATTTATTCATACGAGTAGCTATATATATATATTTATAATTATACATATAAGAACTCTGTAAATGGTCATCTGTATATAGTCAACAATGATGTAGTTCTCATTTACATATTTGTAATTGTAATACGAGAACTCTGTACATAGTCATTTATGATTACATATATAGGAGAACTCTGTATATAGTCAACATTGATCAGTTCCCAGTTATATAATTATTTATTCATACGAGCAGCTATATAGAAAATTACAATTATATATAAGAACCAGATCAATGGTCATCTGGTCACCAGATCAATGATGTAGTTCATTTATATATTTAATGATTTTATAATTACATCACCTATAATTGTATATATGAGAACTCTGTAAATAGTCAACATCGTCTAGTTCTCATATATAATATTCTTTATTCATACGAATAGTATATTTATAATTGTGTATATGAGAACTCTGTATAAATGTCTTGCGGAAAACGAACGCGAGATGCCGGCCGCCCCAAGATTTATGAGAAACTAGTCACAGTCATATAGATATATATGAGAACTCTGCATATGTCTCATTTACATATTTAGTTTGACAACCAGCACCACTAGCGCAGACGCACACTTCAATTCTGGCGCTTGTCAACCGCAACTGCAATTTGAATGCGACTGCGAAAATCAAGAACAAAATCGATAAGACTACGAAATCGGCCTGGCCGCAGCAGAAAGATTCAACAACGGTAGACGATGATTGCGCACGACGATGAACAAACAAGAATATTTTGCTGGGCTGACGCCGCAGCTTTGGGCTTCACGATATGCTACAGCACGTCTGCTGTCCTGCACCGGAGTCATGCAGAAACAGCGTCAGAACAGTGGCTGCACCTATGCGCCCGACGCACGTCGTGGCCAGGACATTTGATGAGGACGGGGCAGCAAATAAAGGCGCGGCTGCAGGCACAACGGTGTTAGGGTTTAGGGTAAACCCTAAACCGTTATCGGTGCTATCGATATCATGGTGCAGGCAGGCAAGCATGCACCTGGTACGAGCATGGAGGCGCACACGTCTGTGCACCTGTTGCTGGGGTGCCCCTGCTGCCACTTGCACTTCAGCCCTGGGTGCTCAAATACATTGCCAGAGGACTGCAGGCACATGAACGCTCGCTTACTCTTTGCCACGGGCTTTTCGCTGGCTTCTCACTGATGTGAAGCATGCATTCACACTGTCGCTGGTGAAGCCTGGAAGCCGGCTGACAGCTGGTGAAGAAGCAGGCATTCTGGTCATATCACCTGGCAGTTGGTGGCTCCAGACAGGCACATGATGCCGGTGCCGTGGTTTTGGAAGATGTTGTTGGCGGTGATGCAATGGTGCGAGTCCCCTGCGGGCAGCATGCAGATGAAAGTCAGGGCTGCGACTGCGGTCTATTCAGGTGGCCCCGCTGTTCGATGCTGAATGATGCCTCTGAGTTTTCTATCCGATGGCCCTGCTGGCGTGCCACAGCCGGACCTGACCAGCAGCAGAAAGGAAGGATAGGGTACTGCCTCACCGGCGAGCACGATGGCCTGCATGTCCGCCTTCTGTGCTACGTTGACGAAAATGTTGTTGCTGACGATATTACGCCCGCTGTCGCCCTCAATCTGGATGCCGAAGCCCGCGCACGCGTCCGAGTTCTGCAGCAGCGTCACGGCAGTCACCAACCAGGTCGCGTCTCAGCTTCGGCAGCATGGGCATGAGCACGAGCACGAGCACGAGCGTGAGCGTGAGCAATGGCACAAGCGCGAGCGCGAGCACCACCATCGGCATGCGCATGAGCACCGGTCTCAGCTTCAACCTCAGACAGACTCTTCTCATGAACATACTCACCCAACCTTGCGCACAGCCAGAACATGTGAACACGATAAGCTCTGTGACTCAGGTTTAGGTGGAAGCCCACCTTGTAGATGAGCAGGTTGGAAAACGAGGACTGGTTGACGTTGCGTGCAAGTATGCCCCCGTGGCTGGCGTTGATGTGGCTGTTGACCACATTCAGCTGCAGGCACTTCTCCGCAAACACGCCATGCTGCACCGCCACGAAATCGCACTGGCTGAGCTTCACGCCCTCCACGTTGCCCTGCAGCATGTGCACGTCTCGGAGCGTCAGAATGACATATCCACTTGTTGAGCAGGTGAAGCACCTACAGGTCACCGGCAGAGCCAGCCAGCGGCCGCGTCGTGTGGCGTGCACGGGTCCGGCATGACCGGCACGCTTGTGCAGATTCTGCACATTCGATCTGCATGCGCTTTTGGGATTCGTTGCATTGGACCACACCTTCCACCTGCCGCCAAAGGAGCCAGGGGAAGGCTGCGCGGTGCAGCAATGATCTTCTGACAGCAGGGTCCTCAACCATGCACAGGCACTGCCCAATTTCAGTTCGTGGGTCAAAGAGGATGTGCCTCACCGTGATGTGCAGCGCCTTGTTGACGTGGAAAACCCAGCTCTGCGAGATCTGCACCTCCGTGGGGCTGCCCATGCCGTCCAGGTGGATGCCCGACTCCCCGCCGCCGCCTACACGCGGCAAGAGTGCAGCATCGAGAGGCTGTTTCTGAGTAAATTTCCAGTAAGTTTCCAACTCACCACGGCGGGTTCGTAGCGGTTCGAAATTGGCAGAGTGCGGGAGGACATCCACAACCAGGAGGCGAGGGCGCACGTGTGAGGCCAGTGATGTGGACGTTGCTGATAATCGCGTGGTGGCCATGGTCCAGCAGAATGCCGCGCCGCCAGCCCTGCAGGTGGCGGTCCGCCAACTAAACGTCTCAGGCCTCAAGCGCAGAGCAGCATCTGTCAGATCAGCTTTACTGCTTGAGGATCAGCCGCACATGGCACGCAAGGTCCGCGAAAAGCCCACCTGCTGGTTGCTGTCCTCGCCGCGGATTTCCACGTCCCTGATGCAGATGCGCGGATTGGTACGGTTCATCACCACCTTCGCCTGATTCTTCGCCTGCCCTGCAGCCGAACAGACGCACAAGTCAGCATGAGACCAGTCGACGCTCTGCCGTCCGTGAAGTACTGTTAAGAGTGTGCAAGTCCGGTGCAGTCTTAGCATAGTGGAAACCCTATGCTGAGAGATAGTGGAAACCCTGGACCCTAAACCCTAAACCCTATGTTTCAGGACCGCAGCACATCAGAGCATGTGCTGTCTCGAAGACAGGATCATGTACGTTGCGGACGATGCCGGACCTGACAGGTCAACGACGAGCGCGGTTCCGAAATTGCCGCCGTGCGTATACAGCGACAGCCCGCTTACGTGCGTGAAGTCCGTCACGTTGCCCTGCACCCGGGTCTGCGCGCGGCACAGCAGGATGTGCATGCCCTGGCAGGGCTCTGCCTTGGGTTTGTAAGCCTTCGAGCACGTCGACTCACAGCAGCATTGAGCTCCCAGCCTGCCGACTTGCATCCAGCTAAGGCTTTGGGAATCTGCCGCAAGAACAGGGCATAATTGAAGCAGACCTGCACGATGCCAAGGCCCACGGACTTGGCGTTGCTGGCCCACACGAGGCGCGAGATGCCGATGCCGTCTCCACGAATGTTGACCGCGCGATCGATCACCTTGATATTGCGCGACAGCGAGTACACGCCTGCGTGTGTGTGCACTCATCACAGTTCCAGGTCTTGTGATCGCTTTCGTCCTGTGGGTGGCTATCCAATCAGGGTTGGAGCCGCCAGAGTGATCCCGGATGTGCATGCAGCAAGGACGCCGTGGATAGCAGAGGACGGAGGCTAGTAGAGGCCCATGATCAGACAGACGCAGCTCAAGTGTACGAGACCTATATGTTCTGAGCCGTGACAGCTCAAAACACGAATGATCTCCTCCTCATGCATGTATCCCTTCGTGTCGCATAACCCGCTGAGCTTGCCGCACCTGCGGGCACGTACAAAACACCGCCGGCAGGGTTGACCGCCGCTGCGGCCTTGAGGAACGCCTCGCTGTCATCCGTGCGCCCGTCGCCCACGGCGCCAAAGTCCCTCACGTTCGAAGTCATGTTGCCTGCGCTATGTCCAACACGGCGGATGGTGCGCCAATAGAATGTCGTATGAACGCGTGCGTGTTTGACGCCGCAGTTTTGTTACAGCTTCATGGCAGCAGAAGACAGCGGATGCCGCATGTGTGCACGAAGATGCCTCGGAATATCTCAGCTGGTGCATTTCTCAAACACCTGTGCAGAAGGGACTGGCTGCAGCGCCTGCAGCGTGATCACTCGTGCCAGTGCTCTAGGCGTCGGATCAGCATCAAACCAGCAGGAATGCAGAGATTCTGTCGGATCGTACAGAAGTTGCACTCGCGATCGGTTTGCAGCTTCCGTGCAGCAGGTTGCGTTTCGAGCCCGGAGCTGCAAGCACTTCTTCTGCCACCAATAGTTTTCGTTTGATGCTGAATGGTTTATGAACCTGCAGCTGTAGTTCTGTTCAGATTGGATCACAGATTTTGGGTGGTGTCTGGCAGGCAGAGTTACTAAAGGGCTTACATAACAGCTGCCACCCCGCTTCGCAATGTGCAGCTGCGAGGACTTCGAAGCAAGATGTGTTTCGAGTGTTTAAATGCGTCCAGTCACCACTGCCACAAGCTCAGTCGGTCTTAGTGCGCTCGCTGCATACGCCCAGCGGCAAACCCGGCGGTACGCGGACAGCGACGTGTTGCCGGCGCCGCAACGACAGCTGCCGCTACGAAAATTAGCCAGTGTAATGCAGCAGCTACGCTACGTTACCAATGTTTACTGTCAATACAATGTCGATGGCTACGCTAATGCGCTTCAAAACCGGTGGTTCCGCACATTGCCGCTGCAAACATAAAGGGAGAAAAGAAGATGCGAGGCAGGGGCCGCAGGCTGCTGCTGTGAGCGACCGGCGGCTTCGCTCCACCAGCTACCGTCAGGAGCCGCCACAGCTGATGCCACTGGCAATGATAGGAACATATTGCATCACATCTGATCTGATCAGATCGCCAGGTTGTTCCGCGCGTCCGACGCCGCCTCCTGCCCCGCCAGCGTGTGGATGGTCCACCGCTCCTCCGCCGACGAGGCGCCCATGCTGCTGCTTTGGTGCAGCAGCGCCACTGCGCCGCCGCCGCCGGCGCTGTCCATGGCGGCCTGTGGCTTGGTGCCACCGCCGGCGGAGGGCGCGGCGCAGGCGAAGAGGCCGAGCGTGGACAGCTTCTTGACGTTGAGCGCGGCCAGCATGGGAGAGCACTCTCCTGCAGCAGGATGTCGTACTGGATATCATCCTAGGTGTAGCGGCTCTCAGTTGATCGGGTGCCATGTGTATCCTCTCAGCCAGGGCAGGCGGCAGCTCATGCAGCTCAGCAGGGGCGATCGAAACCACGAGAATGCAAGCCCCTTGCTGCTCACGAAAGAAAGAGCTGTGCGACAGAAACAGGAAAATGCAGGACAAGCAAGAATGCGGATCTCGCCTGTGAAAGTCGGGCCCTGCGGCGGAAGCGTGTCCAGGTCGTAGCTGTCCGCATGGTGCAGCACCTCCAGCACCTCGGCGGCGCTCGCCTGGGTCCGCCCCCACGAGGGGTTTGCGCCGCCGTCTGCTACCGCCGCCGCGGCGGCTTCCGCCGCTGCCTGGAAGGAGGGCGCCGCAGCTGACGCCGCCGCGTCCACGCCGCTCTTCTGCCGCAGCAGCAACGCGGCCCCCAGCTCGGCGTCAGTGCTGCTCACAGCGGCGCCGTACAGCGCCGGCACAATGATGGACGACCGGGTCTTGAGTGAGTTGGCGGCACCGACGGTATCTGGGTCTTGAGCGCCCTCTGCAATGTTCATCGCGCCAAACGGGCTGACCACGCCGCCCCAGCCGGCAGAGACGCTGGGAAGGGAGCTGGCGCTGCGTTCCACAACGGGCAGGGAGTCTGCCAGGCGAAAGCGCGACTCTGGGTTTGCAAGCTTGACCGCCACGCGGATGTTCAGGTGATTTGTGCCGGCAGAGCGTGACTGCATGCTGCGGTGGAATAGCGGCTTGACCATCATGGAAGACATGCCGGAGTGCTTGGGCGACTGCGGGCGGGCAGGGCTGGCGGCGGCCGCCGTCGGCAATGGCACCGCCTGCTGCTGCTGCTGCTGCTGCTGCGTGTTGGCCGCCTGTTGGGGAGCTGCCGAGAAGCGGGACAGGCTGGCAGCTGCTGCTGCATGGTTGCTGCTGATGCCGCTGGCGCTGCTGCTGTCGCCCAGCTGCCAGGCGGCAATCGTGGCGGCAGAGTGCTGCGAGGATTGGCCGCTGAGTCCGCCGGACGAGCCAGGCCGCGCCAGCTCTGCAGCGGCTGAACCAACGCCAGAGCCAGACACTGAGCCGCCGGACACGGTGAGAGCTGTCGCTGGCCGCGCTGCCTGTGTGCATGTGGCAAAAACGGGTCTGGAAACGCTTCTAGCTGAGGGACAAGCACTGCAGAAGCATACAAACTCAGCAGCCATCTGCCTGCTATCAGCACACAGGGCCTTGATGCACTACCGCCGCCCTGCCACCACCAAGAATGCAACCTCTCCGCGCAGTGAAGCCACGAAGGACGCACCCGCAGCGCCCGCCGAATGCTGCTGAAACGCTTCCGTTTGGCGACTGGCGATGTAGCAGGCGACTCCAGCGCGCTCAGGGTCGGGCTGCTGCCTGCGTCATGCACACTCCAAGACCTCAAGCTTGAGCATTCTCACATGACGCTGCTGGATCTCTTTTTGCCGCACGTCTCACACGCGGGGAAAGGGCTGGGGACCAGCTGTCGTGTGCACCGGTGCCTCACCAGGAAACCCCTAACCCCTAAACCCTAAACCCTAAACTCAGGAAAACGCTGAACGAAGTCGATACAAACGGCACCTTGGGAGGAGGTGGACATGGCGGAAGCGCGGGGCGAGGGCGACGGCTCCAGGGCCGGCTCCCGGTGCAGCGGCGGCTTGTCCATTGACGGCTTGCGCAGCAGCTCCTGCCGGTCCACCTGTTGGACACATGCAGGGCCGCGAGTTACAGCAACACCAATCAGGCTGCCAGGCTCTGGAGTGTAGTGCGCGCCAGCAGCTGAAACATTTCCTCGACATGGGAGGTGCTGGAAACAGCATCCGACGGGAGAGCAACAGAAGCAGGGGAAGGCGGATCAGCTCATGAACAAAACGGATTGGTTTACCTCTGTCGTGAGTCGCCTGACGGTGCTGGCGAATGCAGCCTCCTGCTCGAAGCAGTCCTGCGGCGCAGCCACGTCCCTGCCGTAGCCGGCCCCCGCAACCGGTCTGGCTGCCTCCTGCTGGAGCTGCTGCGGCGACCCAAACGAGGCTGACGTCTGTCTGTGCAGCGCCGCCAAAGTCGCGCCGTGCTGGCTGCCCTCAAACTCGCAGTTGTTGTTCTGAGCCTCGGCGCCATCGTCTGCATTGTCGCTGGTGCCGCCGTCCCGAGGAGACAGCACGCCGCCCCCTCCCAGCAGCTTGTTAGCGAACTGCTTGACGCTGGTGCCCGCCCAGGTCAGCATGGCCGCCATGGAGTTTGGGCTTTCGCCCCCAGCGGCGCCAGCTGCCGAGACGTCCCTTTCGCCCCCAGCGGCGCCAGCTGCCGAGACGTCCCTTGAAGCATAGTTGTGCGTGCTGTAGCTGTAGTCGGGGTAGCTTGGCGCCCCGCTGCAGTCGGGCAGGATGAGGACCTGCACCAGCGGCAGAGCTGTCGTCAGGAGTGCTGAAACAGTGCGGCGGAGCTTTCGGATCATCAGCGCTCGCAATGCAACATGCATGCCAACTTTCCAAGCACGCTGCTTCAGATGCTGGTTTTCTGTAACTTATTTTTGTAAGTCACTTGATCACAAAGCCTTTGCAGCCGCTGTATCTGGGCTGAAAGTGTAGCACCCACCTCGGCAAAGCCACTTTTGGTGTCAGCAGCCGGCACCAGCTGGGGCTGGGTGCCGTTAGGATGCAGCGGCAGGTCATCAGAAGCCTACATGTTCAAAGCAGGGTTGAGTGTGCCCAGCATACACTACTGGTGGGCGGGTGGGTTTGTGCCTTTTGCTGGACAGCCCGCCACAGAGACTGCTGCCAGGTGTCTGCTGCATTGTACATTGTGCCGCATGTTCCAGACCGCCCGCCAGATCACCAGATGCTGCTACTTCGCACCTGCTGGTAGCCAAGCGGCGAGTGCTGCGGGCTGCCGGAGCTGGCACCGCTGCCCTTGCGCAGCGGCCCCCAGCTGGATGCCTGCAGGAACTGGCTTCGCCCGCCGGTGGCCTCTTGCAGCGAGTCGCCGTCAGCGCCGTCCTGTGGAAGGGGGGTGTGCACACCTTGGTAGAAACGTAGCCTGTGCTGGACTGAAACTGACAGCGAAATGAGGAGAGCATCTGGAAGTGACGATGCGGAACATCGACTGCAGAGCACCAGATACCCTGGGTAATATGAGCGTAAATGACATCAGCAAGCTTGACCTTGAGGAGGTATCAGCACCTGGACGTTGACGGGCAGCGAATCCGCGGTGGGCAGGAATGACGCAGCAGATATGGCGTGGGTCAGCAGACCCTGTCACAGCAGGGCAGGTGTAAGACACATGAAGGGTGGTGTTTTGCAGTGCGCTGTCAGTCATTGAGCAGGGTCATGCAGCAAGATTGCTGCGCAGCAGATTGTGAAATCCCGAAACAAGCCGCGATCAAAAAGACGGCAGCTGCAGAACAGCGCTTGAATACACGATATGTCAGAAGTCCTCACCCCGCTGGCGAGCACAACGTCGGGCACCGACTCCGTCTTCTGCAGCGTCGGCAGCGTTCGCTTGGCGACAGACGCGCCGCCGGCGCTGCCCCCCGCCGCATTTACAGTCGCGCCATGAAAGCTGCTGTTTTGCTGTTCAAGGAGCGATACACAGCATCAGAAACAGCATTGCAGCACGGCAAACAAGCCCAGTTCTGACAAAGGATGTGAGAGGCAAGATAAGGAAACGAGCAATGAGATGATGCGGTGGAAATCCACTTTCAATCGTGCAGCGCAAACATGGCGGTCTTTTGTCCTGTGCAAAGATTCAGAACTGGAGATCTCGCACTTGGCGTCGGGCGGCTTCAATTGCGAAGGAGGACACCAGCATGCCCGGGTGGCGCGCCTGCTTTGCGGCGGCGGCCGCTGCTGGGTACGTCTCGATGGCGGTGGTGGGCGTGCGTGCCGGGGGCAGCACCGCCGTGATGAAGGGGTGCAGCAGCAGGTCCACCACGTCCGGCCGCTGCTTGGAGGACTGCACGGCAAATACAATGTCTGGGACTTTTCTGGTCGCATTTGAATGATCGTTGTGGATTTGCTCCTTGCTGATACGTGCTGCATGCATTGTGATGAGCGCATCGCACTGCATGAAGTCAGCAGCTGCACAGGAGGAGAAGCAGTGCCCTTGCCATGCAGAACAGCAATGTAGCACACGGATGTTCATGGCGAAAGTGCACAACTCGTAAGTTTACATCACACGCAAGACACGTCAGCGCGCCTTCTGCAGCGCGGTGTCGATGAAGCTGCGCGCGCCCTCGGACAGCCAGCTGGGGTACGCCGGCTTGCGGTACATGATGCACTCGTAGGTGGCGGCGCGCGTGTCGCGCTCGAAGGGAGGCCGCCCCACGATCAGCTCGAAGGCGAGCACGCCCATGGCCCAGGCGTCGACGCCGCGGCCGTACACCAGCAGCGCCTTGTCCTTGTTGTCCTCGGGGCGGCTCTTCTCCGGGCACACCAGCACCTGCGGCGGCCGAAATTGGATTCTGGATCGTGAGATTCAAAATTATGTGTTTGCGGAGCGCATGCTGTCCAGTCTGGTGATGTGTGAGCCAGCAGGTCATTCCGCATTGAGATGAGGCATCGCCAGCAGATAAGCCTACGGGATGATGGCACCTACCTCTGGCGCCATGTAGTCAAGCGTCCCTGCAGCAGAAGAAGCGAAAGGAACAATCAGCGCCCGATCTCCAGCATGAAGGTGCACAACACAGCAGATGCCAGCATTCACCCGGCACGTTATAGGAGTTTGTTCCGGACACATGGCCGTGCCGCTGTAGCGGGCAGGTATGTGCCGGGCAGTTCAACAGGATGTCTGGAAGCCTGCCTGCGCGGGTGACGGGGCGCTCGTGGCCGGCGTTGATGGACAGCCCGAAGTCTGCCAGCTTGAGCTGCCGATCCCTGCCCAGCAGTATGTTCTCGGGCTTTATGTCACGGTGGATGACGCCCAGCGCGTGGCAGTGCGCCAGCGCCTGCGCACGAGAATGTGCACGCCGGTTGACGATCAGGCAACACTCACGAGAGTGACCTGTACAGATGCCGAGCGAGCTGTCTTTTCAGGTCCTTGCAGCGATTCCATAAGAACGTGGGAAGAAACGAAGCTGTTAGGGCAGTGCTGAGCTAAAAAGCCGGCTTCATGATGCTGTTGATGCCGCTGCGATCTTGAGATCTTGAGATCTTGAGATCTTGAGATCTTGATCCATGCAGCGAAGCGGGAGGCGAACAGCACCTGGAGGCAGGGCCCCAGCACGCGGGCGGCAGTGTCGCGCTCCTTGAAGCGCCCGCCCACCCGCTTCAGCTCCTCGTACAGGTCGCCGCCTGCGGAGGGGAAGGTGGGTTTCGGTGACGACAAGGGGAGTGAATGCACACGGAGATCAGGCTGACTTGAATGTTTCTGAGCCTAAGAGATGCTTGACATGCCAGGTTTGCTCCTGCGTCACGCCCTTGCTGCCCGGCTGCACAGCCTCACAGCGCGGCGAGTGATTTTCTACAGTGATGCGGGGCACACCTGGGGCGAATTCCTGGACGAGGTACACGTGCTTGCCGTCCTCGAAGGCGCCGTACAGCCCCACGATGTGCTCGTGGTCCAGCCCCGAGTGGATCTGGATCTCCCGCGCCACCTGCACGTGAAGTGCTTGGCATTCCAGTCATCAGAAGCTCGTGCCAATCTGTCAGGCGCGGGTGCTGGTTTCTAAAAATCTGCAACAGCGTACACTCGCAGCCAGAATGCAGAGTGAATATCTACAGTACCATCGAACATGCGGTGCCAGTACATCAGAAAGCGTGCACGCGCCTGGTACCAGTTGAGGTTGGACAGCTTGTGCTTGCGGTACAGCTTGAGCGCGACTGGCGTGCGGCTGGCACGGCAGGTCGCCCGGTACAGCAGGCTGGCTTTCCCCCGGTACAGCTGCTTCACCAGGTCGTAGTCCTCCACGCACCTGCACAGATGTTCAGTATGACAATCAGCGAGCGTCTGGGAGCAATCTGCAGGTAGCTGCTGTTGCGCGGTGCCGCCACTCTGAGCAGGGGCATTGGAACAGTGCAGAAAATGACGAGTCGATGCTCTCACCTAGAGCGCAAGGCGTCAGCAGACAACAGCATCTCCAGGTGAGTAGCATCCCGTACTGAGACGGTTACCTCAGAACGATGCCGCTCACCAGGGGGTCTCGCGCGTCATGCCCGCCGGCGCGCAGCGTGACACATACAGCGTTTTGTTAGAGCACCCGGGATCCTGGTTCAGCTGCACCACTGGCGCCAGGACACTCATTGTGGCTGGCTGGGTGCGGGGGGTGATGCGGCACGGCCTGTGTCCCTCCCTGTTGCCGCTGTTCGTCTGCCGGCGCTGCCGCCCTCAGACAGATCAGCCGCTGCCGGAGCCTCTACACTAAAACGCCAGTGTTCAGCTGAGGATGAATACGGCGGGTCACATAACCTGCAAGTAGATTTATCAGCCTTAGCTGGTCAGTGTACAAATGAAATGGGGCGCAGCAAGGCACAGATGCCTCAGTGCGTGGCGCGCTGCGACATGCGCTGTGCACTGAAATGGAAGCTTACGAATGGTCGATAGGAAAGCAGGTGACTTCAGATACATTTTAGCAGCAGTTTTTGATGCGGAGATGCATAAAATTGCTCGTCAAAGGCATCGAGTCTGTTGCTGACCAGCACACATTCGGCCGATGGTGCCGTGCAGCTGCAGCTGTTTCGCAAAGACCGTGACTCCGACACGTAGAAAGGATTGAGCAACAATGATGAATTGGCATGGGATCTGCAAACTTCCAAGGCTCAACCGAAGTCACAGGTAGTGTCGGAAATGTCGGCAGCGGTCATGAGCACATACCGTGGACCAGGTCAGCGCCTCCCGACACCAGCGCGACCGCTGCTCCGAGCAGATTTATCGATGGTGCTCGTAACAAAGAAACCGAGTCCTCGGCAGCGATCCAAATTTCAGCCAGGTTTCCGGATCCGAATTCGGCAGCGGACCACTGCCCCTCGGGACTGGCGTTACGAGCACTGAGGTGGCTGCGGGCGTGCAGACCCGCCCCGAGGTTTCGTAATCTGCTATAATAGTGAATGATGGTCCGATCAAGCAGGACGTAGCGATTGGGCGTGCATAGAGGTTTGATCGCTCAAAGTCATTGTGCAGGGTTGCGGCTTTGTACTCCCCTCGGCTTGTACAACGGTCCACCTTCGTGAAACCTGGCTGTCGTACAGCTTCTGTGCTTGTGCAATGCCGGCGACTCGCAGAAACGCATCGACGATGTGTCTGAACACCAACAGTGGTTCTGGTTTTCTTGAGAATGGCCAAAACGATGTTACACGCGCCCGCCGCGATCCAATACAAATCCACCCAGGATGGCGGGCATGATGTGGCTTCATATCATCCTGGTACCTGAAATCCCCTATGATTCATTACAGGTGCTGCAGATCGCGGGCGAACGTACGCCGAAGTCGCCACTTTAGTGACAGTTTCCAGACTGCCTGCTGACCGCCGCCGCAGCAAACCACTCTGCCGCGCTTGGATTTGCATCAGAAGCTCTCCAGGGGCTCCAGGACCTGTGCGAGGTCGGATGCCTTGATTGGCGGAAACCGTTGGAAGATTGAGCGGAGGCAGGGCGCGCAGCACAGACTGAGACGGGCAAACGATTCATGTCCCCACCTTGGTGCACTTGAACCTGCCCTGCGGCTCCCTGACGCACGAGTCGATCGCGCTGACCGCGTTGACCACGGCTGCCTCCTGTCCGTTGTCCTGCCAGTACGGCTTGGCACCGTACTTGCCGGCCAGTATGCTCCAGAAGCGCTGCGCATCAACACCGCAAAATTGCATGCCACACTACAGAAGATATATCTGTGCGAATCTGCGTTGCGAGCTCCAGAATTGTCGTATGCTCAGGGTGTTCTACATATCATGCGTCACTGTCCGGTGCAGTACTAAACAACACAAGCTGAATGCGTGGCGTGGTGACTCAGGCGTCTGATCAGGCAGCAGCACAAACGCGTGCGCATTGGCGAGCTCACCTTGGGCACCTCCAGGTCCAGGTTGGCGCCGACGTTGAAGCTGCAAGGAAGCCGAGCAGACATTCACAATGCAGGACCATCGAATTCAACATCGTCGTCCCTGCCACGGCGCGTGAGGCGGCGTACGAAAGCAAGGTGAGGCAAGCATCTGTGACTGCCAGGATTGCAGGCAGGACAAGTGACGCACTTCAGGATGTTGCCCGTGTTGGGGTCCTGCGACTCGAAGAAGCTTTAGGGTTTAGGGTTTAGGGAACCTTTACTTAGCATGGGAGGAAGAAGCGCTGCTGCTTGTGCTCCGACACACAGCATGCAGCGGTGTTGCGCCAGCAGGTGCAAACACAGCTGCCTTCATGCATGACCCACAGCGCCGCGACTCACCGCAACAAAGACCACTGTGTTGTCATCCACGCCCCAGAAGTCCTTGATCGCGAGACCTGATGGAAACATTCACACCTGTCAGGTAGCATCCATTGCACGCAGTCTGCCCTGCCATGCAGAACCTGTAGACTGAAATATCAGGAACCAAACAACTTGGAGAATGACCCGCCTGGTGTGTCGGGGTAGTTTTGGCACAGCACGCGCAGCTTGATGCCGGTGTCCGCCTCCAAGTGCTCCACCTCCGCCTTGATCCGCTTCTCCTGCAGGTCCAGGAGCGCGACACGCGTCGTGCAGCGGAAGGACCTCGTGAGGCTGCGTGATGTGTGACACTGTGGCGCCATCCAGCTAGACATGTCAGACTGGATCCAGAAGGGAAAATGGGATGAACTGCAGCGCTTCTGGCTTTATGCCAAAATTAAAATGCCACCGCTCAGCGCACCTCGCCCTCGGTGAGGAAGCCGGCGACGTCGATGACGGGTGTGAACTCCTTCGGCAGCAGCTCCGGCTTGTTGACGCCCTCCATGCGGGCGTGCGCGCCTGTGGATCGCAGCACAGCAGCTCGCAGCTGATGGTGCTGGATGTCATGCGGCGCATCATGCGGCACCATGTTACCTCATGGGATTGAGCCTTGTATAGACGCTCGGCATCGGGCCATTGAGTATTTGTCGTGATGTAAAAATGCCTGTTGCCAGACCTTGCATGCAGAGTGTGAGGCGACAACGTCTGCACCTCCCGTGAGGAGTGCGGTGCTGACAGCGACCGCGGAGAGCATGCTGCCTGCTGCCTGTGCTGCCCGGCGAAGGGGACCAGCTGTTTGATCTGTGGCATTCCGAGAGGATTGCTGGCAAGCACAGTGCACCCTGCACGCGTTGCGAGACGCAGATGAGCGAGAAGCTGTTGTGAAGGGTTGCCTGAATCGCGGCATGGTCGGAGCCTGCATCATGACAACACCACTGAGCTGCATGTTTGGCCGTTTTAGCAGCTTTGAGCTAACGATGCGGCAATGCAATCGCTGATCTGCTGACAACTGTACAGCGTGATCGTGGCTTGTGCATACGCGCGGGGTGGGTGTCGCATTTGTTTATTACAAAGTTTTCGTCCCTCGTCTGACAGCTGGGCAGAAAATAAATCGGAGGGGCTTGTGTGCGGCGCGCGAGCCGGCCGCCGGCTCAAGTCTGCTACTAGACCCTACATAGGAGCCTGATTCGGGAACGCTGGGATGTAGTGAGCCCCCAGGAGGGTGTAGGAAGTGCGCGAGGTATATGGGGCGTGGAGGCCAGGGAGAGGGAGCACGTGGCTGTGACATGCCGATTCCTTGGAGATGTGGAGGTGGATGGAAGTGCTTTACTGCAGAGGTGTGGCAGCCAAACGAGAGATAGCAAACGACAACAACACATACAGGCTTGCGCACCAGACACATAGCGTCCGCAAAC
>JAABUM010002783.1_pt1 | contig 22747 bp, 35 predicted proteins | sample 5559161 | NCBI WGS metagenome assembly JAABUM01 (sample SAMN10711868, study PRJNA513369) | rock metagenome | isolation source: Antarctica rocks | place: Antarctica: Victoria Land, Siegfried Peak nord
ACAACCACAATAATCGAGCACCCGAGTGGGCACGGCCAAAGCGCCGTGCCCCTTTTGTGTCCGTGGGAGACGCGCTCCTTCACCCCGCCCTCATCCCCTTCAACCCACGCCAAGCGGAATTGGCGTGGGTTGAGAATGGCGGCGGAATGCGGCGCGGCGTCACGACGTCTGGACGCTCGACATAACCGCTCGCCGATTCCGCGATAGCGGTCGCCGGTTCGACATAATACCGATTTCTACCTTGGTAGAAACCCGCCGCTCAGAACCCCCCGCGCGGGACGATGCTGCCGATCCCTGAATGGAAACGCAGCGTGCGTGAGGGGGGCTCCTTGTACACACAGCAGAGGCCCAGCGCCGTCACAAGATCGTCGTGGGTGCCGGTCCTGAACGCCCCGTAGCGGTCGTTGGCGTCGTCATCGATGCGGACCTCGTAGTTCTGGAGCTCGCGCGCCAGCGCCTCGGCTTCCGCCGTCTGCGGCAGGCGGAGCCGGGTCGTCTGCAGGAGGGCCTGCAAGCGGCTGACGAGGAAGGCCTTGCCCACACTGGCCAGTCGCGCGTCGTCGTCCTGCATGTAGCGCTCGCCATGCGTGAAGGTGCACGCCACCAGGTCCTGCGCGTGTACGCCGAGGCGTTCCCGCAGGATGTCCACGACCGGCTGCCCCACCCCCGTCGCGTCGACCATGATGCGCGGGTGCGGGATCCCCCGCTGCACGAGCCCGGCGACGACGCCCGCGACCTGGACCGCCACCTCGGGGTAGGGCATCCCCAGCGGCAGACGGCGCAGGTGGCGCGCGGTGTGGATCGTCTCGGTGCGCGCGCCCACGCGGCGGATGTCGCGCGCGTCGAAGATCCCCTCGCGCGGTGGCAAGGCCAGGCGGCCGGGGTCGGTCTGCGTCATGACCTGCTCACAGACCACGATCGCGGTGGGGTCGCGTTTCTGGCCGACGTCTACGCCGACAGTGACAAGTCCCATGTTTCCGTCTCCCCCTCGAAGGCGCGCTCGATATCCTCGGTCCTGAATGCCGCGCTCTGGGCGTCCATGAATCGGCACATGTACTCCTGCTCGAACCACCATTCGCCGTTGTCGCGCAGCTCCTCGGCCAGGAAATCGGGGGTGATGCGCGGGCAGTCGGTGGCGGGAATCTCGTAACGCTCCCAACCCTCCCCGCCATGCCAGGCGTCGGACCACCAGCCCCGCTTGCCGAACGGGGTGCTCGGCGCGATCAGGCGGCCATCCGAGACGGCCAGCATCGGGCGCACCGTATGGTAGAGATCGGCGGGCACGCGGCTGGCTTCGTCCACGATCAGCAGTCCCACGCCGCTATAGGAGCGCACCGTGCCCTCCTTGCCGGGGAGGCTGACGATGCGACTCCCGTTCGCCAGGGTGAGCGTGAGCGCCGTCTCCGACGCCGCCGCGACCGGCCTGCCCGCGCCCCGATAGACGGCGAGACACTTCTTGAAGAGCTCCCCCGCCTGTCGCCAGGTCGGCGCGAGGAGGAGCGTGAGCGAGCCGGGCTCGTACACGGCGGTATGCACGGCGAGGACGCCGCACGTCGTGCTCTTCCCGGACTGGCGGCTGCAATTGACCAGGATCCGCTTGGCGTTGCTCCTGAGCAGGCGGGCCTGCCACGGGTCGGGCGGCAAGCCCGCGCGCGTCGCCAGCGCCACCGCATCGCACCATGACGGGAGCTGTGAGGCACCGGCGCGGGCCTCCAGGACGGCGAGGCGGTGGGCGATACTCACGCGCCCTGCCGTTCGGTGCGGGACTCCAGCGTGGCGATCCGCTCCTCCAGCACCCCGACCCCATAAGCGCGCGTCACCGCCCCGGCCAGCGCGGCCATCGCCGTGGCCTGCTTCGGGTCGAGCGTGCCGTCGTGCACCTCCCCCATCGCGGCGATGAGGTCGCCGATCATCGGGCGCAGGCTGGCGGGCACCAGGCGGTCGAGGCGCTGGCGCGTGGCGCTGTTCGCCCCGCCCTTCCGCCGCGCCTCGTCGCGCTCGGCCGCCTTCGTCGGGTCGTGCGCGAAGCAGAACGACCCCGCGCCCATCACCGGGGCGGTGCAGCGCGAGCCATCCTTACGGGTGCCGCGACAACGTTTCCGGACGCTTCGGTTCACTTCGCCTCGCCCTTCCTCGATCGCCCGTTGTTACCCCTGCCCGCCAGTTCGGCACGCGGGGGTGCTCACGCCGGCCGCGCGTGCTTGCGTACCTCGCGCAGGCGGTCCTGCTCGGCGCGCCAGCGGGCCAGCGCGCTCATCGCCGCATTGTGCGCCGCCTCGGCGACACGGAAGTCGGCGAGGCTGGTGCGTGCCGCCTCCTGCAACGCGGCCCCCGCGTTCTCGTGCACCGCCTGGGCCGCCCGGGCTTCCGCGATGCTCGGTCGTGTCTCGCCGGTGCCGTTCATTGGTCTACCCCTCTCTGGTGCTCATACCGTCCGTGACACAGTCCCTGCGGTCAGGCCGCTCCCAGCGCCCGCACCAGGCGGCGCCCCAGCGCCTCGCCCGCCGCGTGGTAGGTCAGGGGGTTGGTCGCGACCACCCGCTCGCCGTGCTGGCTCTCGACGTGGCCCGCGATCAGCGCCAGGGCCTGCTGCGCCTGCGCCACCCCCGTGCGCAGGCACCGCAGCTGGGGGGCGAGGGCCGCGAGTTCCGCCGCGAGTTCGTCGCCTTGGGTGGCCTTCTCCTCGCGCGATTGCAGCCCCGCCTCGATGCCCGTCATGCGCCGGCGCAGTTGCCCGACGCTGGCCTCCAGCGGCGCGAGTTCCGCCGCGAGCGCCAGGCCATAGGGCCGGATCGTCGCGTTCAGGTGACCGCACACGGCGAGTTCGGCGGCCACGGTGCGGCGGGCCTCCTCGGTCAGGCGGCCGGGCAGGCTGTGTCGCTCCTCACGTAAGAGGCCGCGCTCGCCGAGGAGCGCCGGGCGCTCCCGGTCCTCCGCGTCCACCAGTTCCCGATCGATGGCCACGATCCGGGCGTCGATCTGCCCCGCCCGCTCGCGCGCCGTGGCGAGGCGGGCGCGTTGGGCGTCGTGGGTCGCGCGCAGCGTGGCGAGCTGGGGGTCGGGCGACATTGCCGCGAGCGTGGCGCGGACCTCTGCGGTGTCGAGGATGTTCGTCAGGCTCATGGTGCTTGCTCCTTACTGCATGTGCGTATATCGTCGCTCAGTTTCCCGTGGTGACCGCCAGGACCGTGGCATAGGTCTGGGCGGCGGCCCGAACAGCCACGCTCAGCGTATCCCAGTCGTCCGGGCTGTCCGCCTGCACGGCCGCCAGCGCGGCGAGGTAGGCGTCCGGGTCGGCGGGGTCCGCCTGGTCGGCCTGTGCGCCCTGTGCGCCCTTGGGCGCGGCCGTGGCGGGGAGTTTGCCCGCACGCCGCCGGATGTGATCGTTGATCGCCGCGCTCATGGTTGGTCTCCTATCGCCGACTTGCCAATAACAAACGCCCCCCGACCCGGCGAGGGACGCTATCGCGGCGCTCGCGGTTCGAGGGGCGGGATCCCGCAGGATGCGGCCTATGCGGTTATGTCTCCAGACTACACCCCGTAGTCAAGTCGGCGGCGTACTCAGGCCGCCCGATCGTCCGGGTCATCCGGCGCGTCGGGGTCCAAGCCGCAGCGGCGCTCGATCTCAGCCAGCTCCATCTTCAGCGCCCGCCGCCGCATGAGCCAGAGCGCCCGCTCGGCGGGATCCTGCACCTGGGCCACCGGCTCGGCGACCACCTCCGGCCGCCATGTGCGCGTGCCGAAGCGGCGCGGGTCGCGGGTGGTAGTGTCGCTCATCAACTGGCCTCCTTATCCGGTGTCAGGTTGTACGTCTCGCCCGCCTGCCAGGGGATACGGACGATCGAGGCGAGCGTCTGGCGTTCCAGCGCCTCGATGCGCTCTACGGCACGCCAGCGCTCGGCGTCGATCTCCTCGGCGATGCACCGCTCGACCAGCGCCTGGAGTCGCTCCAGGGCGCTGATCTCCCCCGCGATGGCGGCCGGGCTGTTGAGCCACGCCAGCGCCTCGCACAGGCTCCCAGAGACGCGCCCCAGGTCGGTGCGGCGGTGCGTGTTCACCATCAGCCCACCGCCTGACCGACCGCGTCGAGCGCCCGGCGCGCCGCCGCGATCTGCCGCCACTCCGCCATCAGGAGGAGCAGATCCTCGGTGCGCTCGCCGCCGTCCCAACGGGCCTGGAAGCCGCTCAGCCGCGCCACGATGGTCTGGCCGTCATATTGCCGCGCGATGCCCTCGGCCACCGCCGGGTCGAGGGGGGGGGCCTCCGCCCTCGGCGGGCCGTAGCGCACCCCGCCGAGGGTGAAGGCGGCCGCGCCGTGCGGCACCGGCGACGGCTCGATCGGTGCCTGCCGGTGCTGCCAGCAGTAGCGCTTGCCGAGCGCGGGGTCGATGCGCGCGGTGCATTGCTGGCCGCGGTGGTCGATGTGGTTGCAGAAGTGCGGATCCCAGTCGTCGGCGGGCTCGTCTTCGTCGGCCTGCTCGGCGACCCGCACCGGCCCGGATGCGGTGGCGTGGTAGCTGATCGGCCCGGCGGGATATGTCGGGGTCGCCGCCATCTCTTCCACCGGCGTCGGCGGGATACTCTCGGGCGCGCCCTCGCGCACCGGGATGTCCGCCACGGTGTCCGGTTCGGGCGCGGGCTCGTCCACCTTATTGCTCAGCTCCAACTGACAATCGGCGCAGGTGACAACGGTGCGCCGACGCTGCGAGCCGCAGCGCGGGCAGGGCTCGCGCTTGCCACCCCAACCCGCCTTCTCCTCGCGTACCGGGTCGATACTGACCAGCTTGTCGAGCGCCTCATCGGGCCTTGTGCGCGCATAGGTGACGGTGCGCCGCTGGCCGGTCTGTTCGTCGTATTCGGTGACGAGTTTCAGATCGAGCAGGCCCCACCCCGCACCACGCTGGCGATGGGTCCGCACCGCCGCTACGCCCTTACCAACCGAGTCGGCCACTGTCCGCGCGGGCTGACGCACCCAGCCCTCGGCGTCGCCACGACCATTCGCCTGCTCACCGGCAATGTGGAGGATGCAGGCGGTGAGCGTGTCCCGCTCGGCCTTGATCGCGCCGTTCCTGCGGATCTGGACGACATTGGCAAGCATCTTCTGCGCGCTGGCGTGCTTACGGCGCAGCTCGTCCACCTCCTTGGCAACCTCTGTGGACACGTCAGGAGAGGCGACCCCGATCACGACGCGCCATGCATCGAGAGCGATGGCACTCAGGGCGTAATCGCGTACCGCACGCGGCCCCAGATCGCGCAACAGCGCGTCGGGATCGACTTTCGGGGTGCCGGGCTCGCGGGCGGGCTCGGCAATCGCCACGACGAAACCCGCCGCCGCGAGGCGTTCCGCTTTCGGCAATCCCAGCCGCCGCCCGGAACTGAGGCGCTCGCCTTCCTTCGCCTCCTCGGCGTCGATGTGCAACACGGCATCGGTGACGCCCGCCGCCTGCAACGCCGCGAGCTGCGCGACGCTCAGCTCCCCCTCGCCGCGCGTCCCGATCGCGGGCAGCCCGCACAGCGCCAACGCCATCGTCTTGTATGCCCCACCGGCGATGTGGATCGGCTCGCCCGGCGCGAGATTATCGAGGGCGTCATGGTTGAAGAAGAGGCCGGCGACATCCCGCTCGACGTACCCGCCGGGCAGGCTCATCTCCTTCGTCTCGCCGCGCCCCTTGATCCCCGCGCCGCGAATATCGAGCACCCCGCCACCCCGGCGATACGGGATGGTGATCCGCCCCGCGAGCGAGTGGACGGCCTGGCCGCGCTGCGGATGGAGGACACCGGCAGCCAGCGCCTCAGTGCGCCGCCCGGCGGCGTCCAGCGCCTTCACGAGTTGCGGGGATTCGCAGTAGCCGAGACCGAAGCGCTCGATCGCGAGCGGGCCATTGACCGGGCCGAACCGCCGCACCAGCTCGGCGCGCACGAAGTCCGGCAACTCGGCGGCGCAGTGCGCGGCGGTCACGGCATACACGGCGCGGGCCGTGAGCACGTCGAAACCCGCATCGTCTTCCGGGGTGGGAATGGTGAAGGTGGGCGACTGGGGCTCGTACGGGCGATCGTCGCGGAGACGATGCACGGCGTAAGGCTCACCGGTCTTCAGTCGTCCGAGGCGATAGGCATTCTCGGAGTTCCACATGCAGCAGACGAACGCCCCGTCCGGCGAGACCTTGCACCAGTGGTCCGATTCGCAGATGGGACAGGGGTCGTGCCGCGTGACGCGGTCCCATTTCTCGGTGTATGTGGCCGTGCTCATGCCACACCTCGTCGGCGCAGATCCTCGGCAGCCCGGTTGATCTTTGCCATCGTCGCGGTGGCGAGCGTCTTCTCGGTCGCCGGTTTGAGATCGGGGTGATGGAGCTTCGCCAGGGTGCGCGCGGCGGCCTCGACCAGTTCAGGCGGCGCGCTCGGGCGCAGGTGGAGCACCTCGTAGGGATCCGCATGGAGCGGGCGGGGCGGGGGTGGTGGGGCCTTGGTGCGCGCCTGGCTGGCGTATTCGTGCACCGTGGCGTGCGGGAAGCGGCGCAGGAACGCGTCGAGGATCCGGTCCGCATAGGGCGTGCTGATCGTCCACGTCCGCGTCTCCGGGTCGTAGGTCCGATACGCGACCGGGATCCCCTTGCAATCCTCGACCATCGCCGGGTCATACGGGAAGATGAACTCGGTGCGTCCGAGCAGTTCGGTCGCCGTGGGATACACGCCCTTCATGTTATGTCTGCTTTCCCGGGACTAGACCACGCCACGTTTTCCGTGTATGATCGTCCCTATACGAATCGAGCGGCGAGAGGCTCCCGTGAAGTTGCGATCTCGCGCGCTGGCCTGAGAGGCCGACGACACCGTTAGCGGGCGCCCACCCGCTAACACCGGTCGTCGGTTTCTCTTTATCTCTACGCCGCCTCCTCTGGCGACTGATCCGCTTCCCTGAACAATCGGGAACCGTGCTGCTCGACCTGCGCGGGCCGCTTCGCCGCGATGGCGTCGCGCACCAGGTCTTTGACCACACGCGACTCGGACATGCCGTTTTCCTCGGCGAGCGCGCGCAGGTCGGCTCGCTCGGTGGGTGAGATCCGCAGCTCGAAACGGCTCCGCCGCTGTGCTACCCCTGTCACCGTCGTACCCCCTTACGCGCGCCGGATGTCCGTACCGAATATTCTACCCCCCCTTACACCCATAAGGGAAGCAGTTGCAGTAAAACAGATCTTTTACTGCAACCCTTAGTCATTCCGTATCAAGTATGCGCGCGATCGGGACCTCGACCGCGTATTCGACCCCTTGGCTATCGACGACAGTCACCCGCGCCTTCACCAGGGGGAACGGGCTTCGCCCGAACGGGCTCAGCTCGATCTGCCCGCCCGGTTCCCAGCGATACTGGAAGACCGCCTCGATCGCCGCGGCGAGGTAGGCGATTTGCTCGCCGGTGAGATGGTCGGCCGCGAGCGGATATTGCGAGGCATACATCACCAACGGTGGCGGTGGTAGCCGCGCATTGGGTCCGCTCATGAGCGATGCCTGACGCGCCGCCTGGCGCAGCAAGGGGATCAAGTTCTCGCGCCCGGCGGTACCTCGCGTATTTGGCACATGCCCCTGGTACCAGCGCAACGTCATCATCACCGTCACCGCCCAGATCGGGTACAGCGGACGATAGACGCCATCCCGTACCCCGCGCACCGGTTGCGGGAGTAGCCCGGAACTCTCCCAGACACGGAGGGCCGAATCGGTCACCGGGGTGGCCAAGTGATAGTTATCGAGCATCACGCGCAGCTCGTCTCGCGTGATCTGCCGCGCCCGACGTGCGCCAGGCGCGGCCCAGTCGTCCCATGTGCCGACGGGTCGCGCGGCTTCCCCCGCCATCAAAAAGGACAGTAATGCTGCTCGCACTGACGGCGGGCTTGCATGTCGGCCAGGTTGAAGAGCCCGCCGTCGTCATCGATCAAGCGTCCGCAGACCTGGCAACGCGGCGCGGGGTGCGCCATCATCTCCAGTTCGAGGGGCAGCACCTCGCGCATCGGGCGACGGACCTCGGCGGTGCGGCGCTGGCCGCGCAGGTAGGCCGCGATCGCGGCGTGCAATTCATCCATCTCAGGCCTGCTCTAGGTGCACGCGCGCGTAGCAGTCGGCGCAGCGGCGCGCGTCGTACAACAGTCCCGGCGCGAAGCGGCCAGCGCCCGTGACGATCGGTCGTCCGCACGAGCGACAGAAGCGCGGCGGGGCGGGCGGTACGGGCCGCCGTTGCCCCCGCAGATAGTCGATGATCACGGCGTGTAACTCGTCCATAACCTCACCGCGGCTTGTCCGCGTCGGATCGCGACGTTGTGCTGTCATCCAGCTCGGCGGCCCGTGCTTCGAGCTCGCCCGCGTGGCTCGCGGATACTTGCCCGATATGGCCCCCATATGCGGACAACTCGCGCACCGCCGCCGCCAGTTCGCGGACCCCCTGGAGGAGTCGATCTTCGAACGCCGTAGCGCTCGCGCCGCCGAGTTCGGTCTGCCGCCGCAGGAGGAGCGCCTCCGCCTCACGTAAGGCCTCCTCGGCACGCCGTACCCGTTCACCGAGATCTACTCCCTCAACCATGCTGCTACAATCCCTCCGCTCGTCGGTGGTCGCACACCACGAGCCCACAGCCGCCTAGGGCTTCTCTAGGCGGCTATTTTTCCCCTTACAGCCTCCGTAGCTGTAATCGCGTCGAGTAGCTCTTCCGGCGCGATCTCTAACACCTCGACCAACTTTTGCTGTTGCTTCTGGAAGGGTACGCTTGTGCCCATTTCCCAGCGCTGGACCGTGTTCAAGCTCACGCCGACTTGATCTGCTAGTGCTGTTTGAGTCCAGAATCGTACCCGTCGCCGCCCCTTGAGCAACTCTGCCAAGGTCATCGCTTGCCCCCCTTAGCCCTCTTGCCACGTATCAGGCTTCCATACACTCACTATACACCACGAGTACTGAAAGTCAACGTTATTAGTACATAAAAAGACTTGACTTTCAGTATAAATTCAGTATAATAGATGTATGGAAGGCCCCGGGGTGGCCGGCAAGCACAATCCCCGGGGCCGATGGAAGGGCCAAGGCCCAACGCGAAAGGAAGTATCCCATGAGCGCCCCGACCGCCGCCACGACCGCCACGCCGCAGCGCGCGCTGCGCCACACCCCGGACGAACTGCACTTCGTCACCCTCGACGCCGCCGGCGAGATCGCCTACTTCCAAAGTGCCAGCCAGCACAAGGCCGGTGCCCACAACGTCACCGCGCTCGACCTGGACACCCTCGACACCTTTTGTTTCTGTCGCGGTGCCGAATTCGGCCACGTCTGCTGGCACCAGATCCACGCCGCCGCCGCCTGGCGCGCGGTCGCCCATCGGGTCCGCTGCGCGCGGATGCCCCTCGCCGACCTCGAAGCCCACGGCCAGAGCCTCGCCAAGTACGTCCTCGACGCCGAGCGGGCGCACCAGCCCTACGTCGCCGCACATCTGCGCGAGCGGCTCGACACGGCGCGGCGGGTGTGGCGCGGGCGGATGACGCAGGTCATCCCCCGCCCCTACCCGTTCGACGCCGCGCCGCTGCTCGCCGCCTAGCACCGGCGCGGGGTGGGTGTTCAAGATGGTCACCCACCCCCGACGATCACGGTATGGCTATCCAACACCGTCCCCCTTCGAGGATACGTTAACTAAGGCTACCATCTTGGATACCCATCCCTCCTGGTGGGTCGGTACCCAAGATGGTAGCCCACCGGGCGACATAGCCCTGGAGGCCACCCACGATGACCATGCCGATCACCGCCGCGCTGACCGCGCTCTACGCCGAACTGGCCGAGGAGATCCCCGACGTGCTCACCGAGTCGTTCACCTTCGCCGGGCTGTGGGCCGACCTGTGCCGGATCGCCGGGGAGCCGGTGCCGCGCGACGTAGCGGCCGTGCTCGACGCGCCGCTCGACCTGGTGCCGAGCCTTCCGATATCGGAAGCCCTCGCCCCGGTGCCGGAGTTTCCGCGCGGAAATAGACCAGCCGTTCCAGCGCTGGAACAGTTTACCCGGGTAAACCCTCTAGTCCTTCGGTTGACCGAACGATCGCCGCACCGGGGCTCCTACGCCGCGCACGCCGACCAGTTCGCCGAGTCCTACGCCGATTAGTTTCTTTCCACAATTGTAGAAACTTGCCGTGGCGAGGCGCTGCCCAGTGTCGTGCAGCGCCGCCAGCCCAATGGAGTGCCGCCACCGTACCGTGAGGAAGGAGCCGCACCGATGAGCACGAAGACGAAGAAGCGCATCCCCTCGCAGCGCCGCATCGACGCCGACGCCCGCCAGTCCAAGCACCTGCACCCGAATGGTCCGCTCGGCGTGCAGGAAGTGCCCGAGATGTTCGTGCGCGGCCTGCGTCGCCCGCTCTGTTTCGCCGTCGAGGGCGACTGCTTGGCCCCGCTCGGCATCGTGGACGGCGACGCCGTAATCGTGGATCAGGCCAACACCACCCCCGAGCACGGCGAGATCGTCGCCTGCAAGCTGAACGGGACGCTCCTGCTGAAAGCCTATCTCTGCGCCGATACCACCCTGCCACGCCTCGGCTACACCGAGCGCGGGCGCTTCCTCTCGATCCCGGTCATGCCCGCCGACACGCTGGAGATCATCGGCGTGGTGGGCGCGACGATGCCGACCGGGCGGCGCGCATGGCCAGACGATGTGGAGGAATGGGCGAAGGTGCCGATCCTGCGCGCCGCCGACCTCCGCGATTTCCCGTACTGGACGGTCGATAACGCCACCGGCGAGTGGGTGCGCCGCACCCCGGACGGCACGGAGATCGCGCGTCACCCGCTCGCCCACGTCACCGGCGCGGAAAGCGAGGGGGCATGAGCGGCACCGACGATCGCACCTACGCCGAGGTGGGCCGCGCGATGGCCCGCTGGCTCGCCGAGAACGACCCGCACGCCACGCCGCTGGCGGACTGCGCCGGGTTGCCTCCCACGACGCCCGCCGACGCCGCGCGCATCGAGCAAGCGCTGAGCGACCACCTGACCGCGTTCAGCAACGGCTTCAGCGCCGGGATGGCGTTCGTGCAGGAGCATCCCGGACTATTCGGGGCGCGGGACCGCTGACCGCCACCGGGCGGGCAGCGCGGTCTGTGCGCGCCGATCGTACCGCCCGGATGGCCCTAGGCGTCCCGCGCGTGTGCGGCTACGCTAGGGGGACTTCACCCCTCCTCATCCCTCCCCATCCCTCCTCTTCCCGGCCTCGTCTGGTTGGCACCGGCGGGGCCCCTCTTTGCCCGCGGCCACGCTTGTGGCATCCTCTGTCGGCCGGGGGTGTGGTGTGTGCGCGGTGAAGGCAAGATAAAGGGGTGTGCACCGGCTCGCCGATCTCCGCGCCGCCACTGGGCACCACACGTACACCCACACCCTCGCGCATGCCGAGGCGACAGGTGCACGTAAGCGGTGTTTCGCCAGGCTGCATGCGGGCACCACACGACCCCCACACTCAGGCAACACCTCGGTGTGGGGGTCGTTTCTCCATGTGCTATGCTGGCCGCCTTTATGGCAGGACGTCGCGACGGCAGGACGGCAGGACGGCAGGACGGCAGGACAATGGCAGGACGGCAGGACGGTGTCCCCATCGCCGAGGCGGCTGCACAGCTCGGGCTCTCCGCTGAGGCTGTGCGGAAACGCCTGCAACGTGGCACGCTCCACGGCTATAAAGATGACGATGGGGGCTGGTTCGTGCTCCTCGGAGATCAGCACGAAGTGTCAGGACGTCCTGACGGTGGCAGGACACCGCGTCCTGACGTCCTGCCGGACACCGACAAGCCGATCGAGGCCGCCTATCGGGTGACGCCCGCCGAAATCGAGCAGGCGGTGAGCCGCACGAGCGCGCAGTACATGGGCGATCTGCGGACGATGCTCGCCGAGGTGGGCAAGGTGTACGAAGGCCAGCTGGCGGCGAAGGATGAGGCGATCGCCGCGAAGGATGCCGCGCTGGCGGCGAAAGACCAGGCGCTTGCGATACAGACGGCGGCGCTCGAGGCGAAGGACGAGACGATCGCCGAGTTGCGCCGCCGTGCCGAGGTGGCGGAGGCCGAGCGGGATCGGCTGGCAGCGGCACAGGCCGCGTCAGCGGCCCCGAGTGCCCCGGAAGCGCCTACGGCGGTACAGGACGAAGCCCGCAGCGGGTGGGGACGGATACGGCGCTGGTGGGGGCGCTGATAGTCCCGGTACGTGGGCATAGTCCATGCGCTAGGCGGAAGCGAGACCGGGCGCGCCGGTTCACCCGCCGAGTACCGGGCGACGAGGGCCGAACATCTCCGGGTGTGGCCCGCTTTGCCTCCTCTGGGCGTGTCGCTCGGGCGCGCACCCGGTCTTTTCTCTGTTCAGGCGGCTGTGTGCGCCGTGGCACGGCCTCTGCATTAGGGGCCGTGGGTGCGTCGGGCCAACCGTGGCCCGACAGGAAGCGACAGAGGGGGACCACATGGGCATCATCGCATGGCTGATCCTGGGACTCATCGCGGGTTTCGTCGCGAGTAAGCTGATGGGCGGCGGCGGCTACGGCCTCGTGGGCGACATCATCGTGGGGATCATCGGGGCGCTCCTCGGCGGCTTCCTCTTCGGGCTCATCACCGGGCGCTCGGGCGGGTACAACAGCCTGGACCTCGGCTCGATCATCGTGGCGATCATCGGGGCGATGATCCTGATCGCCATCCTGCGCGCCGTCTCCGGCAATCGCGCCAGGGTCTAACGGCGCGGCGACAACCACAATAATCGAGCACCCGAGTGGGCACGGCCAAAGCGCCGTGCCCCTTTTGTGTCCGTGGGAGACGCGCTCCTTCACCCCGCCCTCATCCCCTTCAACCCACGCCAAGCGGAATTGGCGTGCCCTGAGAATGGCGTACGAACGAGTCCTCGACGAACCTTGCACGACGCTTGAACGAAAAGGGGGCCAACGATGGTCAAACGCGACTACCCGCCCCGCCCGGAGACCCGCGTGTGGCGGGCCGAGGCCCCGGCGACGGAGCCGGTGGCGCAGGTGCGGGATCCCGCCGACCGCGCGCTGTGGCTGACCAGGCGGCGGGCCTTGCTGATGGAGGTCCGCGAGATCGAGCGGCGCTGCGGCATCACGGACACCGACGACGCCGACCCGCTGACCGCCTGACGAAGTGACAGTATAGGGCTAAACTGTCCGTAACCACATAGGCCGTAGAGGAAAGACGTATTTCCTCTCCCGCCCCCCGAACCGCGAGCGCCGCATGTGCGCCCCTCGCGAGGCGGGGGGCTTTTGCATGACGAGGAGGGAGCACGATGGACGAAGAACGCACCCCGCTCGCGGCGTTCCTGGCGACGTTGCAGGCGCAGGCCACGGCGGACCCCGCCGCGCTGTACGAGCGGCTCCCCGCGCTCAGGGCGGCGCTGGGCCTGGCCGACGAGCCGGACGACGCCGCCGAGGACGATCCCGAACTGGAAGCCCTGGAGACAATCGCGGAGGTGAAGGCGGCCACTGACTCGTTCCTGCGCCTGATGCCGCATCTGATCGACGCCGAGGGGAGCGACGACCCCGACGACAACCTCTTCCGGATCGAGGGGCGGCTCGCCGCCGCGAAGGCGCAGCTGTACATCGCCCAGCTGCGCGAGCGGTACGGGATGGGCGACGACGACCCCGAGGCGGCGTGAACATCGTGGATCATATCCGCCGCATGAAGGTGCTGGAGCTGCGCGCCCGTGTCCTCACGGACGAACTCCAGGCGGCGCAAGAGGAGATGGCCGTCCTGACCGTGGCGCGCACGGACCTCGAGCCGGTCGTCGCCCCGGATTTGCCCGCCTCCCTGCGCGGGGGCCTCCATGTGTGCGGCTACGCCGCGCGCTGGGAATCGACACCGAACGGCATGGAGAGCGTGCCGGGCGAGTTCGCGGCGGGGCTCGACATTTTCCTGGCGGGCGCCCCGATCGTCACCCTCTCGCACGACACCGCGCGCACGCTCGGGCGGGTCGTGACGGCCGAGGAGGACGGCTGGGGCCTCTTCGTCCAGCTGATCATCCTGCCCCCGACCGAACCCTGGCAAGAGACGGTGATCACGGCCCTCGCCGAGGGGCTCATCACCGGCATGTCCTACGTCAGCACGCGACCGCGCGATTCCCCGCATACCACGCTGCACGAGGTATGCGTCACGGACACGCCCGCCCACCCCGCCGCACGGATCGTGTCCGTGACGGAGTTGTAGAGGCCGCAGACGCGGCGAAAGAGGAGGAGCCCCATGACCGGTCTCATCGAGCGCCTGACCAGCCCCACGCGCGGCGCGGACGCCGCCACCATCGAGCGGCACCTGGCGAAGGCCCGTGGCGAGGGCGACAAGCGCACCGGCGAACTCGCCACGCTCCGGCGCGACCTGGCCGCCAAGGAGCAGCAGCTCGTCTCCTTGCAGGTCGAGTCGGAGCTGGAGAACGTCGACCACGTCGAGGCGATCAAGGCGCTACGCGTCGAGACGGCGAAGCTCGCCGAGCGCCTCACCCAGAAGGAGCACGGCCACCGCCAGCACGCCGGCGTCATGGCCGAGCTGGAGCGCCGCCACCAGGCCGCGCGCGTCGTGGAGGCCCGCGACGAACAGGCCCGCCTCGGCCAGGCGTATCACGCGGTGGCGGACGAGATCGAGACGCACCTGCGCGCCGCCGCAGACGCCCAGGCGCGCGCAGGTGCCATCGAGGAGCGGGAGGACGAGCTCCGCAGGTCCAGCCTGCTGGCGGGGGCTGGCGGCGCACCGGCTCCCTCGCAGCGCCTGACCGCCGCAGGGTACGAGCGCCACCTCGGACCGGACCTGCGCCACTACGCCGCCGAACTGGAGCGGGTCAACGCCGGGAAGCAGGTCTACTGAGCGGCGGGGTGCCAGCCGGGCACCCCGGAGGCGTCGGCCGAGGGGCTCGGGATCCCCTCGCGGTCCGCCTCCGGGGTGCTCAGGGTGGCATAAGCGAAGAGGGGACAGGATGGGCAAGGCGGCGAAACTGAAGCAGGCGCGGCGCGAGGCGGCACCCGACCCGCACCCGCCCGATGTGACCGGGCCGATCGTGGCGGGGTCGGTCGAGCCGCGCACCATGCGGGCGACGATCCCGCGCGCCGCGAACTTCTGGCGCGCGCTACCGGGTCGGCGGGTCGCGTGCGACCTCTGCTATCGCCAGTGCGAACTCGCGCCGGGCGAGGCGGGGTGGTGCCGGATCAGGCGCAACGACGGCGGGCGGCTGCGCCTGGCGGAGCACGGCGTGATCGGCAACCTCCAGCCGCACGTCACCCATTATTTCTACTGGCGGCAGCACGCCCGGATGGTGTGGGTCTCGGGCATCGGCTGCACCGCCGATTGCGTCTTCTGCACCTCGACCGACCTCGCCCGTGCGCCCGAACGCCTGACGTGGGCCTACGGTGAGCGCGCCGTCGGCCAGCACAGCGACGCCGGGGGCTGGGCCTACCACCGGGCCATGATGCACCCGCAGATGATCCCGGCGCTGGCCGAGCAATGGGGCTGCCGCGACGTCTATTTTGGTGCCAACGAGCCGACCCTCACCTACGAGTGGACGCTCGACGCCGCGCGCCTGGCGAAGGGGGCGGGCCTCGGCACGGTGATCGACACGAACTGCTTCACCGACCCCGCCGCGATCGCCGCGCTCGCGCCGTTCATGGACATGGCGTATGCCGGGGTGAAGGGGAGCGCCGACCCCGCGTTCTACGAGCGCCGGATGCGCGCGCCGGGCGCGGTGCCGCACGTCCTGGCCGCCCTGGAGGCCTGGCACGCCAGCCCGACCATGCTCGGCGTCTCGGACACCATCGCCCCGCCCCACTGGTGCGACGAGGCCACGGCGATCGAGGCGATGACGCGCTTCTACACCTGGCTCGCGGAGACCTTGGGGCCGCTGACGCCGCTCCAAGTCCGGGGCATGGTCCGCCCGGCGCGCAACTATGGCGAGTGGTTCGATCCGCTCGTGCCGCGCGGGGATGACGATGCGGTGGTCGCGTTCATGGAGCGGCTGCGTCTGGCGGAGGAGATCGCGCGCTCCTGCGGCCTGCGCTATGTGTATAGCGACGAACATCGGGAGGTGCGCTGCCACCACTGTGCGGGCGTCCTGGTCGGCAAGATCGGGTCGCCGGCGTTCGACCTACACGTCGGCCCCGATGGCATCTGCGGCCACTGTGGTGGGTCCACGCCGATCGTGGGCATCTCGCGCGCCGAGTACGACGCCATCCAGCGCGAGGAGGTCGCACGATGAGCCGCACCTGCACCGTCTGCGGCCACCAGGAGCGCCACGCCATCGATACGGCCCTGGTAGCCGCCTCCGACCCCTATCGGACCATAGCGGACCGCTACGGGCTCTCGCACCAGGCGCTCATCCGCCACAAGGCGGACCATGTCCTCGCCGACCTCCTGGCCGCCTGGGAGGCCGAGCGGGCGCAGAATGGGCAGGATCTCGTCGCCGAGCTGCGGCGCTGGATGGGGTACATCACCAAGGTCCTCGAAGCGTGCGATCGCTGGCTGACCGACCCGGACGACGCCACGCGCTACGATCTCGGCCCGCGCGCCCACGAGGTGCTGGTGCACTACGAGGAGCAGGACGTGACGCCGCAAGGGCGCCCGCTGATGCTGCGTCGTAAGGCGCGGCTCTCCGACCTCCTGGAGCGTGCTGAGCAGGGCAGCGGCGACGTGACGATCACCCTGGTCGAGCACAAGGCGGCGGATCCGCGCAAGCTGATCATCGACGCGACCGCGCGCCTCGAAGGGCACCTCCGCATGCTGGCCGAGTTGATCGGCAAGCTCCAGACGCAGGGGACGACGAGCATCGCCGTGGCCCCCGAATGGCTGGCGCTCCGTACGCAACTGGTGGCGGCGCTCGCCCCGTTCCCGGAGGCGCGGATCGCGCTGGCCGCGCTCATCGGCGAGGGGGACGATCATGCTCTCGCTGGCCGATGACCTGGCGACCGCGCTCGATCCGGTCGTCCTCGCGCGGCGTATGGGCCTCGACCCCGATCCCTGGCAAGCGCGCGTCCTGCGTAGTCCGCAGCGCCAGATCATCCTCAACAATGCCCGGCAGGTGGGGAAGAGCACCATCACGAGCGTCCTGGCCGCGCACACGGCCCTCTACGAGCCGGGCGCACCCGTGCTGCTCCTCTCGCCCTCCGAGCGCCAGTCCGTCGAGTTGCTGCGGAAGGTCAAGGCGGGCCTCGCGGCGCTCGGCACGACGACGACCGAGCTGGAGAAGGACAACGCGCTGAGCCTGGAGTTCGCGTCGGGGAGCCGCATCATCGCCCTACCGGGGAAAGAGGCCACCGTGCGCGGCTTCTCGGGGGTGCGCCTGCTCGTGATCGATGAGGCCTCGCGCGTGGCCGAGGCGCTGTACCAGGCGGTGCGCCCGATGCTCGCCGTCAGCGGCGGACGGATCGTGCTGCTCTCCACGCCGTTCGGCAAACGGGGCTTCTTCCACCACGAGTGGACGGAGGGCGGGGCCGACTGGGAGCGGATCCAGATCACCGCCTACGACTGCCCGCGCATCGATCGCGCCTGGCTCGATGCGGAGCGCCGTCGCATGGGCGACTGGTGGTTCCGCCAGGAGTTCCTCTGCGAGTTTGTCGATACCATCGATCAGGTCTTCGCCTATGATGACGTGATGGGCGCGGTGTCGGCCGACGTGGCACCGCTCTTCGCGCTGGAGGGCTCCCGATGACGTTCTATCTCGGCCTCGACCTCGGCCAGGCCCACGACTACACCGCGCTCGCCATCGTCCGCAAGGGTGATGGCCCTGCACCGGTCGCCTACGAGGTGCCGTGGCTGGAGCGCTTCCCGCTGAATACGTCCTACCCCGCGATCGTCGCGGCGGTCGCCCGGCGCTGCCGCCAGCTCGCCACGCAGGCCCTGGAGCCGGGGCCGGAGCCGGGCGTCCGCTACGCCGATCGCCCGCTCGGGGAGGGGCACGTCGCGCAGCGCCTCATCGTGGATGCGACCGGGGTGGGGCGGCCGGTGGTGGACCTCCTGCGCCGCGAGCGCCTGCCGGGCATCCTCTACGACGTGACCATCACCGGGGGGGACACGGCGACCCATCAGGGCAGCAGCTGGCGCGTGCCGAAGCGGGAGCTGGTGAGCGTGGCGCAGGTGCTCCTCCAGTCGGGGCGGTTGAAGGTGGCCGAGGCGTTGCCGGACACGGCGGTGCTCACGCGCGAGTTACTCAACTTCCAGGTGAAGATCAACGACCAGGCCCACGACTCGTATGGGGCGTGGCGCGAGGGGACGCACGACGACCTGGTGCTCGCCGTGGCGCTGGCCTGCTGGGCGGGGGAACACCTCGGCACCGTCAACGCGCGGGTGATCCCGTACTGAGCGCCGCGCCGCCCTCGAAGCCAAACTGGCGGGGCTGATCGATGGGGGCTGCTGGGGCGCGGGAATGCCAGACCCCCTGTGGCAACCGTGGCAACCGGGGCTTCCTCGGCTGCCACGGCGGTACGGAGCCGCTCGATCGCCTCGGGTGCGAAGAGCGGGATCCGCGCGGTGCCGCGCTTGAACTTCCCGACCTCGGCGATCCGCCCCTCTTTGCGCCAGTCGCGCGCGCGGCGGTGCTATGATGGCGGGGCCGGTCGAGCAGCGCCCCCCCGGCGTGACTCCCGGCCAGGATCCCCGCGTCGCCCGGACTCTTCATCCAGACCGGGCGGCGCTCCTGCTTTATGTCGAACCGGCGACCGCGATAGCGGAATCCGGCGGGCGGTTATGTCGAGCGTCCAGACGTCGTGACGCCGCGCCGCATTCCGCCGCCATTCTCAGGGCACGCCAGTTATCGTTGGCGTGGGTTGAAGGGGATGAGGGCGGGGCGAAGGAGCGCGTCTCCCACGGACACAAAAGGGGCACGGCGCTTTGGCCGTGCCCACTCGGGTGCTCGATTATTGTGGTTGTCGCCGCGCCGTTAGACCCGGGCGCGGTTCCCGGAGATGGCGCGCAGGATGGCGATCAGGATCATCGCCCCGATGATCGCCACGACGATCGAGCCGAGGTCCAGGCTGTTGTACCCGCCCGAGCGCCCGGTGATGAGCCCGAAGAGGAAGCCGCCGAGGAGCGCCCCGATGATCCCCACGATGATGTCGCCCACGAGGCCGTAGCCGCCGCCGCCCATCAGCTTACTCGCGACGAAACCCGCGATGAGTCCCAGGATCAGCCATGCGATGATGCCCATGTGGTCCCCCTCTGTCGCTTCCTGTCGGGCCACGGTCGGCCCGACGCACCCACGGCCCCTAATGCAGGGGCTGTGCCACGGCGCACACAGCCGCCTGAACAGGAAAAAGACCGGGTGCGCGCCCGAGCGACACGCCCAGAGGGGGCAAAGCGGGCCACACCCGGAGATGTTCGGCCCCGTCGCCCGGTGCTCGGCGGGTGAACCGGCGCGCCCGGTCTCATGGTCCCTAAAGCAGAAATTATGCCAAGTACCGGGACCGGTGCAGGTCGCTCAGGTGCGCGGGCTACGGCCGCCGATCGGGCCGGACGGTACATCTTACCCGCCACACGACCTCTCCAACGGGCTATGGGGGCGGGACCATCACCATAGGTAGTCTTACGTCAGGAGGTGCGTAATGCATGAGCAGCCCCCAGACGCGATGCTCCGCGAGCACGCGCGGGCACAGGATCACGCGGTGGTCCGCGCCGCGCTCGTCGTAGCCTATCAACAATGGCGGGAAGCGATGGTGGCCGACGACATGGCCTTAGCGCAGGAGTTGCACCAGCGCCGGACCTTCCTAGAGGCCCGGCGCTTACAGCTCACCTGGGAGCGACGCCAAACGCCGCGTGCGAGGAAACACGACAACTAACCCACACTACCCGATCCACCAGCGCCTGAGCCGCCCCCACACGCCGGGGTCGGCTTCCTGTCCCTCGCCGGGGGCCTCCTGTGCCCCTGGAGCCTCCTGCGCGGCCCGCGCCGCTTCCTCGGCCTGCCGTTGACGGGACAACGCCGCCTCGGCCACCTCGGCCCGGCGGCGCAACTCGGCGATCGTCTCGTCCTTCGCCGCCAGTGCCGCATCCTGCGCCGCGATCTGGCCCGCGTAGACCGCGCGCAGCTCGACGAGCATGGTGCGGAGATCGGCGGTGTACTGCTGACCGGTGCGCTGGATGGCCTGCTCCACGACCGCCGGCGTGACGACCACGTCGCCTACCGCGTCGCCTACCGCCCCACTACCGCGTGGACTACCGCCCGGCGCGGCAGCGCCTACCGCATGGACTACCGCATCCGGCGGGAGCAGGATGCGCCAGCCGCGTTGCCCTTCCTGCTTCACCGCGTCCAGGGTACCGCGTTCGATGCGATCGCGCACCCCACGCTCACTGATCCCGAGGATCCGCGCCACTTCCGCAACCGAGTGCCGCTCACTACCGCTCACCTACCGCACCACCTACCGCATTACGCGGTAGTGCTCTACCGCTCGCCTACCGCTCAACTACCGCATCATGCGGCGCAGCATAGCATAAGGGCCGGGGCCAAAACGTTTTGGCCCCGGCCCTATCTCCTAATCAGTGTTGCGCTGATGGTCTGACCTACCGTGCCTGACGGGGGCGTGCTTTGTCATTGATGGGAGGCATCATCCCATCGCGCCCCGCCGTGCCCTCAGGAGTCGCTTTCATGCCGCTGATCCCGTCGGTCAGGATGCGCTCTTCCTGCTCGTTGCTGCGTCCGGCATCGCGGGCATCGTTCTGGTCGGTCTGTGGCGACGGCTGCCCCGTAGTATCGTCGTCCGGGTCGATCCACCACTTGTCACGGTTTGCGCGCTCGTGTTGGTCCGCGCGCCGCACGGCGGCATCCTCCCGTGTCGCCTCCACCTGCGCGGCAAACTCCGCAGCGCTCGCAGCGGCGGGACGTGTCGGGCGCGTACTCTCGGAACCCTGCTTGTCCATACTTGCCTCCTCGACCGGGCTGCTGCCCGGCGTGCTGCCGGTACCGCAGCATCGATGCCAGAACGCCAGCCCCCTAGTCTTCGTGGCCGGTGCACCGTGCTGCGACGGCACACCGACTGCGCCATTGCTTCCGTCAGTCACGCGGGTGGCGTAGCACACCCGAGCGATAAGCAAAGGAGCAGGGCCGATGCCGATGACCGAGACGCAACGCGCGCAACTCCGACCGCTCCTATCCGACCTCCGCGCGCGCTGCGAGGATCTGGCGCTGCCCGAGCGCGCGATGCTGATCCGCCGGACCCTGGAAAGCGCGAGCGTAAGCATGACGTGGGAGGAGTGGGACGCCTTCGTGCGCGAGGAGTTCGGCACCATCCCGGAGGCGCTCACGCGGCCCGACGAGACACCCTGACGCAGCGGGGGGGCACCGCCGTGGCGGTGCCCCCCGCTCGCTGTCGGACCTTTCTCGGATCAGTCGGCATACTCCTCGGGCACCGGCAGCCGCCCATACTGCGGGTAGTGCAGGCAGACGAGCGGTGCCCACACGCGCCAGACCTTCGCGATCGTCATCGGCCCCTCGTCCATGTCCCGATCGCCGATGGCGAGCAGGGCCAGGAGCAGCGCCGCGCCGATGGCGTCGAGTTGCGGCACGGGATACTCGTAGTCGTAGTGCGCGGTAGCCTTCTGGCAGGCGACATAGAGCGCGATGCAGTCGGTCGGGTCCAGCTCCACGGTCAGCGTCAGCGGGGCGACCTTGACGATCTTCACTTGCCCCCCCGATCGCGTGCGGCTACGTCGCACGGCATGACGCTCCACTCGCGCCGAATGGCCGCGAGGGTGAAGCCGTCGCGCTCCTTGGGGGCGAGGCTGGCGATGGCCTGTCCGACCAGCGCATAGCCCTCGAAGCAATGCACCAGCACGTCGTACAGGCAGGCGACGGTAGCGCTGCGGTGCAGCGCGGTGCCGTCCTCGCCAACCGCTTGCGCGGCGTGGCGGCAGGCGTCGGCGAGGAGCAAGCAATCGTCGGGCGTGAGATAGACGGTCAGCGCGGCCCCGGTGGTATCCACGATCTTCATCGTCGTTGCTCCAATACGCGCCCCTCGTCGAGGGGCGGGGCGTTCCTCACCCCGGCGGGCGAGGCGCGGTGTCGGACGGGGCGGTACGGTGCGCCTCAGCGACGCGTCGGGTGCGGGCAGCGGGCCATGATCTCCGTGATGGTCAGGTCGCCGCGCGGCAGGGTGTACAACTCGGGGAATTGCGCCGCGTGGTCGGCGTAGGAGCCGCGCCGGATCGCGGCGGCGGGCACGGGCGGCGCGAGGGGCACCGGCGCGTCGAGGGCGAGCACGATCGCCGGCGGCACGGCCTCCCCGGCGAGGCGTGCCAGGTCGGCCCAGAGGGCGGCGAGGGTGAAGCGCTGGTTGAGCGGGTCGGGCACGTCCTCGGCGCGCAGCTCGGCGACGAGCGCCAGCAGCAAGGCGTTCACGGACAAGGCGGGGGTGGTCGTCATGGCGGGTGCCTCCTGGGGCTATGTCGCCCGAATCCAAGTTGGAACCGGCCTCACCGCTGGCACCAGCCACGGCGGCAAGGGGGCCGAATCCAAGTTGGATGCATATATATAAAGGGGTACTGGTTCCAAGTTGGATTCGGCTACGCGGCGAGTGGTGCGCCGTCCGTTTGATCGTGGGGGAAGGTGTCGCCGAGCGGGAGGAGGATCGGCAGCACCATGTCGTGCTCTTTGTCTGCGAGGCCGATTCCAAGTTGGAATCGGCTAGTACTACAGCGAGAGTTTGGTGTGGTAGCGTTCCTCCAGTGGCAGCACGATGGAGGAGGGAGCGATGGCCCCGATCGAACCGGTGGTGACCGCGCCGACGCTGGACCTGACCCCGCAGGACGTG
>JAABUM010002784.1_pt1 | contig 22744 bp, 18 predicted proteins | sample 5559161 | NCBI WGS metagenome assembly JAABUM01 (sample SAMN10711868, study PRJNA513369) | rock metagenome | isolation source: Antarctica rocks | place: Antarctica: Victoria Land, Siegfried Peak nord
TCCGTGCCTCTATGTTCCGTCCTCTTCTTCTTCTCTCGTCGCTCTGCGTCTCTGCGTCTCTGCGGTGATCCCCGTCTCTTCGTCCCCACTCCGCCCAGCGGCTCCCCCTTGAGGGGACTGGCCCACTCGCCATCACCACCCGAACTGCTTCGTCAGCAGCGCCTCGTCCAGGTGCAGAATGATCGGCGAGCCGTGCGGACAGATCGCGGGCGTGTCGCACGCCGCCAGCCCCGTCAGCAGACCGTGCGCCTGCGCCACCGACAGCGGCCGCCCCTTCCGCAGCGCCGCCCGGCAAGAGAGATTGACCATCAGCCGCTCCCGCCACCCCTCATCGTCCTCGGTCAACTCCTCCAGCAGCCACGGCAGCGCATCGCGCAGATCCTCGTGCTCACCGAGCGGCGGCAGCGCGCGGATCAGGAACGAGCGCCCCCCGAAGCTCTCGCAGACGATCCCCACCTCGGCCAATTCCGGCAGCCGGTCATCCAGCAACGCCGCCTGCAACGGCCCCAACTCCAGCACGATCGGCTCGATCGGCTCCGGCGTGAACGCCTCGGCCTTGCGCTCCGGCGTGGACGCCTCGCCCTTCCGCTCCAACGGCTCCGCACCCCCCGCCCCGTCCCCGCCCCCCTCTTTCTCCCATCCCTCTCTGTGTCTCTGTGCCTCCTGTTCCGTCCCTTCTCTCGTCCCTTCTCTCTCGTGCTCTGCGTCTCTGCGTCTCTGCGGCGCCCCCCCGTCCCCGCGCCCGCTCGCCAGCCCCGCCAGCAGCCGCTCGTAGATGATCCGCTCGTGCGCCCGGTGCTGATCGATCAGGTAGAGCCCGTCCGGCCCCTCCGCCAGCAGCAGCGCATCCCGCAACTGCCCCATGAAGCGCAGCGGCGGCAGATTTGGCCCCGCGATCGGCGGCAGATCGGCCAGCGCCGGGCCGGCCCCGGTGGGCGCGGCATCCCACGGCGCGCGCTCCTCCGCCAACGTCAGCTCGGCGGACGGCAAACCGTGCAACGTCGCCAGCCCGCCCATGTCGAGACCGCGGAGCGCCGCCAATTGAAAACCCGCGTTCCCCTTCGCCACCTGATACCGCGCCAGCGTCGCGCGCACCGCCCCCGCCAGCCCCTCCGCGATCGCCCGCTCGTGCAGCAGTTGCACCTCCGCCTTCGCCGGGTGAACATTCACATCCACCCCCTCCGGCGGCAGATCGATGAAGATCGCCCCCACCGGGTGCCGCCCGCGCGGGAAGAAGGGGCGATACGCCGCCTCCAACGCCTCGCCCAGATTGCGCGGCGTCGCCCAGCGCCCATTGACGAAAAAGCTCAACTGCTTGCGACTCGGGCGGTGCAATTGCGGCCCGCCGAGCACCCCCCACACCCGCGCGCCCCCCGCCCCGTCCACGTCGATATCCGGCAGCGGCGTCATCGCACGCGCCACCTGCGCGCCATAAACCGCCGCCAACGCATTGCCGAGGTCGCCGTCGCCGTCCGACGCGAACGACAGGTGCCCATCGAGGACGAGGCGGAAGCGGAGGTCCGGGTGCGCGAGGGCGTAGCGCCGCACCAGCGCGTTGATCTGCGCCGATTCGGTCCGCGCCGGTCGGAGGAACTTCTGGCGTGCGGGGATGTCCGCGAAGAGGGCGCGCACCGTCACCGTCGTGCCGCGCGCCCGCGCCCGGCTGAACGACTCCACGATCCGCCCGTCGCTGACCAGCACCCCCGCGCCCGCGCCGCTATCGTCGGTCGCGGTGATCAGCAGCGTCTCGCCCATCGCCCCGATCGAGGCCAGCGCCTCCCCCCGGAAGCCGAGGCTATGGAGGTGCCAGAGGTCGTCCGCGTCTCGCAGCTTGCTCGTCGCGTGGCGCGCGAAGGCGAGCGGCAACTCCTCCGCCGGGATCCCCGCGCCGTCGTCGCCGACGCGGATCGAGCGCGTCCCGCCGCCGCGCAGCTCCACCGTGATCTCGCCCGCCCCCGCGTCGATCGCGTTCTCGACCAGCTCCTTCACCACCGACGCGGGCCGCTCGATCGTCTCCCCCGCCGCGATCCGCTCGATCGTGCGCCGCTCCAGCGCCCGGATCGGCCGCCGCGCCCCGTCGTTCGTCCCGCCCGCCATCGCCCCGCCCCTCGCCATCATCGTATCCGCGTCCATCCCCCAAGTATAGCCGTGGAACCGGGCGACGCGGGCCACCCCGGCAGGGGAACCCACAGCGCGGCGATATGGCCCGCGCACGCCACGCGCGCTGCTCGCTCCCGGGTCCGTTGTCGGTACCCCGGTTAGCGTCAATTCTGCACTTGGGCGACGGGGGCGCGGTGGCGCGCGAGGAGGAGGCAGACGAGGGCGAGGAGGCGGAGGCCGGCCAGCACCTGCGGCACGCGCTCGTCGTCGCGCGCGCGTCGCCGGAACTTGGCGAGCCACGCGAAGGAGCGTTCCACCACCCGGCGCTTCGGCAGCAGCACGAAGCCCCGCCTGGTCTGCGGGAGCGTGACGACCACCGGTTCCACGCCCCGCCGCGCGGCCTCGACCGCCGGTTCCGCCCCGGTCCGACCGCGCCACGACATCCCCGGGCCTGGGGGCAGAAATTCGGTGCACGACCAGGGTTTCCTCCCCCGGGCGATCGATCGACAACTGCAAAACCAGCTTCTGGGACCGCACCTACCCGGTTGGTCTGCGGTCGTCATGCCGACGTCCTTGTGTCGTGGTTCCCACCATGCGCGCGGCGAGGGGACCGTTCAACCCCCGCGAGCGTACACCGCTGGGGGTTATCATACCAACCCCGATCGTGGACAGATTCTCGCCAACCCGATCGCGTTCGCCGGCACCAGCGGCCGCTGACGAGCACCGCTCGCACCGCCGGCGGCGGCGGTGCGAGCGGGCGCTACCACTTCGGTCGCAGGGACATATATGACAACCGGTAAGACTTGACATCCGACAGCTTCTCTCCGAAGATGCGATCTCTCTCCGCGCCGTGCATCATCTGTTGCACACCGGTGCGGCTCGCGTGCAGCGCACCGCCGACAGTCGGCGGTTCCGGCGGTGGGTGTTGTGCGCGTGGTCAGGGGAAGGGAAGGGGGTGGTGGCGAGCGCGCGATTTCGTCGTGGGGGCGCACACCGATACCCCGCTTGCGCCCCGCCTGGGAGATGGATGGATGAATGGAGGGATGCGATGACGCCCGTGGACACGGAACGACGCGGCAGCTCGATCGGACGACGCGCCCTGTTCAAGGGGGTCGCGGCGACGGCCGGCGCGCTGGCGCTGACCACGCAGAGCGCGCTGGCCAAGGTACCGCCGCGCGACTATCAATTCGAGACGCTGGTCGAGGCGGCCGATAATGCCGAGAGCCCCGATCGCGATTATGGCCCGAATGCGCCGCCGGTCCATTACCCGGACCCGGATGTGGTGGCGGTCACCCCGGCCTTCGGCAAATACATCGTCGGCAACTCCGCGATCAGGCGCCTGTGGACCGGGGCCTTGTGGGCGGAAGGCCCGGCCTGGAGCGCGGTCGGCCGCTACCTGCTCTGGAGCGACATCCCCAACGATGTGCAGCTGCGCTGGCTGGAAGAAGACGGCCACGTCAGCACCTTCCGGAATCCCTCCGGCAACAGCAACGGCAACACCTTCGACTGGGAGGGGCGGCAGATCTCCTGCCAGCACGGCAACCGGCGGGTGGTGCGCTACGAGCACAACGGCACCGTCTCGGTGCTGGCGTCCAGCTTCGAGGGCCAGCCGCTCAACTCGCCGAACGACGTGGTGGTCCACCCGAACGGCAGCATCTGGTTCACCGACCCGCCGTATGGTACGACGCCGGTGGGCGGCTACGAGGGGAACCCGGGCGAGGCGGTCCTGCCCAACTCGGTCTACCGGATCGATCCGACGACCGGATCGATCGCGCGGGTGGTCGGCGAGCTCGGCGCGCCGAACGGGCTGTGCTTCTCGCACGACTACAAGAAGCTCTACGTGGTCGATACCGGCGCGGGGGCGGGCGACATCAAGGTGTTCGATGTGCTCGACGGGGTGAAGCTCGCGAATGGGCGCCTCTTCACGAACATGCTGATCAACGGCAAGAAGGCCGGGCCGGACGCCGTGCGCGCCGACACCGACGGGAACATCTGGGCCTCCTCCGGCTGGGTCGGCTACGGCTGGGACGGGGTCCACTGCTTCACGCAGGAGGGCGAGCGGATCGGGCATGTGCGCCTGCCGGAGACGACGGCGAACTTCGTCTTCGGCGGGCCGAAGCGGAATCGGCTGATGATCGCGGCCAGCCAGTCGATCTATGCGGTCTACGTCAACATCAAGGGGGCGCATATCACGTAGAGGGTGCCGACTGCGGGTGTCTGAGCGGGGGTGGCGCGGCTTGGCCACCCCCGCTCTCGTACGCGTAGCACGGGTCATGCGCCGAATTTCCGCCCTTAGGCCCGGGGACGTCGTGGTGCGGTCGGTACCGGGAACCTCGGCCTCGCGACACGGGAAGCGGGAACTCGACAAGAGATCCGCAACTGCAAAACTAGGTTTCGTTCAGGTTGGGGGAATTGAGGGGTCGCGAAAGGGGCCGTGCGACCCCACACCACCCTGGGAGGGCACCATGACCGGCGCCTACCCTCACCAGCCGCCCGCCACGCCCCCGCCTGTTCGCCGCGCTCCTGGCTGCTGGCGCTGCCTCCCCCCATCGCCAACGTCGCCGCGCCTGTCGCCCGCGCCGCGTCCTGTCAGGTGATGAGCGGCAATGACAGCGGCGCGGGCTCCCTGCGCGCCGCCCGCGCCAACGCCAACGGCTTCGCCACCTGCGACACGATCACCTTCGCACCGGCGGTGAGCCAGGTCGCCGTCGCCACCTACTCGACCTACACCATACCGCAGATAGAGTCGCAAGGTCATTCCGCGCGGGGCAGATAGTCATCCGTACAGGAAACGTCCGGCATTCCCCATCGCCCCACCGCCCGATTTCACCTCACCAGGGCTCCCAGGCCATTCGGCGGGGCGACGCGGGCGAGTCGTGAGCCATGAGCGAGGCGGGGGGAGGTCGGGAGGAAGAAGCGTCCTCGGCCCGTCGCCCGCCATCGGTCCTACCCGCCCGGCGTTCCCCATCCCTCGCCCCATCTCCAGTACCGTGGCGCGGCGCGGCACAAATACAACGGGCCGCCCCCGGAAGGGGCGGCCCAAAGGAACGAGCGCGATTGATCGTCCGGCTGCGGGGGTCGGGGCAGGCACCGCCCACCCCCACAGGCCACCCCTTACGGGACGCGGTCGATCTTGTGGTAGCTGTCGAGCGCGGTGAAGAGGACCTGGGCGACCCAGGCGCGACTCGCGGCGGCATCCCAGCCGGACGGGCCGTCGTAGCGGTCGGTCGGGCTGGTCAGCGGCAGCGCCCCGGCGTAGTGGACGAAAGTTGCCACGTCGGTGCGGTGGCCGCTGCCGGCCGGGATCGCCCCATAGATACTCGCGTCGTCGGGCTGCTGGATCCAGTAGCCCTTGGCGACCATCGCGCGGGTGATCAGGCTGATCGCCTGCGCGTGGCTGACGGTGCCGGTCGGATCGTAGGTCGCGGCGTCGTAGCCGCGCGCCACATTGTGATACTCGAGGGAGCCGATCGTGCGCTACAGCTCGCTATCGACGCCGTTGTGGTCGGCGAAGTGGTTGCCGTGGTCCTCGGTCGCCCAGGTGCTCGGGCCGATGCCCGGGCCGTCCGGGGCACCGGAGCCGATGGCGCGGGCGACCATCGCCGCGATCTGGGCGCGCAGGACGAAGTCGCGCGGGCCGAAGGTGCCGTCGCCGTAGCCCTTGATGATGCCGCGCGCGGCGAGCTGGGCGATCGCCTCCGCCCCGAAGGCGTTGGCCGGCACGTCGGAGAAGGTCAACCGGGTGCGGTAGACCGCCTGGACGGAATGATCGCCGTTCATGGTCAGAGTCAGCGGGGCGGCCCAGCCCTGGAAGGTGCCGTCCACGCGCCAGCCGACGAGGATGGCGCTGGCCGGGCCCTGCGGGGCGAGGGTGACGAGGGTGCCCGCGCTGTAGCGGGTCGCCAGCACGTCCGGCGCGAGGGTCACGCCGATGGTGCCGCCGCCGTCCGTCGCCAGCGTCAGCAGATACCCTTCCGCAACGACGCCAACCTGGAAGCTCCGGGTGGCGCTGCTCGGGGCGTAGGTGCCGTCGCCCGCCTGGGTGGCGGTCACGGTGCAGGTGCCGGTGCCGGTCGGGATGACGGTGCTCCCCTCGATGCGACAGGGGCCGGTCGCTGCGTAGGTGATCGGGCGACCCGTGTCGCTCGTCGCCTTCAGCGGCAGCGGGTTGCCGATGCTCGGGGCCTCGGTGATCGGTGGGAAGGTGACCGTCTGCGGGATCTTGTTGACCGTGAGGGCGACCGTGGCGGTCGTCCCGAGGTAGTTGCTGCTATCGAAGGGGATGAAGATCACCTTCAACGGCTGCGCGCCGGCAGGGAGGACCGTCCCCACGGCCGGGTCGTAGATGAACGCGCCCTGAAGCGGGGCCGTCGCGTTGAGCTGCGCGGCGCTGAGCGCGGTGCCCTGGGTGATCGGGGCCGGGGTGGCCCAGGTGATCGCCGGGGTCGCCTTGGCGATGCTGAACGTCCGCACGACGCTCGTCGGGGCGAAGCCGTTGCCGCCCGCCTGCTCGGCGGTGATGGCGCAGGTCCCCGCGCCGGTGATCGTCACCGTGCCGCCGCTGACGGTGCAGGCACCGGCCGCGCCGAAGGTGATCGGCAGATTCGAGGTCGCGCTGGCGGTGAGGATCAATGGCGCGTCGCCGTAGGTCTTGTTCGCCAGCGGCGCGAAGGCGAGCGTCTGCGGCGCGAGGCCGACGCCGATGCTCACCGCGATGTTCGTGACGGCATAGTTGGTCGTGTCGGCGGGGGTGAAGGTCGCCGTCAGGGTGTGCGTGCCGGTCGGCAGGACGCTGCCCGTCGGCGGGTTGTAGACGAAGGTGCCGGGGACATTGGCCGTCGCGTTCAGCTGCGTGTTGTCGAGCGCGGTCCCCTGATTGATCGGTGCCGGGGCCGGCCAGGTGAGGATCGGGGTCGCCTTGGCGATGGCGAAGGTGCGGGCGACCGGGGTGGCCGCGCCGACGTTGCCGTTGCCCGGCTGGCTGGCGGTGACCGTGCAGGAGCCCGCGCCGGTCAGGGTGACGGTGGCCGTGCCAGCGCCGTTGTTGTCGGCGGCGACGGTGCAGTTACCGCCGGCAACGAAGGTGACCGGCAGCCCGGTGCTGGAGGTGCCCCCGATACCGAACGGCGCATCGCCGAAGACCTTATCCGCCAGGGCGGCGAAGGTGATCGTCTGGTTGCCGCCGTTGACCTGGAGGCTGGCCTGGGCGGTCGCGGCGACGTAGTTGCTGGTGTCGGTCGGGGTGAAGGTGACCGACAGGGTATGGGTGCCACCCGGCAGGACGACGCCCGCGCCGGGGCTGTAGACGAACGTGCCGCCGATCGGGGCGTTGGTGCCGGGGGCGTTGCCGACGGTGGCGTTCAACTGGGCGCCGCCGAGCGGCGTGCCCTGGGTGATCGCCGCCGGGTTCGCCCAGGAGAGGACCGGCGTGAACTTGGCGATGCCGAAGGTCTGGCTGGCGCTGGCGGCCGGGTAGCCGCTGCCCGCGGCTGGCTGGCGGTGACCGCGCACGAGCCCGCGCCGGTGATCGTTACCACGTTGCCGCCGACGGTGCAGGCACCGGCCGCGCCGAAGGTGATCGCCTCCGGCGAGGTCGAGGTGGCGCTGACGGCGAACGGCGCGTCGCCGTAGGTCTTGTTCGCCAGCGGCGCGAAGGCGATGTTCGAGTTGCCACCGTTGACCTGGATGGGGACCTGGGCGGTGGAGCTGGTGAAGTTCGTCGTGTCGTCCGGGACGAAGGAGACCGACAGGACGTTCGCGCCCGCCCCGAGGACGACGCCTGCGGACGGGTTGTAGACGAACGTGCCGCCGATCGGGGTGCTGGTGCCGGGGATATTCCCGACGGTGGCGTTCAGTTGGGTGCCGCCGAGCGGGGTACCCTGCGTGATCGGGGCCGGCACCGGCCAGGTGATAGCCGGGGCGAGCTTGGCGATACCGAACGTCTGGGTCACGGCGGTGGCGGCGTTGTAATTCATGTCGCCGCTCTGGCTAGCGGTGACGGTGCAGCTGCCCGCGCCGGTGAAGGTGAGGGCGTTGCCGATGACGGTGCAATTGCCGCTGACGGTGTAGGTGATCGGCAGGCCGGCGCTGCTGGTCGCCGGCAGGGTGACGTTGGTGCCATACGTCTGCGGGCCGGGCGTCGGGAAGGCGATCGTCTGATCGCCCTTGGCGACGCTGAACGATTGGCTGACGGTGGTGGCGGGATCGTAGCTGGCATCGCCGGCCTGATCGGCGCTGACGGTGCAGCTGCCCACGCCGGTGAGCGTCACGGTGCTGCCGCTGACGGTGCAGGCCCCGCTGGCGCCGAATGAGACGGGCAGGCCCGAATCGCTGGTGGCGCCGACGGCGAACGGCGCGTCGCCGAACGTCTTGTTCGCCAGGGCGGCGAAGGTGATCGCCTGGCTCAGCTTGCCGACCGTGATCGAGGCGCTGCCGCTGGCCGCGAAGAGGCCGCCGCCGCCATTGAAGCCGGCCGAGAGGCCGTTCGGATAGGTGCCATTTGGCACACCGCTGGTCGAGATCGTGCAAAAGGCCACGCCATTGCTGTCGGTCGTGCCGGAGCAATTGTTGCTGCCGACGGTGAAGGTGACACCCTTATTGGGGATCGCCGCGCCGCCATTCTTGTAGCGCAACGTGGCGCTGACGGTGGCGGAGCCGCCGGACTGCGCGGTGGTCGGTTGGACGACCAACTCGGTCTCGTCCCCGACGTTGATCGTGACCGAGCGCTGGGTCGCGCCAAGCCCCTGGTTATCGGTTGCCGTCAGCGTGACGATGTAGGAACCCACCCCGCTCGGCGTCCAGGAGAATATCCCCTGGCGATAACCGGCACCCGAGCTGCTGGTGGTATAGGTCGCGCCGACAGGTAGCCCGAGCACGCCGAGTGTGACCGCGTCGCCGGTGTCGTTATCGTGCGCCTCCGTATTGAAGGTGAGCGTGCTGCCGACGGCGACGTTGAAAGCGTCGCCATCCTGAGGGGTCGGCGGGCTGTGCCACTCGGGGGCGGTATCCGCCGAGGTTACGTCGGACAGGCGCAGGAAGAAGTCCACCGCGACATAGGACAGGATGGTGTTGCTGCTATTGCGCTTCTCGACGATGACCTGCGTGGAATAGTAGGAAGCGCCGTTCGGATTGAGATCGGCCGCCACCAGCTGGGGCGTATCCCAGGTGTAGAGGCCAGTGAGGGTGTTGACGGTGGCGTACTTCGGCTGGATCGCCGTATTTCCGCTACCGGCCATCTCGGTGGAGGTGGCGAAGCGGTAGTAGAGGGCCGAACCATCCGGGTCGGTGGCCGGGATATAGAACGAACAGGCGGTCGTCCGCGGACAATCGACGATCGGCGGGAGCGAGCTGGAGACGCTGCCACTGCCGCTGCCGCCATTCGTGAAGTTGACCAGGGTGGCGATATGAATCTGTCCATCCGGGTTGTTGCGATGCTGCGGCGCGCTCAGGCGATTGCCGGCCTGGATGGAGGGGGTGAAGGGGCCATCCGAGGCGTAGGTGTGGCTGTCACTCTTCTCGGCGATGAGGTAGTCATTCGTCGTGTCGACCGAGGTCACCACAAAAGTTGCGGTGCTGCTGGTGGTGCCATCCCCCCAGGCGATGTTGACAATATTGACGTTGTCGCCCACATTCGGGTTACTGTAAAAGCTGCGGCGCGCGCTGATAGTCGCCTTAAAGTTCGCTTTGCGCGGGGTGACCTGGTCCTTGGTCCAGGTGAGCTGCATCGAGCGATAATGGGTCGCGCCCACCGGTCGCGCCGGTTGCACCAGTTGCAGCGCCAGGGCTGCGGTGAAAGCGAGCAGCAGCGACAGCGTCGCCCTGGCTCCCCAGAACCTTGCAGAACGTTTACCCACCGGGCACTGCTCCTTCCTCGTGGACATGCTTTGTAACCCTGCAAGCGCAGGGCCACCCGCCAATAGAATGTTGCCTACAAGAACTATAGTAGGGGAGACACCTCGGACTCAATCGGCAAAGAGCGGACTATGGTCCTATTTCCTACAAGTCGTTCGAACCAGTCCCGTACTCGAGACCGTCGGCGCGAGCGAGGAGCAGAGGAAAAGCGGCGCTTTCAGTTTTCCATGAATACATCGACGTGTTTTTATCCCACCCTGCGGGCCGCACGCATGGACTTCTGGTACCACAAGCGGAAGGGCCAACCCCAGTCCGTCGAAACAGATCGCGCCGACCCCGAGCCCGAGGATCGCCCGCTCAGAACAAACGCAACTGCCCCTTCGCCCGCCGTTGCGCGGCGTCGCCCGCCTCACCCTTGCGCCGCGCCTCACCGGCCGGGCGGCGCGGATCGCTGTGGCGCGCGCGCATCGCGGCGGTCGCGGCCAGCACATCCGCGCGCTTGCGGAACGCCCCGATCGCCGCCTTCGCCGCCCTGCTCGTCGCCTCGTGGTCCACGAGCGGCAGGGGATAATCGCGGCCCACCACGCAGCCGAGGCGCGCACCCTCGTCGTGCGGCAACATCCACGGCTGCTGGAGATAGGCCAGCGGCAGGCGTCGCAATTCCGGCACCCACCGCCGGATGAACGTCCCCGCCGGATCGTGCTCGATCGCCTGCTTCGTCGGGTTGTAGAGGCGCAGCGCCTCCCCCGCCGTCACCCCCGACTGCATCTGCACCTGGCAGAGATGGATCCCCGGCTCATAGTCGAGCCACAGCCGCGCCAGCCCGTCCGAGAAATCCTGCCACGGCAGCCAGAGATCGTACGCCGCAAACGACACCAGCAGCGCCCGCATCCGAAAGGGGAGCCAGCCGGTGCCGCGCAACGCCCGCGCGCAGGCGTCGATCAGCGGGTAGCCGGTCCGCCCCGCCTCCCACGCCGCCAGCCGCGTCGCCGCATCCGCCCCGCCCACCAGCGGCTCCAACTCGGTCATCCGCAATTCGTCGTACGGCGCGACCAGACTCTCCCGCTCGATCCGCCCGTCATCCTCCAGCTTCTGCATGAAGTGGCAGTGCCAGTGCAGGCGCGACTCGAACGCGGCGAGATCGCGAGAGAAGTCCGTAGTCCGTGGTCCGTGGTCCGTAGTAACAGGGGTGGTATCGACCGGGAGGACGGCATCTGGGGTGTCGGCCAGCAACGGCAACGCCCCCGCTACGGACTTCCGACCACGGACCACGGACTTCCCCTCTACGGACCGCGGACTACCGCCTACGGACTGCCGTGCCTCCCGCACCGCCAGCACCGTCTCCCGCAAGGAGACCGTCCCCCAGGCGAGGTGCGGACTGAGGCGCGAACAGGTGTCCGGCGCGGTGTTCGGGCTGGACATCGCCCGCCGATACCCCGCCCCCCGCCCCGCCAGGAACGACTCGCGCAGCGCCCGCCCCGCCGCCTCGCCCCCCTCCTGCTGCTCGCTCCGCCCATCCGGCGGCAACCCGAGCTGCTGATGGGTCGGCAAGGAGCCGGGCGCGAGGCCCGGAATCGGCGGCAGGGCGGCGGGCGGGGCCAGCGCCGGGCCGCGCATCCGCCCCTCCCAGGCCGCCGCCCACCCCGCCCGTGTCGGATGACGAGCCGCGAAGCCCCGGATCACCCCATGTTGCGGCAACTCCGTGAACGGGATGCCCTGCGCCCGCGCCCAGGCGCGCACCGCCCGGTCCCGCGCGAACGTCCACGCCAGCCCCGTCTCCTCGTGCGCCCAGAGAGCGGCGAACGGCACCGCCTCGTGCAGCGCCGTCAGGATCGCCACCGGATCGCCCGTCCGCACCAGCAGCGGCTGACCGAGCGCCGCCAACCCCGCGCGCAACTCCCGCAAACTCTCGCGCACGAACGTCCAGTGCGCCGGACCATAGTCGGGCCGCCGCACCAGCCCCGGCTCCACGATATACAGCGGCAGCACCGGACCACGCCGCGCCGCCTGCACCAGCGGCGCATGATCGTGCAGCCGTACATCGCGCTTGAACCAGACGACCTGTACCGCTTCCATAGCTCCGAAGTGGGCGTAGTGGGGGGAGTGGGGCAGGCGACGCGGCGCGGCCTCCCCCTGCGAGCACCCCACGCGGCAATTGTACCGCGCCCCGCTTGGCCCGATGATGGCCATATCGTCCGGGGGCGTGGGCACGATAGCATACGGGCGCTGACGCAGGGCAAAGGCGCTAGCCACTACAGCATGCGATCACAACGCGCGCACGGTCGCCTCACGCGGCGCTACGATGGAGCGTCGGGAGACGAGGCAAACACGACGCACGCGGGGTGAACGCGGCAGACGCAGCCGGGAGACAGGCGGCACCACCCATGCGGCAGGGCCGGGGTCGCGCCCTTGCCATACCAAACTTTGGTAGCGCCGCTCGGACGTGACGATCCGGGCCATACGGACGCAAGGAACCGGGCGGCGGATGCGAGCGCACCGTTACCCGGCACCACGAGGAAGATACGGGTCACGCTCGGCCCCTTGGGCGACTATCAGCGGATTTCCAGCGTGGCGATCAGGTCATCGGCGAGTGTGAACAGGTAGTCCACCTCCACCGGGCTACCGGGGAAGTTCCCGGCGAGGCGCGCGTGGACGGTGACGCTCGTCGCACTCGTCGCCACATCGAGCGGTTCCACCGTGTACTGATAGCGCTCCTGGCTCGCCAGCTTCCACGCGCGGATGGCGTCGCGCCCGCGATAGTCGTGGGTTTCATCGTGGACGTGGGCATCGGTGGTGAAGCAGCGGGCCACCCGGTCCGCGTCCTTCGCGCGGTCGGCGTCGAGATAGGCGGCGATCGGTGCGGGAAGTGCGCGCGTCATCCTCTCCTCCATACACCGTCGTAGCGGGCGTAGCCTACGGACAATTCTGACGCCATACTTACTTCATAACAAGTACATACAAAAAAGTATGTTACCGAGGAAAGAGTATGTCGATGAGCGTCACGCCCGCGTCGCCCGCACAGAATATCGAGGCAGCCCTCCGCCTGCTCGAAGGACGCTGGAAGCTGGTGATCCTTTTCCACCTCTTCGGCGGCAAGGTGCGGCGCTTCTCCGAGTTGGAGCGCGCGATCCCCGCCATCACGCAGAAGATGCTCGGCCAGCAATTGCGCCAGCTGGAGGCCGACGGCATCGTCGTGCGCACCGTCTATCCGCAAGTGCCGCCCAGGGTGGAATATCGGCTCACGCCGTGGGGCCAGGAACTTTGCCCGGCGCTCGACGCGATCCTCCGGTGGGCCGAGTGTCGCCCGCCGCAGGGGGAGGAGACGGACGCCGCCCCGTCGGCATGACGCCCCTGGCCTCGCTCACCCGGCGGGACACCGCGCACCAGTGAACCACGAGACGCGCCTCCCGCCCTACGAGGGCCCGACGCACCCCTCGCCGGTGGCGAAGGCCCAGCAAGCCCCGCCCCGCCCCCTTCGCCCGGTACATCGCCTTGTCTGCCGCCAGCAGCGCCTGGGGATCGTCCTGCCCGCCCGTCCCGCGGGCGATGCCGATGCTGGGCGACACCCGCCCCTCCGCCGCCCCGAGGAAGACAGGCCGTGCCACCGTGGCGGCGATCCGCCCCGCCAGCGCGGCCAACTCCGTCTCGGCGGGGCTGTCCTCCAGCAGGATTGTGAACTCGTCCCCGCCGAGCCGCGCCACCGTATCCCCCGCGCGAAGGCACTCACGCAGCCGCGCTCCGATCGCCATCAGCAGCAGATCGCCCGCCGCGTGCCCCAGCCGATCGCCGCCATGCTGTCGGGGCGTTCGGGGTGATACTCGGCGATGTTCCGCCCTACCGCCTCGCCCGGCACGCGCCCCAACGCCGCCAGCGCCCCCCTCGCTCAGGGTGAAGACCCCCGCACTATCGAAGGCGAAGATGAGCGCCGGGAAGGTGCCGATGACCTCGCGGAGCGCCTCTCGACGACAGGGCGGTGGACATCGCATTCCCTCACTACGAACGTCGCACAACACACAACGGCCTCGAACCGACCGCCAGGGAGCGGCGAGCGCGACGGACGATGTCGCACGATTCGTAGCGATAATAGCGTTCGTACGGACGCATACCTATGGGCAGCGTCGCCAAAAGCCGCGAATCGGGACTAATTGGGGGGTGCCGCCGCGCGGGGTCGCCGTGCGGCGGCGCGCTCCCGCACGAGCGCCCGCACCGGCACCCGCCAGAGGGCGCGCACGCCGAACGCCCAGGCGAGCGAGACGCTCCACCCGGCCAGGATGTCCGAGGGATAATGGACCCCCAGGTACAGCCGCGAGAGGCCGACGCCGAGCACGAAGAGCACCCCGACAGCCAGAATCGGCCAGCGCCAGCGCCCCTGCCAGACCAGGAAGACCAGCGCCGCCACCAGCGCCAGCGAGCCCATCGCGTGGCCGCTCGGGAAGCTATAATCCCCCTCCGGCGCGAGAGAGAGCCAGAGATCGGGGCGCTCGCGCCGGAAGACGACCTTCCCCAACACATTGAGTAACGCCGAGCCGCCGACGATCGTGAGGAAGAAGATCGCCTCGCTGTAATGCCGCCGCAGACAGAAGCCGACGAAGAGCAACGCCGCCACCGCCACCATCGGCAGCGGCCCGCCGATCAGGCTCAGCGTCAGCGCGACCCGGTCGAGGATCGGGGTGTCCAGCCCGTGCAACCAGTCGAGGATCGGCACGTCGAACGGCAGCCCCTCCCCCTCCCGGACCTCGTCCGCGAGGCCGCCAAAGAGGAGCATCGGCAGGCCGATCCCGCAGAAGAGGCCGAGCAGCGCCCAGCGGCGCGCGAGCAGGGCGGCGAAGAAACGTGCGGCCATAACGGTGGGCTCCCTTCGGGTCACGGCGAACGACGGTCAGGCGTTGCGCTAACGCAATATAGGGGCCGGGGCGCAGGGAGGGACGTGGGCTTCAGGGACACAGAGAGGAACGGAGAGCAAGGGACGAGGGATGATCACCGCAGCGACGCAGCGACGCAGCGATGCAGAGTACGACGAGAGCGACGTGGAAAGAATGGGGCGGGGCTGGACAGGCGGCGCAGGCGTACGGGGGTACAGGGAACATGGTGGAGCGCAGGCGGCACAGCGCGCTATTTACCCGCTGCCAATCTAGCGCAGCCGCCCGCCTTGCCAGTCACCGGCCCGCGATGTCACCGCGCACAGCGGCACCACGCCACGCCGCATCGCCGCGTAACAATCCCGGCGAACGGTGCGGCTCGCGCGCTGGCGTGGCGAAGCCCACGTTCATACGATGATGGAAGATCAACGATTGCAGCGGATACCCCGCGCTCGGCACGGCTCGTGCCTCGCAGCCCACGGCAAGGTAGCCACTTGCGTGCAAGACACTCGGCGGCCAGAGCGCTACAACATCACGCAGAACACGCGATGCCATACAACAATCCCAGTCCGCGCAGGCGGATAGTATCCCCCGGAGGCAGTGCGCCCTTCATGGGTATTTCACCCCCTCGACTAGCCACGTCAACAGAGCGGTTCAGTTCGCCACGACCATCAATCCCGGTCCCACCACGCCACGTATCTTGTGCGGTAGTCTAAAAATGAAGGACGACCCTGGCCAATGACACAACACCAAACACCACGCCCCCTCCCCGCACCGGCACGGCGGGCCGCGATCGCCTGGCTACTCGCCGGGCTCCTCTGGTTCGCGCTCGAAGCGCGCGCCGCCGCCGCATTCCGCCCCACCTATAGCTACGCCCGCAATTACATCAGCGACCTCGGCGTCCCGCTCCCCGGAGACTTCCAGGGGCGCGCGGTCGACTCGCCCCTCGCGGCCGTCATGAACGCCAACTTCATCGCGCAGGGCGTCCTCTTCTTCCTCGCGGGACTGTTCATCTTCCGCGCCACTGCGGGCGCGGCGGGCCGTGCCCGCCATGCCTTCCTCGGCCTGGCGGGCGTCTACGCGGTCGGCAGCATCGTCGTCGGCATCGTCCACAGCTCCGCGCAGACCGCCGCCGACGGCACGGCGCATTTCCACGTCATCGGCGCGGGCCTGGCGATCATCGGGGGCAACGCGGCGCTCATCGTCGCCGGGCTGAACGCGCGCCGGGTGGGGGCCTCGGTCGGCTATTGCGCCGCGAGCGTCAGCCTCGGCACGGCGGGCCTCGTGTCCGTCATCCTCCTCCAGACCGGGGCACCGTTCGCCGTCCCCGGCGCGTGGGAGCGCGGGGCGGTCTACTCGATCACCCTCTGGGACATCGTGACCGGCGTGGCGCTTCTCGTCGCCGCGCGCCGCCGGGCACCCGCGCCGATCAGCGCCGCCACCCGAGCGCTCAGGCCACCGCCGCATTAAGCCAGCGGGCGCTAGCGCCCATCCGACCTTCTCCCCAACCTTCGCGCTGGTCACGAAGCGCTGCTGGTGCGCCAGGAGCCCGCCGTCCAGCCGCCGCAAGACGCGGCGAAGGCGTGGAACGCGGCCTTCGGCTCCCCAGATCAGGACGGGATACGTGTCGCCGCGCCCCCCTTCGAGCACCCGGACCACACCACACGACGCCAGATCCAGGTCGGCGCGCGGCACGGTCGGCGGCGCACCGTCCGCCCACCAGCGGGTGCGCCGCCCGCCTCGTGCCGGTCATGGCCGCACCGGCGGTGTGGTATGCTGCACGCGAGCAATTATTGTCCCGATCGAATCAGGAGCGCCTCATGCACCCCGCCCCCACGCTGCAACAACTCTCCGACGCGATCGTCAAGCTCGCCAACCAGATCACGGCGGCAGGCTCGGGCGCGCGCGAGAAGCAATATGCCGCGTTCATCGATGGCACCCCGGCGGAGCGGGCGCGGATCGTCGACGCGCTGCAACTGACGCCCGAGCAGGTGGCGGCGCTGGTCGCCTCGGCCAGAGAGACGGCGGCGAGCAGCCCCTTGGGCCGACCCGGCGGCCCGTCGCGGCGGACCCAGCCCTGGGACTACGACCCGGCAACGGCGACCGTCGACGATCTCCTCGCGCGCCAGGCGCTCCTCCAGACCCGGCTCCGCATCCTCCAATATCTCCTCTCCCACTGACCGCGCCCGCCCGTGCCGCGCGAGCGGGCCACCACAACAAGACATGAGCAAGAGCCCCGGCGCTGCCTGTCAGCGTCGGGGCTTCGCTGTATCTGACGTTCGACGTTCGTTCCAGCGATCCACGCGTCATACCTGGCCTACGCCGTAGCCCCAGTTCCCGGAGTAACCTGGCCTTCAGTGGTACTTCAGTTCCGGTCCCTGGAGTGCGAGAGAAGTCGGTGCAGCGCCTCGCGTCGATACGCACCAACGCCAGAATCCGAGGCCCAGTCGAGAGCGGTGCGATGACTTCTTCGTCACGCACCCTACGGAAACGCGCGGATGCGGCTGCCCTGCGGGGGATGCAGTCCAACGGCAACCTACGGCGATAGAGCCTCCCACGCCGCCCCGATCCCCCGCCCGCGCCTACTCGCCCGCCCCGCCCTACTTCGTTCCACTCGCCCAACGGCTCCCCCTTGAGGAGACTGGACCACCCCGCCCACTCCCCCTACTCGAGAAACTCCCACGCGACCGCGCTGGCCCCCTCGGGATCGCGGACCGCGCCCGCCGCCAGCGGTGCCGCGTCGCCCAGCGCCAACCGCGCCGCATCGAGCACGAGATCGAGTTCGCGCGCCAGCATCGTGGGGCGCGCGCGGTCGGGGATGCGCGACGCACCTGCTGCCGCCGCCGCCAACCGCAATACCTCCGCGTGCCGCCCCGTCGCGCCCGCCAGCAGCGCGCAGTAACGGAGGAGCGTCGCGGTCGGCTGCTCCTGGCCGTGCTGGCCCATCAACGCCTGCGCCGCGCGGAGCCAGCGCCGCGCCGCCGCCCAATCCCCCGCGCGCAGCGCCAGGAAGCCGCGCAGCCCCAAAGCCTGACAGCGGACCAGGATCAGGTCGCACGCCTCCGCCAGGGCGCTGCACCGGTCGAGCCACGCCGCCGCCGCGCGATCGTCGTCGCGATCGAGCGCCACGAGGCAATACTCGCGGTAGACATCGCAGAGTTGCGACTGATCGCCGGTCGCCGCGAACGCGGCCTCGCTCTCCGCCAGCGCCGCCTGCGCCGCGTGCGGCTCCCCCTCCAGGCGGATCAGCACCGCCAGCGAGAGGAGCGAGACGCCGCGATCGCGCAGATCGTCCGGCGCGTGACGCAGCGCCAGCCCCCCGAGGTAGGCCGCACGGGCCGCGTCGTACTCCCCCAGATCGAGGTGGGCGTGGCCGAGCATCGTCAGCCCCCCCGCCACGATCGCCGGGTCGTCCGGCGGGGCGAAGGTCAGGCAGCGCTCGGCGAAGCGCCGCGCCGCGTGCGGATCGGCGTGCCGATAGGCCAGCAGCGCGGCGGCGAAATAGGCGTGCGCCAGCAGGCCCGCCGGGGCCACCCCGCCCGCCGCGACGAGGGCGAAGAAGCGCGCGAACCACGCCCGCCCCTCGCGCAGCCTCCCGGCCTGGTGCCAGTCGCGGCAACACTCCTTGCAGAGTTGCAACCCGCCGACCACGTCGCCGCGCGCCGCCAGCCACCCGAGTGCCGCGCGCACATTGTCCCCCTCGCGCCGCAAGAGCGCCTGCCGCTGCGCGCGCCCGTCCCCCGTCCACGCCTCATAACTCCCGGCGGTCAGGACCAGCATCTGGGCCGCGTGGCGGTCGCGCGCGGCCTCCTCCTCGCCGTGCGCGCGCAACTGCGCCAGCGCGTAGGCGCGGATCGTCTCCAATAGCCCCAGGCGCGGCTCCTCCTCCGGCGTCGCCACCGTGGCCGGATCGAGGCGCCGCACGAGGTGGTGCCGGACCAGCCCCTCCAGGCTCGCCAGGAAGACCTCCTCCGTGGCGTCCGGCAGCAGCGCCGCCGCCAGCCCCAGGGTGCCGCCCCCCTCGCAGACGGCCAGCGCCCGCAACAGCGCCTGCTCGGTCGGCGTCAGCAGGTCGTAGCTCCAGCCGATCGTGCTGGTGAGTGTCTGTTGCCGGGCCGGTCGGTCGGGCGCGACCCCGGCCAGCAGCTCCAGCCGATCGCCCAGGCGTGCCAGCAGCGCCGCCGGGGTCAGCACGCGCAGTCGCGCCGCCGCCAGCTCCAGCGCCAGCGGCAGGCCGTCGAGCCGGTGGCAGAGGGCCGCGATCGTGGCCGCGTTCGCGGGGGTGACGGCGAAGCCGGGGCTGCTCGCCGCCGCGCTGCGGACGAAGAGGGCCACCGCCGCCGCCCCCGCGACCGCGTCCGGCGCGGCCCCGTGCTGCGGCAGGGCGAGCGGGGCGACCGGATACTCCCGCTCGCCGCGCAGCCCGAGCGCCGCCCGACTCGTCACCAGCACCGTCAGGTGCGGGCAGGCGTCCAGCAGCGCAGCGAGCGTCCCGGCGGCGGGGAGCAGATGCTCGAAGTTATCGAGGCAGAGGAGGAGCGCCCGCCCGCGCAACGCCCCGCGCAGGCGGTCCAGCACGTCCCCCGCGCCCCACTCGCGCACCCCCAGCGCCCCCGCGATCGCCGCCAGCAGCTGCGCCGGCTCGGTCAGCGCGGCCAGCGGCACGAAGCAGCCGCCATCCGCGTAGGCGGGGGCCAGCGCGTCCGCGACGGCCAGCGCAAGGCGCGTCTTGCCGACCCCGCCCGGCCCGGTGATCGTCAGCAGTCGCGTCTCCCCCGCGCGCATCGCCGCCACGAGCGCGGCGACGGCAGCCTCCCGCCCGATCAGCGGCGTGGCGGGGCGCGGCAGCGGCGGGACGAGCAGGCGCGCGCGCGCGGGCCGGGGCGCGGCGGGGCGCGACGGAGCCGCCGCCGCCGCCTCGAAGCGCTGGCGCGCGGCCGCATCGAGGCCGAGGGCATCCATCAGCAGATGCAGCGTCGCCGCTTGCGGGCGCAGCTTCAGCCCGCGCTCCAGATCGCTGATCGTGCGCGCGCTCAGCGAGGCGCGCTCAGCCAGCGCCTCCTGCGTCAGTTCGGCGGCGGCGCGGGCCTGGCGCAGCAGCGCGCCGAACTGCGCCGGGTGCAACGCCGTCGGCGGCGGCGCACTCCCCGATTCGCGGGCGCTGGCGAGCCTCGGTCGTCTGCTGGACATCGCGAACACTCCTCGCACGTAGCGACCACATCCCGCCCCGCGCGACCGGCGGGAGAGGATCGCGGGCGGCGCATCGTCGTGCGCGAGCGACAGTGGACACAACGGGGCGCACGAGCAAGCAGAGCGGTAGCCGGGATCGGTGCGGCACCACGACGGCTCGTCGCGCGTGCGCACCAACGATCTTCAGCAGCAGAAGTTCATTTGTCCAGTATACCGTGTGGCCTCGCCGAGCGGCGCGCGGACCACTGTGCCGACGGCACGATGCCGGGGCGCGAACGCCCGCCACGTCCCGCCGCTCCGGCTCCCGATCTGAACAGGTCGGCGCAACATCGACAATTAACCCCTGACAGGCCGGTTGTCATACAGGTTTCGTTCAGGTTTCGTTGCGATCCGCCCGCTATGCTGCGTATGGGCTGGCCGAGTGGCCGCCCGCACGCGATAGGAGGCCCACCATGACCGCGCCTGCCCTGCCCGTGACTAGCCCGCCAGCCGACCACTCGTCGTCACCGTCGCCCTCGTGCTGCTGATCCTCCTGGCGATCGCCATCGTCGTCCCCGGCGACGAAACGCCCCCGCTCCCGGTCCTGATCGGCGGCATCATCTCCGCCATCCTCCTGGTCGTCGGGGCGGTCGGCCTCTGGATGTGTCGGCGCTGGGGCGCGCTCCTCGGCGTCGCCGGGATCGTCGTCAACATCCCAAGCTCGGTGCCGGGGCTCTTCCTCGCGCCAGACATGGTCCGGATCCTCATCGCCATCAGCTTCGTCTTCTGCGCAATCAGCCTGGCGCTGCTCGCCCGACCCGCCGCGCGCCAGTCCTACCGCTGAGCCGCCGCCCGGGCATCGCGTAACATACGCCCGGATCGCCGTCTCTGGATGTATCTACGTGTCGCCCGTCCAGGGAGTCACGAAGCGACGGGGCGACCGCCCCCGACTGTCGTGTCGCGGCGGCCACCATACCGTAGGCGGCGCGGCCTCTGCCCGGATACCGTGCCGACGGCCCCGCCACGCACACGAGCCTGAACAACGCTCCCTGCTACGCCGAGACGACGTGCATCGCGGCGACCGGGCACGCACGATACGCCAGCGATCGGCGATTCCCCCATTTGCCCGATACCCGGCCCCCTGGATGCCCGATGGACAGTCCACCAACCCGAACCCATACTACGATCGGTAATTGTGCCATACAATCGATATCGTCAAGGAGAACCGATGATCGCCGCGCATGCCCACGAGGAACGTCTCGAACACCTGCAAGCCCAACTCGCCGCGCAACAGACCGAATTCGCGGCCCGCCTCGCCCGCCTGGAGCGCCCGCGTCGCCGCCTGCCGCGCCGCCTACTCCCGCTCGCCCTGGCCGCGCTCCTCGTCGTGCTCGTCCCGCTCGCCACCCTGGCCGCTACCCCCTTCACCGACCTGCAAGCCGGCTCCGTCCACAACGCCAACATCGGCCTGATCTACGACGCGGGCATCACGAAGGGCTGCGTCCCGGATGTCAGCTATTGCCCCACCGACACCGTGACCCGCCAGGAGATGGCCTCCTTCCTCGCCCGCACCGCCGGACTCGGGGCCAACCCGCCCGTCGCCAACGCCAAGACGCTGCAAGGCTACGCGCCGAACGGTCTCTCTCGCCTGGCCCTCGGCAAAGGCGGGGCCGCCGCGATCGGCAAGCTTGGGGCGGCCACCGATGTGGCGACCGTCACGATCGTCGCCCCCGCCGCCGGCTTCATCCTGGTCACCGCCACCACAACCGTCCGCACGATGAATACGAGCGGCTGCACCTGCCTGATCTCCCTGAATATCATCGGGCGCACCGCCGGGAGCGGCGGCACCTCGAGCGCGGTCATCACACCACTCGAGAACGGATCCGGGTTGGTGGAGGCCGACGCCGCCCTCGCCGTCACCTATGCCTTCCCGGTTACCGCCGGTACGCAGACGTACGCCGCGCAAATGTTCTACCGCGGCGGGACGGTCACGATCACCGCCGGAGCCGAACTGACCGCCCTCTACGTCCCCTTCGGCTACGACGGTGGCACCACCCTCACGCCCGCCCCGTAGCGCCGCCTGCACGAGCACGATCAGCGGGGCGTGGACGGGCCGATGAGGGCCTGTCCACGCCCCGCCATTGCCCCACGCTGCGCGATGCGAGACGACGGCAACCAGGCAACAAACCGCCGCCAATAGTGTATGGAGGGAGAGCCGCCCCCCCCGCTACGCCCCGCCCCCCAACACCTTCCGCATCCGCGCGTTGGTCATCGTGACCCCGCGCGTCTCGACCTCCTGCACCCGCTCGATCGCGAAACCCCACCCTTCGAAGAAGGGCTGCGCCGCCAGGCTGACCTGCGCGTGGAGCGACGACAGGCCGCGCGCGGCGGCGGTCTCGTGGATCCGCCGCATCAGCGCCGAGCCAACCCCGCGCCGCCCCGCCTCCGCCGCGACGAAGAAGTGGTCGATGTAGCCGTCGTCCTGCACATCCGCGTACCCGAGGATCCGCCCGTCCTCCTCGGCCACGAACGGCGCGATCGCGGCTATCCGTCGCGCCCACCCCGCCACGTCGTAGTCGGCGGGGCACCAGGCGTCGCACTGCTCCCGGGTGTAATAGGCCGACGCCGTCCCATGAATCGCCGAGGCAAAGACCGCGCGCAAAGCGGGCGCATCGCCCTCCCGAAAGTCCCGGATCTCCATGCCCTTGCTCCTTCGTCTGGCCGCGCGACCGGCGCGGCGGCGCTGCTAGTCTGGCCGCGCCGCC